>Ga0079224_100000589_pt1 | contig 36623 bp, 31 predicted proteins | sample Stecom2015_FD_80414 | JGI IMG/M metagenome (GOLD analysis project Ga0079224, IMG submission 80414) | Agricultural soil microbial communities from Utah to study Nitrogen management - Steer compost 2015 | ecosystem: Environmental > Terrestrial > Soil > Agricultural land | place: USA: Utah... | reverse complement strand
GTTCGGGGTCTCGACCTCGAGCTCACCGGAGATGATCTGCTCCCGCAGCTCGTCGACGGTGTCCTTGACCTCCTGCGGCACCTCGTCCTCGAAGTCGTGGAACGGGGCGAGGCCGACGCCGTCGTTCTCGAGCGTGCCGACGTACGGCTCGGCGGTGAAACCGTCCTCCACGGCCTGACCGATGGTGTCCTGCACCGCGGGGCCGATCCGCTTCATCACCGAGGTGAGCACGATGTCGCCGTAGTCGCTGGACTCGTACCAGTCGGAGTCGACGCCGATGATGCGCACGCCGTCGGCCTCCGCGGCGGCCGCGGCCGCGCCGAGGCCGACCGGCCCGGCGACCGGCATGATGGTGTCCGCGCCCTGGGCGATGAACTGCTCGGCCTGCTGCTGACCGTTCGCCTGGTTCTCGAAGTCACCGGTGAAGGCGCCCTGCTGGGCCTCCTTGTCCCAGCCGAGGAGCTGGACGTCGCCGTCGTTCTCGTCGTTGTAGTACGTGACGCCGTCGGCGAAGCCGTCCATGAAGATCGCCACCGAAGGGATCTGCTGCCCACCGAACGTGGCGACAGTGCCGGACTCGGTAGTCGCGGCGGCGACGTAGCCCGCCAGGAAGGCGGCCTCGGCCGTGTTGAACAGGATGGGCTTGGCGTTGTCGAGCTCGACCGGGTTGAAGTCGGCGTCGGTGAACCCCGAGTCGATGAGCGCGAAGTGCCGGTCCGGGTTCTCCTCGGCCGCCGTCTGGATCGCGTCCTCGAGCAGGTAGCCGACACCGAAGGTGAGGTTGCAGCCCTGCTGGACCATGGAGTCGACGTTCGGCCCGAACTCGGACTCCGACTGCGACTCAGCGGTCTCCTCGTTGATCCCGAGCTCGTCGACGGCGGCAGTCAGGCCCTCGTGCGCGGACTGGTTGAAGGAGCGGTCGTCCCAGCCGCCGGCGTCGGAGACCAGGCACGCCGTGAAGTCCGAGGCGCCGCCGGCCTCGCCGCCGCCACCCCCGCCGTTCTCCTCGTCCTCGGGGGCGGCGCCGCAGGCGGCGAGTGCGAGGGCGGCGGTGGCGGTCACCGCCGACGCGACAATGCTCTTCTTCACGGATGTCTCCATTGGTCGATGGCCGAGGGCCGTGGGCTCGCACGCACCCGTCCGGATCGCGGACGGATGACAGAGGGACAGTATGCCGCTCCGCGGCCGGAGTGAAGAGCCGCTGAACAGGCGGCGACCAGAAGCGTTACCGAACTGTTCCCGGGCAGAAACGTGCGCGCCTCGGGCGTCACGGCTCAGGCCGGTCCGGCCACCTCGTGGTCGGCGGCGAGCAGGGCCGTGCGGGCGAGCACCCGTGCTCCGAGCCCGATGGCACGCTCGTCGAAGACGATGTCGCCGCGGTGCAGGTCGTACGCGGGCCCGCCCGGGGTGCGGGTGCCGAGCCGGACCAGCGCACCGGGCAGGTGGGTGAGGTACCAGGCGAAGTCCTCACCACCGAGGGACTGCTCGGTCAGCTCGACGGCGTCGGCGCCCAGGACGTCCTTGACGGCCGCGTCCGCCACGCGCACCGCTCGTTCGTCGTTGACCACCGGTGGGATGCCTCGCACGTAGGAGACCTCGGTCTCCACGGCGTACGGGGCGGCGATCTGCTGCGCGGCCTGCTCGACGATGCGGCCGAGGCGTTCCCACTCGCGTGAGTCGAGGCAGCGGATCGTTCCGGTCAGGGTGCCCGAGGCGGGGATGGCGTTCGGCGCCTTGCCGGCATGGACGGCGCCCCAGGTGAGGTTGACCCCGGAGCGGGGATCCGTGCGGCGTCCGAGCACGGCGGGCAGCCCCGTCGCGAGCTGCGACAACGCGTAGACGACGTCGCCGGTCAGGTGCGGCCGCGAGGTGTGTCCGCCCTCCGAGGTCACCATGAGCGTGACCGTGTCAGAGGCGGCGGTGATCGGGCCGATCCGCGAACCGACCCGGCCCACCTCGACCTTCGGGTCGCAGTGCAGGGCGAAGATCTGGTGCACCCCGTCCAGGCCGCCCTGGTCGATGACGGCCTGCGCCCCGCCGGGCTGGATCTCCTCGGCTGGTTGGAAGAGGCAACGCACCCCGACCGGCAGCTCGCCGGCGTCGTCGAGCTGTTTCAACGCCAGGGCCGCGCCTAGGAGGGCCGTGGTGTGGATGTCGTGTCCGCAAGCGTGGGCGCATCCCTCCCGCTCGGACGCGAACGCCAACCCGCTGGTCTCCGGCACGGGCAGCGCGTCGAGGTCGGCACGCAGCGCGACGCGGCGCAGGCCGGGGGCGCGCCGGTCCGCGCCGATGTCGACGACGAGGCCGGTGGGATCGAGCGGGCGGGGCTCCAGGCCGGCCTCGGTGAGGATCCGCCGCAGGTAGGTCGTCGTCTCGTGCTCGCGCCAGGCCACCTCGGGATGGGCGTGGATGTGCCGTCGGGTCTCGATGAGACTGGGCTCGAGGGCGGCGACGAGGGCGGTGACGCGTTGCGCGGTGGGCGAGTCGACGGGGACGGCAGGCACGGTGCCGACCTTAACGCTCAGCGCAGGTGCTCACGCTCCGGGCCGAGGTGCTCGACGACGCTCTTGACGCGCTGGGCGTGCTCACGGGTGGTGACCAGAAGAGCGTCGGGTGTGTCGACGACGACGAGATCCGGTGCGCCGAGCACCGCGACCGTCCGGCCCGAGCCGGGGACCACGACGGTGCCGGACGCGTCAAGGGCCAGCACGTCCCCGTCGCCGAGGACGTGCAGCCCGTCCTCGCGCGCGGGTAGCAGCGCGCCGAGCCCGTCGAAGTCGCCGACGTCGTCCCAGCCCATCGCCGCGGGGACGACGGCGACACCGCCCTGGGCGGCGACGGGTTCGGCGATGGCGTGGTCGATGGCGATCTTCTCCAGGTCCGGCCAGACGCGTTCGAGGGCCTCCTGGCGCGCGTCGGTGTCCCAGGCGTCGGCGATCCGAGCGACCCCGGCCGCCAGGTCGGGCTTCTGCTCGGCGAGGTGGCCGAGCAGGACGTCCGCGCGGACCACGAACATGCCGGCGTTCCACCGGTACTCGCCGGTGGCGAGGTAGCCGGCCGCGGTCGCGGCGTCCGGCTTCTCGGTGAAGGCGAGGACGTGCCGGGCGGTCGGTGCCGTGGCGGGCGCGTCCGCGACGGGGGTGCCGGCGTGGATGTACCCGAACGCCGTCGAGGGGTGGTCGGCCTCGATGCCGATGGTGACCACGTAGCCGCTCCGGGCGACGGCGACGGCCTCGCGGACGGCGGACTCGAACGCCGCCGGGTCGGTGATGGCGTGATCGGCCGCGAAGGAGCCGACCACAACGTCGCCGTGCCGACGCCGGATCACGGCGGCCGCGAGCGCGATCGCGGCCATCGAGTCGCGCGGGCTGGGCTCGGCCAGCAGGTTCTCCGCGCCGAGCTCGGGTAGCTGGTCGAGGACGGCAGCGGCGTGCGCCCGGCCGGTGACGACGGCGAGGCTGCCGCCGTCGGTCAGGGGCCGGAGCCGGTCGTAGGTCTGCTGGATGAGGGTGCGGCCGGAGCCGGTGAGATCGTGCAGGAACTTCGGGGCGTCGCGGCGGGACAGCGGCCACAGTCGGGTGCCGGCACCACCGGCGGGGACGATGGCGTGCAGGGGCTCCGGGTGCGGCATAGCCCGCACCCTAGGGGGGCCGTGTGTCGCCCAGGTGACATCGCCACGGGGCCGAGTGGAATCGTGCGGCGCCGGCTCACTCCCGGCGGGCGCCGGCGGCGTAGGCCTCCTTGGTGCGCTCCAGGCGCCGTTCGAGCCGGGCGATCCGGCGGCGCTGCCACCAGCCGATCAGCCCGTGGCGGTACGGCTCCGGTTCGGGCTCGTCCACATCCTCCTCGCCGCTGGCCGGCACGATCGCACCGGTCAGCGGTTGGTAGTCCCACTCCTGCGTGCGCGGGTCGGACTCGGTGACGTAGTTCGGGCTCTCGTACAGGTGGACCGCCTCCGGGCTCTCCGGCTTCTCCGGCGCCGGCGGGTTCGCGGTGAACGCGGCGACGAGCAGGGCCAGGCGGGCCGCGAGGTTGAGCCACAGGATGATGGTGACCAGGGCGGCGAAGGAGGCGAGGACCGGATCGTCGACGGCACCGACCAACGAGGTGCCGGCGAAGCGCATCACGCCGGCCCCCACGGCGCCGACGAGCGCGCCGAGGAACAGGTCCTGACGCGGCGGACGGGCGCCCGCGACGAACCGGAACACCATGACGTAGACCAGCCAGTCCACCACCAGCGCGGCGGCGAGCCCGGCGAGCCGGATCCCGAGGCTGCCCACGGAGCCGTCGATCCCGAGCCACTCGAGTACCTCTCCCGCGAGCGTGCCCGCCACCGTCCCGAGGACGGCGGAGAGCAGGATCCCGGTGGCCAGGACCACGTAGCCGACCAGGTCACGCGCCTTGCTGACGAGGAAGTTCTCCGGGGGCGCCACGATGCCGAACATGGCGCGCAGCGAGTTCTTCAGCGCGGCCATGACCGTCGTCGCGGTCCAGATGAGCACCAGGATCGAGATGATCGTCGGGGCGTTCCACGCGGTGTCCTGGACCAGAGCGTCGGGAGAGACGATGCCGTCGGACCCGTCGGTGGCCAGCAGACCCGGCAGTGCGGTGTCGATCCCGTCGAAGACCGTCTGGCGTGCCGCGTCATTGCCGCCGAGCAGCGCCATGAACACCGAGATCGCGATCGTCAACGCCGCCGAGATGGAGAACAGCCCCGAATAGGCGATCCCACCGGCGAGCAGCCCGCCGCGGGCGATCGAGTAGCGCTGCACCGCCCGGACCATCCGGGTCTGCACGGCCCATGCGATCAGCTTCTTCAGACGCGCCACCATGCTCTCCCGCGTTCCCCCCTCGCTCGCCGGCATGCCCCGAGGGTAGTGGTGAGCCGCCTGCGGTCCAGCGACGGCCCGACGACGGCGCGCCCGCCCGTTCCTGCCGGCTCGACGGCGCAAACACCTCAGGCGGTTCCGCCGACCGCCGGCAGCGTGGACGAGGCCGAGAGGACCAACCGCACCACGGTGCGCCAGACGCCGTCGTCTCCGTGTTCGTACAGACGCATGCTGCCCTGGGCGTAGGTCGCCTCGAAGCCCTGCACGAGCTCGGCCGCGCGGTCCAGGACGGCGTCGTCGAGATCATGCGCCACGGTCACGTGCGGGTGGTACGGGAAGCGCAGCTCCTGCGCGAGCGGCCCCCGCCGCACCGCGTCCTGCAGGGCGGCGCACTCGTCCCAGCCACGCACCAGGTTGACGAAGACCACGGGGCTGACCGGCCGGAACGTCCCCGCCCCCTTCAATCCCATGACGAACGGCGCGAACGAACCCGCCACCTCGGCCAGATGGTCGGTCACCTCGGGCATCCGGTCCCTGTCGAGGACCGTCGGGCCGAGCAACGTCACGTGCGGCGGGATCGCCCGCGCCAGCGGGTCACCGACCTCGGCGCGCACCGAGCTGAGCACCGTCGAGTAGGGCGGCGGGATCTGCAGGGCCACCCCGATACGGACCTGGCCCGGCCGGCGTTCCGGCAGGTGCACTCGCTCCTCACCCCCTGCAGCGAACCGCGACGAGACGGCACCGCTCCCCCGGCAGGGTCGCTCCGCGCCGACGCACACACCACATCCTTCCAGCACCCGGCGCCGCCGCGCACCGCCGGACGAGACGCGCCTGGCGCGCGGCGGCGCTCCCCGGGCGGGGCGAATGGGCGGCGCCGCGGACTCTGACATCATCGGCGTCATGCCGAACGACGTCCCCGTGCCCGCGAACCTGCGAGACCTGAACGTCCGGACCGCCTGGAACGACGCCGGCGGTGCCGCCCGGGCACGCGAGCTGTTCACCACCAGCTTCGGGGGTGTGCCCGAGGGAGTCTGGGCGGCCCCGGGACGGGTGAACATCGTCGGTGAGCACACCGACTACAACGGCGGCCTGGCACTGCCCATCGCGCTGCCCCACCGAACGTTTGTCGCCGTCTCCCCGCGGACGGACCGCGTGCTGCGGCTGGTCAGCTCGGTGGCCGACGGGGTCGTCGAGGTCGACCTCGACGCCGTCGGGCCGGCCGGTACGCCCGCGGAGGTCCGCGGTTGGCCTTCCTACGTCGCAGGGGTCGGCTGGGCGTTGGAGCAGGCGGGACTGGCCTCCGCCCTGCCGGGACTCGATGTCGCCGTCGTCTCGTGCGTGCCCACGGGATCCGGACTGAGCTCCTCCGCCGCGCTGGAGTGCTCCGTGGCCGTCGCGTGGGACGAGCTGGCCGGCCTGGGGCTCGCCGGCCCGGCGGCCGCTCCGTCGGATCCGGGCCGCTCGCGGCTGGTCGAGGCCTGTGTGCGGGCGGAGAACGACATCGCCGGCGCGCCCACGGGCGGGATGGATCAGGCGGCGTCGTTGCGGGCACGCGCGGGGCACGCGTTGCTGCTGGACTGCCGGGACGGCGGCGCTGAGCACGTACCGTTCGACCTCGCCGCCTCCGGCCTCGAGCTGCTGGTCATCGATACCCGGGCCGAGCACAGCCACGCCGGCGGCGAGTACGGGCAGCGACGCGCCACCTGCGAGGCGGCGGTCCGCTTGCTCGCAGTGCCGGACCTGCGGGCGGTGGCCGACGCGACGAGGGCCGGGCAGACAAGCCTCGAGGAGGTCCTGCCTCGGCTCGCCGACGACGAGCAACGCCGCCGCGTGCGGCACGTGGTGACCGAGATCGACCGGGTCCGCGCGCTCGTGCACCTGCTGCGCGATGAGTCGGACGACCGGTTGCGCGGGCGATCGCTCGACGAGGCCGGCCGGTTGCTGAACGCCTCGCACGACTCCCTGCGCGAGGACTACGAGGTCTCATCGCCCGAGCTCGATCTCGCGGTCGAGATCGCTCGTCGGACCGGTGCGCACGGCGCCCGGATGACCGGGGGCGGATTCGGCGGCTCGGCCATCGCGCTCGTCGACGACGACGCCGTCGAGGCGGTGATCCGGGCCGTCGACGACGCGTTCGATGGCGCCGGCCTGCGGGCGCCCGGGTTCCTCCGCGCCGTCGCCTCGCCCCCCGCCGGCCGCGTCGGATGACACCGGCGCTGCGCCGCCTCCCGACCGGGCCCGCTCAGCCGCGGAAGACGAACAGTTCGAAGCCGACGGCGCGCTCGGCGTCGAAGCCCTCGAGCGGCGCCGTCGCCCAGCCGATCTGCCGGGCCGCCTGCTCGTGGACCGGCGTCGACGGATCGAGCACCTCGAGGTATCGCCGGTGGGCCGCCAGTGACGCCACCGCCCGGTCGACTGCCGCGGTGACGTCGACGGCGTGGGTCGGGGTCGGGGTCGCGACGGCCGCCCAGCGAGCGGTCCAGGGGTCGAGGTCGGCCAGCTCCGGGAAGATCCACTCGTTGCCGGCATCGGCGACGGCGTCGAGCGTGGCACGGCCGAGCGCGCGGTGATCGGCGCTGTTCAGGTAGCCGGTGGCCCAGGTCTCGCCGAAGTGGCCGGTGACGACGAGGTCCGGGCGGTGCCGGCGGATCGCCGCGGCGATATCCCGCCGCAGGCCCAGGCCTTCGTCGAGCCGTCCGTCCGGGTGTCCGAGGAATTCGACCTCGCGCACGCCGACGATCGCGGCGGACGCCCGTTCCTCGTCCTCGCGCAGCGGACCCGACTCCGCGGGCGGGAGGCCGGCGATGCCGGCCTCCCCGCTGGTGGCGAGGACATAGCGCACGTCCTTGCCCTCGTCGGTCCAGATGGCGACGGCCGCCGCGATCCCGTACTCGATGTCGTCGGGGTGCGCGGCCACAACCAGGACGCGCTCGAACTCCCGCGGAAGGTGCTCCATACCGCGACGCTACCGAGGGCCGCGCCACCCGGTCAGCCGGCGCACAGAACTGACTACTCGCGGGAGTGACCGGGCGCGGAACTGACGACTCGCCGGTCGGGGCGCCTCGCCCGGCGAGGACGGCTCGCTACAGGTCGAAGTCGACGACCACCGGGGCGTGGTCGGAGAACCGCCGGTCGTACGACGGCGCCCGGTCGACGGCGGCCGAGGTCGCCCGATCGGCCAGTTCGGGCGTGGCCAGCTGGTAGTCGATGCGCCAGCCGGAGTCGTTGTCGAACGCCTTGCCCCGCCAGGACCACCACGTGTAAGGCCCGTCGATGTCCCCGGCGAGCCGGCGGCCCAGGTCGACCCACCCGAGCTCACCGAACCAGCGCTCGAGGTAGGCGATCTCAGCGTCGAGGACGCCCGAGTTCTTGTTGTGGTTGCCCTTCCAGTTCTTGATGTCCGGCGGCCGGTGCACCACGTTGATGTCCCCGCCGACGACCACGTCCCGCTCTCCGGCGGCCGCCTGCTCGGCGAGCTCGGACAGCCGGGCGGTGACCTTGTCCAGGTGGGCGTACTTGCGCTCCATGGTCTCCGGCTTGGTCGCCGTCCCGGAGTGCAGGTAGACGGAGACGGCGGTCAGCGGCCGATCCCGGTCCGGCTGGTCGAGGTCCATCTCGACCCATCGGCCGCTGTCGTGCGGTGGCTCGGGGATACCGTTGCCGAGACCGACGCGCACCGCGGTCGCCGGCCGGCGGCTGGCCACGGCCACGCCCGCGCGGCCTTTGATCTCGCAGGCACCGTGCGCCGTCGTCCACTCGTGACCGAGGTGGTCCTCGAGGATCTCGTCGGTGGCACGGATCTCCTGCAGCAGGAGGACGTCGGGCCGGCGTGTCTCGAGCCACTCCCCCATCCCGCGGCGATAGGCGGCGCGGATGCCGTTGACATTGACGGAGGCGATACGCATCCGACCATCCTGGCTGATCAGCGGGCCGAGGCCAGGCCGCGCACCCCGCTGCCCGACGTCGGATATCTCACCTGCCGGGTCGGCTGGCCGGGTGCGGCCGTGCGGCGGTCTCGGGCGGCGGCGTCGGCCTCAACCCGCCTGACGCTCGGCCGCGTCGACGACGTTGGCCAGCAGCATGGCACGCGTCATCGGCCCCACCCCGCCGGGGTTGGGCGAGACCCATGAGGCGACGTCGCGCACGCCGTCGGCGACGTCCCCGCGCAGCTTGGCCTTGCCGGTCTCGGGGTCTTCCTCGCGGGAGACGCCGACGTCGAGCACGATCGCGCCGGGCCTGACCATCTCCGGGGTGATCATGCCTGCACTCCCGGCCGCGGCGACGACCACGTCCGCGCCGCGCACGTGTGCGGCCAGGTCGCGGGTGCCGGTGTGGGTCAGCGTGGCGGTCGCGTTGATGGCCCGGCGGGTCAGGAGCAGGCCGATGGAACGGCCGACCGTCGTACCCCGCCCGACGACGCACACGTCCTTCCCGGCGAGGTCGATGCCGTAGCGGTCCAGGAGCTCCAGCACGGCGCGCGGGGTGCACGGCAGCGGCGAGGTGATCTCCTCGGAGACCCGCAGCACGAGACGGCCGAGGTTCGTCGGGTGCAGCCCGTCGGCGTCCTTGTCCGGGTCGATGAGCTCCAGGACGGCGTTCGCGTCGATGCCCTTCGGCAGTGGCAGCTGGACGATGTACCCCGTGCACGCCGGGTCGTCGTTGAGTCGGCCGATCGCGGCCTCGACATCGGCCTGGCTCGCGTCCGCCGGCAGGTCCTCGCGGATGGAGGAGATGCCGACCTCGGCGCAGTCGCGGTGCTTGCCGCCGACGTACGCCTTCGATCCGGGATCGTCACCGACCAGGACGGTGCCCAGGCCGGGCGTGACGCCCTTGTCCTTGAGGGCGGCGACCCGGTCGGTCAGTTCCGCCTTGATGGTCGCCGCGGTGGCCTTGCCGTCGAGGATCTGTGCCGTCACTGCTCCAGCCCTGGGTAGAGGGGAAAGTTCTCGGTCAGCGCGTCGACGCGTGCCCGCATGGCGAGGACATCAGCCGCGCTGCCGTCGCGCAAGGTGGTGGCGATGATGTCGGCGACCTCGGCGAACTCGGTGGCGCCGAATCCGCGGGTGGCCAGGGCCGGTGTGCCGATGCGCAGGCCGGAGGTGACGCGGGGCGGCCGCGGGTCGTTCGGGACGGCGTTGCGGTTGACCGTGATGCCGGCCTCGTGCAGGAGGTCCTCGGCCTGCTTGCCGTCCAGCGCGGAGTGTCGCAGGTCGACGAGCACGAGGTGGACGTCCGTGCCGCCGGTGAGGACGGAGACACCGGCCTCACGCACATCCGCGGCGGTCAGCCGCTCGGCGAGGATCCGGGCGCCCTCGAGTGTGCGGCGCTGCCGCTCGGCGAACTCCTCGCCCGCCGCGACCTTGAACGCCACGGCCTTGGCGGCGACGGCGTGCATGAGCGGTCCGCCCTGCTGGCCGGGGAAGACGGCCGAGTCGAGCGCCTTGCCCCACCGCTGACCGTCCTGGGCGAGCAGGAGCCCGGAGCGCGGACCACCGAGCGTCTTGTGCACGGTGGAAGAGACGACGTCGGAGTGCGGGACGGGGTTCGGGTGCACACCGGCGGCCACGAGACCGGCGAAGTGCGCCATGTCGGTCCACAGGTAGGCCCCGACCTCGTCCGCGATCTCGCGGAACGCGGCGAAATCGAGCTGGCGCGGGTACGCGGACCAGCCGGCGATGATGACCGTGGGCCGCGTCTCGAGCGCCGCACGACGGACCATGTCCATATCCACGCGGTGACTGTCCGGGTCCACGCCGTAGGCGGCGACGTCGTACAGCTTGCCGGAGAAGTTGAGCTTCATCCCGTGCGTGAGGTGGCCGCCGTGGGCCAGCGACAGACCGAGAATCGTCTGGCCGGGCTCGGCGAGCGCGTGCAGCACGGCGGCGTTGGCCTGCGCGCCGGAGTGCGGCTGGACGTTGGCGTATCCGGCGCCGAAGAGGGCGGTGGCCCGGTCGATCGCGAGGTTCTCGGCGATATCGACCTGCTCACAGCCGCCGTAGTAGCGCCGGCCCGGGTAGCCCTCCGCGTACTTGTTCGTCAGCACGGACCCCTGAGCCTCGAGCACGGCTCGGGGCACGAAGTTTTCGCTGGCGATCATCTCGAGCGTGCCGCGCTGGCGATCGAGTTCACCGCCGAGGACGGCGGCGATCTCGGGGTCCAGCTCGGCGAGCGACTGCTCCGCCACGGGGAGCCTCACGGTCATCTGGCTCATACTTCCCTCTCGAAGGTCACACGTGCACTCTCGTCCGTGACCCTCGGCCCAGGCGTACGACCTCAGGGGTCCTGCTTCGTGCCGCTCCCCGGTGGTGCCCCACCTGGCGCCAGTCGCGACGGCCTCAGACTACACGCGCCCGGCCGCGAGGCGTCCAGCCCTGGGGGCGGGGTGTGGACGATCCCACGCCAGTCCTTTCGGGAGTGTGTCCGCCGCAGAGAGTCCGTCGGAAGCGGGTCCGCCGGGACGCGTCAGGTGGTGGCGTCGTCGAGCTGGCCGAGGACGTCGTCGGCGTCCGGCCCGTCCTCGCCGAGGATGCGCCGCAGGTAGGCGTAGGTCAGGTCGCCCGTGTGCTGGTCGTACTGGTGCTCGTAGCCGGCCTTGGCGTACATGGCGAGGTTCTGCTTGGAGTCCTGACCGGTGAAGACCCAGACCTCCTTGGTCTGGTCCGGCAGGTAGGTCAGGACCGCCATGAGCAGCTTGGTGCCGATGCCGCGGCCCTGCAGATCCGGGACGACGGCGAGGCGGCCGAGCGTGGCCTTCTCGGCCTCCAGCTCCACCCGGATCGATCCGACGAGCCGGTGGCCGAGCCAGGCGCCGAGGGTGACGACGTCGGCCCGCTCGATGTCCGCGACGAGCTCGGTGAGCGTCTGCGTGAGCGCGGGCAGGTGCGGGTCGCCGTAGAGCTGGGCCTCGGTGACGAAAGCCGCGCGCCGGACGGTGAGCAGCTCACCGGCCGCTTCCGCGGTGACCAGGTCGATCCTGACGTCCTCCATGGACTCAGTCTGGCATCCGCGGCGCGGTTCCCGTGACCTGGATCCCACCGAGGTCCCTCGGCCGGAGGCTGCGTGCGGCGCCGTCCGAGGCAGCCTCCGGCCGGCGGGACACGACCGCGCTCAGATCAGGCCGAGCTTCTGGACGGCCTCGCGCTCCTCGACGAGCTCGCTGACCGAGGCGTCGATCTTGCCGCGGGAGAACTCGTCGATCTCGAGGCCCTGAACGATCTCCCAGGCGCCGCCCGCGGAGCGGACCGGGAAGGAGGAGATCAGGCCCTCCGGCACGCCGTAGGAGCCGTCGGAGACGATCGCGGCCGAGGTCCAGGAGTCCGCGGCGGTACCGGCGACCCAGTCGCGGACGTGGTCGATCGCGGCGTTCGCCGCCGACGCCGCCGAGGAGGCGCCACGGGCCTCGATGATGGCGGCGCCACGCTTGGCGACGGTCGGGATGAACTCGTCCTCGAGCCAGGACGTCTCCACCAGGTCCGCGGCCGGCTTGCCGGCGACGGTGGCGTGGAAGACATCCGGGTACTGGGTGGCCGAGTGGTTGCCCCAGATCGTGAGGTTCGTGATCTCGGACACGGACGTGCCGGTCTTCTTCGCGAGCTGGCTCAGGGCCCGGTTGTGGTCCAGCCGGGTCATGGCGGTGAACCGGTCGGCCGGCACGTCCGGGGCGTGGCGCTGGGCAATGAGGGCGTTGGTGTTGGCGGGGTTGCCGACCACGAGGACACGCACGTCGTCGGCGGCGCCGGCGTTGATCGCCTCGCCCTGCGGCCCGAAGATCCCGCCGTTCGCCTCGAGCAGGTCGCCTCGCTCCATGCCCTTGCTCCGCGGCCGGGCACCGACCAGCAGTGCCACGTTGGCACCGGCGAACGCCTGCGTGGCGTCGTCGAAGATGTCGATGCCCTCCAGCAGCGGGAAGGCGCAGTCGTCGAGCTCCATGGCGGTGCCCTCGGCGGCCTTGACCCCCTGAGGGATCTCCAGCAGCCGGAGCCGCACCGGCGTGTCCGGGCCGAGCAGCTGCCCCGAGGCGATCCGGAACAACAGGGCGTAGCCGATCTGGCCGGCGGCCCCGGTGACGGTGACGTTGACGGTCATCTGCGCACTCCTTCGTGGGTGGAGGGACGGACGGTGCTCGAGGGTCGGGTTGGCGTCGGGCTCACGGGCCGGGGGTCAGGCTAGTTCCGCGAGGACGGCGTTCAGCGTCGGCGACGGCCGCATGACCGCTGCCGCCTTCTCCGCGTCCGGGCGGTAGTAGCCGCCGATGTCGACGCCTGAGCCCTGGACGCCGAGCAATTCGGCGTTGATGGTCTCCTCGCGCTCGACCAACGCCTCGGCGACCGGAGCGAACGCCGCGGCGAGGTCGGCGTCGTCGCTCTGTGCGGCGAGCTCCTGGGCCCAGTAGCGGGCGAGGTAGTAGTGGCTGCCCCGGTTGTCGATCTGGCCGACCTTGCGCTCGGGGGACTTGTCCTCGAGCAGCAGCGTCGCCGTCGCCCGGTCGAGGGTGTCTGCCAGGACCTGTGCGCGCGCGTTGCCCATCGAGCCGGCGAGGTGCTCGAAGGAGACCGCGAGCGCGAGGAACTCACCGAGGCTGTCCCACCGCAGGTGGTTCTCCTCGATGAGCTGCTGGACGTGCTTCGGGGCCGAGCCGCCGGCCCCCGTCTCGAACAACCCGCCGCCTGCCAGCAACGGCACGATCGAGAGCATCTTGGCCGAGGTGCCGAGCTCGAGGATCGGGAACAGATCGGTGAGGTAGTCACGCAGGACGTTCCCGGTCACGGAGATGGTGTCCTCGCCGCGGCGGATGCGTTCGAGGGAGAACCGGGTGGCCTCAGCAGGGGACATGATCTCGATCTGCAGGCCGGAGGTGTCGTGCTCGCCGAGGTAGCGCTCCACCTTCTCGATGAGGTTGCGGTCGTGAGCACGCTCGGGGTCGAGCCAGAACACTGCCGGCGAGCCGGTGGCCCGGGCACGCGAGACGGCGAGAGCCACCCAATCCCGGATCGGCTCGTCCTTGGTCTGGCAGGCGCGCCAGATGTCCCCGGGCCGGACCTCGTGCTCGATCCGCACCGACCCGCTGGAGTCGACCACCTGGACGGTCCCGGGCTCGCTGATCTCGAACGTCTTGTCGTGGCTGCCGTACTCCTCAGCCTTCTGCGCCATGAGCCCGACGTTCGGCACCGAGCCCATGGTGGTCGGGTCGAAGGCGCCGTGCTCACGGCAGTCGTCGAGGACGGCCTGGTAGACGCCGGCGTAGGAGGAGTCCGGGATGACCGCGAGCGTCTCGGCCTGTCCACCGTCGGGGCCCCACATCATCCCGGCGCTGCGGATCATGGCCGGCATCGACGCATCGATGATGACGTCGGAGGGCACATGCAGGTTGGTGATGCCGCGGTCGGAGTCGACCATAGCGAGCTGCGGCCCGTCGGCGAGGCCGCGCTCGACGGCGGCCCGGGCGCCGTCGCGGACCTCGGGCTCGAGGTCGTCGAGACCGGACAGGATGGCGGCGAGGCCGTTGTCCGGGTCGAGGCCGGCGGCGTGGAGCTGCTCGCCGTAGGTCTCGAACAGCTGCGGGAAGAAGGCACGGACCACGTGGCCGAAGATGATCGGGTCGGAGACCTTCATCATCGTGGCCTTGAGGTGCACCGAGAACAGCACGCCGTCCGCCTTGGCACGCTGAATCTGCTCGGCGAGGAACGCGTCCAGCGCCGCGGCACGCATGACCGTCCCGTCGACGACCTCGCCGGCGAAGACCGGGACGGCATCCTTGAGAACCGTGGTGGTGCCGTCGGCGGCGACGTGGCGGATGGTCAGGGTGTCGTCGGCGTCGAGGACGACGGACTGCTCGTTGCTCCGGAAGTCGTCACCGTCCATGGTCGCCACGCGGGTCCTGGACTCCGCGGACCAGGTGCCCATCGAGTGCGGGTACTTGCGCGCATAGGCCTTGACCGAGGCGGGGGCACGACGGTCCGAGTTGCCCTCTCGCAGGACCGGGTTGACGGCGCTGCCCTTGACCTTGTCGTAGCGCGCCCGGATCTCCTTCTCCTCGTCCGTGGCAGGCTCGTCCGGGTAGTCGGGAAGTGCGTAGCCCTGGGCCTGCAGTTCGGCGACGGCGGCCTTGAGCTGGGGCACCGAGGCGGAGATGTTGGGCAGCTTGATGATATTGGCCTCTGGCGTCTTGGCCAGCTCGCCGAGCTCGGCGAGGTCGTCCGGGATGCGCTGGTCGTCGGTGAGGTACTCGGGGAAGACGGCGATGATCCGGCCGGCGAGCGAGATGTCCCGGGTCTGCACGTCCACCCCGGCGGTCGAGGCGTAGGCCTGAATGATCGGCAGGAACGAGTGCGTCGCCAGCATCGGCGCCTCGTCGGTGTGGGTGTAGATGATCGTGGCCATGGAGCGGTACCTCAGACTTCTGGCGGGGACGGACGCAAGTTGTTCGACATCAAGATATCTTGCCGGGCCGCTCTCGCCAGCCCCGCCGTCAGCTGCCCGCGACAGGGGCGTCCCCCCAGACGCCGAGATAGGCGAAGGCGGCGGCCAGCACCAGCAGGAACGCCACGTCGAAGGTGCGCGAGCGCGCACCAGGGCACACCGAGGACGGCAGGACGGCGCGCAGCGCCCCGGCCGCGGCGAGGGTGGCGGCAAGCAGCACGACCGCGGCACGGGCGGAGACGAGGACGGCGAGCAGGCAGACGGCGGCGATGGTGCCGAGCAGAGCCACGCGGGCCCCGAGACGAAGGGCACGCGTGGCGGTCACGACGGCGAGGTTACCGTGTGAACGTGACTGATCCCGGCGTTCGCGTCCCCGCTACCGTCCTGATCGTCGGCGCCGGTCTGGCCGGTCTGCGGACCGCGGCCGAGTTGCGCGAGCGCGGGTTCGCCGGCCGGCTCGTGGTGGTCGGGGCGGAGCGGCACCAGCCCTATGACCGCCCGCCGCTGTCCAAGGAGCTCCTCACCCGGACCGATCCGGCTTGGCTGGCGGCGGACGGGCTCGGCACGCTCGGCGACCTCGCGGACGAGGTGCTGCTGGCCCACGCGGCGACGGCGCTGCGGGCGGGCGAGGACGGTGCGGAGCTGGACGTCGCGGGAGCTGGCGGGATGCGCACCCTGACGGCCGACGTCGCCGTCCTCGCCACGGGAGCGCACGCGGTCGCGCCCCGTCCCTGGGAAGGCGTCCTCACCCTGCACACCGCCGACGACGCGGCGCACCTGCGTGAAAGGCTGCAGCCGGGACGGCGCCTCGTGGTGATCGGGGCGGGCTGGATCGGGGCCGAGGTGAGCGGCCTGGCCGCCGCGCACGGCCTCGACGTCACGGTGGTCGAGGCGGCGGCCGCGCCGCTGGCCCGGCAGGTCGGGACCACGGTCGGCGCGCGAGTGGCGCCGTGGTACGAGGCCGCCGGGGTGCGGCTGCTATGCCCGGCGCCGGTGCGCGCCGTGCAGGAGGAGGGCGACGTGCGCACCGTGGTCCTCGACGGCCGGCAGCCCCTCAAGGCCGACGTCGTCCTCGCGGCCACGGGGGTGCGCCCGGCGACCGGATGGCTAGGTGCGGCACTGCCGACCACGGCCTCGGGCGCGGTCCCGGTGGACGCCGCCGGGCGGGTGCCCGGCGGGCCCCCGTCGGTCCGGGCGGTCGGGGACTGCGCTCAGATGACGACGGCGGAGCTCGGCACCGTCCCGGGCGGGCACTGGGACGCGGCGCTGACGCATCCTGCCGCCCTGGCGGCCGGACTGCTGGGCCAGGACCTGCCGGCGATCCCGGCGCCATACGTGTTCTCCACCCAGCTCGGCCACGACGTCGCCGTGGTGGGACATCCCTCGCCCACCGCCGCGGTCGTGGACCGCTCGGACGGCGAGTCGTGGACGGCGCTGTACGTCGAGCACGAGGACGACGCGGCTGCGCGGCTGGTGGCCGGATTCACCGCGGACCGGCCCCGTGACGTCGGGCAGCTGCGGCGCCTGCTGGCCGGAGGCGGCAGCCCCCGTCTCGATCTGGCCGCGGCCGCCGATCCGGCCGTGCCGCTGAAGAAGGCGGTCCTGCCCTGAGGTCCGGCCGGCATGAACGGGCACCGACGAGCCGCGAGCCGTCCGGACGGGACCCGGGCCGCGTCAGTGGAAGAAGTGCCGCGTGCCGGTGAAGTACATCGTGATCCCCGCCGCCTCGGCCGCCTCGATGACGGCGTCGTCGCGCAGCGACCCACCGGGCTGGACCACGGCGTGCACGCCGGCGTCGATGAGCACCTGCAGCCCGTCCGGGAACGGGAAGAACGCGTCCGAGGCGGCGACGGCGCCACGGGCGCGCTCCGGAGCGGCTGCGGCATCGGCGTTCTCCGCTCCCCCGGCGCCGTCGACGTCGGAGGTGACCTCGACGCCGAGGGTGTTGGCGCGTTCGACCGCGAGACGGCAGGAATCGACCCGGTTGACCTGCCCCATCCCGACGCCGACGCTGCCCCCGTCCCGGGCGAGCAGGATCGCGTTGGACTTGGCGGCGCGGCAGGCCTTCCAGGCGAAGGCGAGGTCGGCGAGCACCTGCGGAGAGGCGGCCTGTCCGGCGGCGAGGGTCCACGAGGCAGGGTCGTCCCCCTCGGCGTCGACGTGGTCGCGCATCTGGACCAGCAGGCCACCGCTGATCTGGCGGAACTCTGCCGGGCGTTCGTTCTCGGACTGCGGGGAGCGCAGCACCCGGAGGTTCTTCTTGGCGCGCAGGATCTCCAGCGCGCCGTCCTCGTACTCCGGGGCCACGATCACCTCGGTGAAGACCTCAACCACCTGACGGGCCATCTCGGCCGTCACCGGGCGGTTGGCGGCGATGACGCCACCGAAGGCGGAGACGGGGTCGCACGCGTGCGCCTTGCGATGGGCGTCAGCGATGTCGGTCCCGACGGCGATGCCGCACGGGTTGGCGTGCTTGATGATCGCCACGGCCGGCTCGTCGAAGTCACCGGCCGCGCGCCGGGCGGCATCGGTGTCGACGTAGTTGTTGTACGACATGGCCTTGCCGTGCAGCTGCTCGGCTCCGGCGAGGCCCGCGGGCCCGGTCTCGTCGCGGTAGAGGGCCGCGGCCTGGTGGGGGTTCTCGCCGTAGCGCAGCGCGGCGTCCTTGGTCCAGGTCTGGCCGGCGAAGGCGGGCCAGCCGTCCTCGGCGCCGACGTAGGTGCCGGCGAACCAGTTCGCCACCGCGACGTCGTACGCCGCGGTGTGCGCGAACGCCTCGGCGGCGAGCTGCTTGCGCTGGTCCAAGGTGAAACCCCCGGCCTCCACGGCCGCGAGCACGTCGTCGTAGCGATCCGGCGAGGTGACGATGGCGACCGACGGGTGGTTCTTGGCCGCGGCCCGGACCATGGAGGGGCCACCGATGTCGATCTGCTCGACGCACTCCTCCGCTGCGGCACCGGACACCACCGTCCGGGTGAACGGATAGAGGTTGGAGACCACGAGGTCGAACGGCTCGATGCCGAGGTCGCCGAGCTGAGTCACGTGGGTCTCGAGCCGCCGGTCGGCGAGGATGCCGGCGTGGACCCGCGGGTGCAGGGTCTTCACGCGGCCGTCCAGGCACTCGGGGAAGCCGGTCAGGTCCTCGACCTTGGTGACGGGTAGGTCGAGGCCGGCGATGAGGCGGGCGGAGCCGCCGGTGGAGACGAGCTCGACGCCGGCGCGGTGCAGGCCGCGGACCAGGTCCTCGAGTCCGGACTTGTCGTAGACGGAGACCAGGGCCCGGCGGATGGGCACACGGCCGTGGGGGCTACCGGCGGGGTCGGCGCTCGACTGGTTGGTCACTGACGCTCCTGGGATGTCGACGGCGGGATCTCGGGTACGCGCGCACCCTCTTCCCGGCACCCAGGCGTGCGGTGCGCTGCAGGGACTCCTCCGGCCGCTCCCCGGTGGTGGACTCCACCTGCTCGCCAGTCACGGCCGGGACCACTCTATCGGCTCAGGCGCCGACCCGGACCGTACGCCCCTCGAGTCGCCATCCTTCGCGGGCCAGCCGGCCGACCTCCTCGACGAGCTGGGCACGCTCGGCCACCTTGATCCGCTCGGTGAGTGTCTCGACGTCGTCGTCCTCCTGCACCGGGACGGCGACCTGGGCGAGGATCGCCCCGGTGTCGACGCCGGCGTCGACGAAGAAGAGTGTGGCCCCGGTGATCTTGACGCCGTACTCGAGAGCGTCGCGCGGACCGGTCATACCGGGGAAGGCGGGCAGCAGCGTGTTGTGGGTGTTGATGTAGCGACCCTCGAACCGTTCGAGGAACCGTGGGCCGCACAGCTTGAGGAACCCGGCGGAGACGACGAGGTCCGGGTCGTGCTCGGCGACCCGGGCGGTCAGGGCGGCGTCCCAGGCGGCCCGGTCCGCATGGTCCCCGAGGCGTTCGACGAACGTCGCCGCGCCGGCCTCGGCGCCGAGGGCGAGTCCGCCGGCGGAGTCGCGGTCCGCCCCCACGGCGACCACCTGGGCGCCGTACCCGGGCTCGCGCGTGGCCTCGAGCAAGGCCGCGAGGTTGGAGCCGCCGCCGGAGACGAGGACCACCACCCGGGCCGGGCGGCGGGGCGTGACGGAGCGGACGGGGGCGTTCGGCGTGGTCACGTGCCGAGGTTAGTCGGCCCGTGGGAGATGATGACGTCATGCCCGATCCGCAGTCCGGTCCGCCGCCCCCACCTGGCACTCCGTACGTGCCGCCGAGCCGGCGCCCCCGGCAGAACCAGGACGAGCCCGACCCCGAGCTGCAGCCGCGCGCGATGCGCACCGTGCGCGGGTTCTGGCTGGCGCTGCTGCTCGCGGTGGGCCTCGCGCTGCTCTCCACGCCCTGGCCGGTGCCCGTCGCGGCGCTGATCGCAAGCGCGGCCGCGGTCGGCCTCGGGGTGGTCTCGTTGGTGCGTGTGCGTGCGGCGCACGTTCGCGGCATGGTGCCGGCCACCGTGATCGCGGGACTCGTCCTCGCCGTGTTCATGACGATGACGACGACGGGCCAGGTCTGGCTCTGGCGCGAGTACAGCGCCTACGCCGAATGCATGGATTCGGCCATCACGCAGCAGGCGCGCGACGCCTGCCAGCAGCAGTTGGACCGGATGCTCCAGGAACGCATGGACCAGGTCCAGCAGATGATGTCCTGACGGCGCGATGCCGGGGCCGGACGAGGAGGTGACTCAGCCGTCCGAGCGGCGGGACCATGCCGACAGCGAGAGCCCCGACCATCCGCCGAAGCGGCGTGACGCCCGGTCGGCGCCCTCGTGCTCGCCGCCTGTGGCTTCATTCTTCCCGTCCGGGGAGTCCTCGTCCCGGTCCGGAGCTTCCTCGGTGGAGCCGGTGGTCTCGGTAGCGCCAGCGGACTCGGCATGCCCGACCGGCTGCGCGGGCTTCTCCTCGGTCCCGACGAGGTCCGTGGAGGCGAGCGGGATCTCCCCGGTCCCGGGCGTGCCGGCGCTCGCGCCGCTCGGACCGGTCACGGCGCCGGGGTCGCCCGCTGGGCTCGCCGCGCTCGGTGCGGCCGCGGTGTCGTCGCCCTCCGGCCGACCGCGGCGTTCCGAGAGCTGTCCGGCCGCCCCGACGACGCGTGCGCGGGCGGCCCGGGTGCCGAGGCCGAGCAGTTCGGCGGTCCGCCGGTGCAGCGCGAGCACCACGAGCACCAGCGCGCCACCGGTCTCGGCGAGGACCATGCCGGCCACCGCCGGAGGCTGGGCACCCACGACGGCCATCCGTCCCGGGCCGATGGATCCCGCGGACGCGTAGGTCAGCACCGCCACGGCGATCGCGATCACCGCGGCCGCGACACCCGCGGAGCCCAGCGCGAGACGCAGCTCTCGTTCGCGGCCGTAGCGATGCATCACCACGCCGGCCACCACGCCGACCAGCACAGGTAGCACGAGGACCCACTGCGGCCCGGGCGCCTCGGGCTCGGGCAGCGCGCCGAGCGCCGGGATCGCCGGCAGCGGCGCCGTCACGGCGTCCCCGGCCGCGAAATGGGTGTGCGAGCCGACGGCGAACCCGGGGCCGGCCGCCCAGGCGATCGCCCACATGGCGAGGGCGGGCAGGAACAGCATCTGGGCGAGCGTCATGAGGACGGTGTTGAACGGGTCCAGCAGGTAGGAGTCCTGAATCATGCGGACCCGGTCCCAGCCGGTGACCAGTCCGGCCACAACGAGGCAGGTCCCGATGCCTGTGAGTCCCAGCAGTGCCCAGCCGGCCCCACGTAGGCCGTCACGGACCCAGCCCGGAGCGCAGTCGGCCCACCACCGCGGGAGTCCGTCCGCGTGGTGCCGCACGGCCAGGACCGTTCCGATCCCGGAGACCAGGACGCCGCCGAGCAGCGCGCCCCACCGGCCGCCGGGGGCGAGGACGGAGACGACGAGCATCGTCAGGACATAGCCGAGGACGGCGAACGAGCCGGCCGCGTACCCGGTCGTGCCGCCGCGGCGGACCGTGGCGTACACGATGCCGAGGCTGAGCAGTGTGATACCGAGCGGCACGACGGAGACGACGCCGCTGCCGGCCGTCATGTCGCCACCGTGCCCGAGCAGCCACAACGCCGCACCGGCTCCGGCCGCGCTCTGCCATGAGGCCTCGCCGAGAGCCGGCGCGGCCGCTGTCCCGACATAGGCCGCCAACGCCGGGACGACGAGCGTCAGCCATCCGAGCACGGCGGCCTCCACGCCGCTCACCAATCCGCGCAACCACCCGTCGGGCAGCATGCCGGCGCCCTCGGCAGGCGGGGCGCTCCGTGGGGCGGGACGGGTGGGGGCCGTGGTGGTCATCGTGCCCATCGTCCGCCCGGTCGGCCCGGACCGGTGCCTGCCGGCGCGGCGTGTCGCTCCGGAAAGGCCTGGCCGGCATGTTCCGCCGTGCCCGCCCCTATCGGTGGTTACCGGTTCGTCGGCGAGCATGGAATCGCGTCAACGAGAGTTGACGTCTGTCCCGGCGTCAATCTACATTGACAGTATGAGCATCGCACAGACCACCGAAGCGGCACAGAGCCCTGACCCCACGACCGGGCTGCGGGCCGTGCGGGCACTGCGGGAACTCGCCGAGCGCCTGGAGCTCCTCCAGGTCGAACGTGCCCGTGATCTCGGCTGGTCGTGGCAGGAGATCGCCGCCGAACTCGGCGTGAGCCGGCAGGCGGTGCACAAGAAGTACGGACGCCGCCGCCCCTGAGGCCCGCGGCGGACCGACGATCCGAGGTCGCCCGTCACGGCGATCCACCGGAACGAGAGCGGGCGCCCGCGCGGCGCCGGCGAGGAGGAGAGATGTTCGAACGCTTCACGAAGGACGCCCGCACCGCCGTCGTCCACGCGCAGGAGGAAGCCCGCGAGCTCATGTGCTCGTCGATCGGACCCGAGCACGTCGCGCTCGGCGTGCTCAGTGCCGGCGGCCCCGCCGTGCAGGCGCTGCGCGCCGCGGGTGCCGACCCGGCCGCCCTGTCCGGTCGGCTGCGCCAGGTCGCCACCGGGTCCGGGCTCGACAAGGAGGCACTCGCGGCCCTCGGCATCGACCTGGAGGAGGTCAGCCGTAGTGCGGACACGCTGTTCGGCGCCGGGGCGCTCGAGCGGGCCGGCCGTCGCCGGCAGCGCCGGCGGACCGGTCACATCCCGTTCACGGGCGAGGCGAAGAAGGCGCTCGAGCTGTCCCTGCGCGAGGCGCTGCGCACGAAGGACAAGGCGATCACCGACCGGCACGTCCTGCTCGGCGTGCTCCGCGCTGGGGGGCCGGCCTCCGACGCGCTCCGTGCCGACGTGGGCGAGGACCACGTCCGCGGCGCGCTCGAGGCCGAGCCCGGGGCGGCATGACCGCCCCACCGCCTGTCTCGGGCCTTCGCGCCGACGCCAACGACGTCGGCGGCCGTCCCGGTCCGGGACGGCCGCCGATGTGGTGGCTCGGCTGGCCGACGCCGTGCGCCGACCGCCGGCAGATCAGGACAGCAACGACTGCGCGAGCCGTGCGGTCTCGGACGGGGTCTTGCCGACGGTGACACCGGCGGCCTCGAGTGCCACCTTCTTGGCCTCGGCGGTCCCCGAGGAGCCGGAGACGATGGCTCCGGCGTGGCCCATCGTCTTTCCCTCCGGCGCGGTGAAGCCCGCGACATAGCCGACGACGGGCTTGGTGACGTTGGCCTTGATGAACTCCGCCGCGCGCTCCTCGGCGTCGCCGCCGATCTCGCCGATCATCACGATCAGATCGGTCTCCGGGTCGTCCTGGAACGCCTGCAACGCGTCGATGTGCGTGGTGCCGATGACCGGGTCGCCGCCGATGCCGATGCAGGTGGAGAACCCGATGTCGGACAGCTCGTACATCATCTGGTAGGTCAGCGTGCCGGACTTGGAGACCAGACCGATGCGGCCCGGGCCGGTGATGTCCGCCGGGGTGATGCCCACGTTCGACTGGCCGGGCGTGATGATGCCGGGGCAGTTCGGGCCGATGAGGCGCGTGCCCTTCTGCTGCGCGTAGGCGAAGAACTCCGCGGTGTCGGCGACCGGCACACCTTCGGTGATGATGACGACGAGCGGGATGCCGGCGTCGACGGCCTCGATCACGGCCGCCTTGGTGAAGGCCGGCGGGACGAAGATGACTGAGACGTCCGCGCCGGTGGCCTCACGGGCCTCGGCGACGGACCCGAAGACCGGGACGGAGACGGTACCGGCCTGCCGGCTCTCGGCGCCGGGTCCGATCGGGGTGACGTCGAAGTCGACGGACGTTCCGGCCTTACGGGGATTGACGCCGCCGACGATCTGGGTGCCCGAGTTGAGCATCCGCGAGGTGTGGATCTGCCCCATCGAACCGGTCATGCCCTGGACGATGACCTTGGAGGAGGCGTTGAGAAGGATGGACATGAGTGAAGAAGCTCCGTCTCTGCTGGTGCGTCAGTTCGCGGCGGCGAGCTCGGCGGCCTTGGCCGCGGCCTCGTCCATCGTGGGCACGACGGTCACCAGCGGGTGGTTCGCGTCGGCGAGGATCGCCCGGCCTTCCTCGACGTTGTTGCCATCGAGACGGACCACGAGCGGCTTGGTGGCGGCGTCCCCGAGGATCTCCAGCGCCTTGACGATGCCGCTGGCCACCTCGTCGCAGGCGGTGATGCCACCGAAGACGTTGACGAACACCGACCTGACCTGGTCGTCGCCGAGGATGACGTCCAGGCCGTTCGCCATGACCTGGGCGTTCGCGCCTCCGCCGATGTCGAGGAAGTTCGCCGGCTTGGTGCCGTACTGCTCGCCCGCGTACGCGACGACGTCGAGGGTCGACATGACCAGACCCGCGCCGTTGCCGATGATGCCGACCTGGCCGTCGAGCTTGACGTAGTTGAGGTCGAGCTGCTTCGCCTTGGCCTCGAGCGGGTCTGCGGCCGCCCTGTCCTCCAGGGCGGCGTGGTCCTCGTGCCGGAAGGCGGCGTTGTCGTCCAGGGTCACCTTGGCGTCGAGGGCGATGATCGCGCCGTCCTCGGTGCGGACCAGCGGGTTGACCTCGACGAGGGTGGCGTCCTCCTGCTGGTAGACGGTCCACAGCTTCTCGATGACGGCGGCGACCTCGTCCGCGACCTCCGGAGCGAACCCGGCCGTGGAGACGATCTCGGCGGCCTTGGCGGAGTCGATGCCGACCAGCGGGTCAACGCTCACCCGGGCCAGGGCCTCGGGGCGTTCGACGGCGAGCTGCTCGATCTCCATGCCGCCCTCGACCGAGGCCATCGCGAGGTAGCGACGCTCGGCGCGGTCGAGCAGGACGGAGAAGTAGTACTCCTCGGCGATGGCGGCGCCCTCCGCGAGCATGACGCGGTGGACGGTGTGGCCCTTGATGTCCATCCCGAGGATCGCCTCGGCGTGCGCCTCGGCCTCCTCGGGGTTGTGCGCCAGCTTCACGCCGCCGGCCTTGCCGCGGCCGCCGGTCTTCACCTGGGCCTTGACGACGACGGTCCCGCCGCCGAGTTGCTCGGCCGCGGCCCTGGCCTCGGCCGGCGTCGTCGCGACGGCACCTCGGAGCACGGGCACGCCGTGCTTCTCGAAGACGCCACGAGCCTGGTACTCGTAGAGGTCCACGCCGATAAGTCCTTCCGTTGGCTTTCACTCACGATGTTTCGACATCGAGACATCCGCCGGAAAGCCTACAGCGCCATGGCCCGTGCCCTCCTGTCGGCCAGGCGGTGAGATCGCCGCTCCGGCATACGGACACCGCACCGGCGAGAGGTGGGTGCGGGCCGGCGGGATCAGGCGTCGCCGGGTCGCTCGACCGGTCGTTCCGCGGCGCCGTCGGTCGTGTCCGCAGCGTCCGCCCCTCCCTGGCCGCCGGTTCTCGGCTCGCCGCCCGCTCCGTCCGCGTCATCAGCGGTGACCGGTTCGCCGGTGATGCGCTCGGAGAGGTCGGCGAAGGCGTCCCGGACGACCTGGGCGTAGAGGTGGGCTCCCTCGATCCCGGGATGGATCCGGTCCGCCTGGAGCAGGTCAGGATGCTCGTCCGCCGCGGCGTGCCAGTCGGCCACGATCGCGTTGGGGTAGTCGGCGGCGATCCGGTCCAGGGCCGCGTTGGTCTCCGGTACCCAGTGGCTGGCGCCGTAGACGTTGAGCAACACCACCATCCGGTCCGGCCCCAGGGCGTCGAGCACGTCGCGGACGGGAGCGGGATCGGTGATCCCGGCGTTCGTCCCGAAGTGCACGACGACGGCGCGACGCACCGTTCCCGCCGCCAGTGCGCGGTGGACCACGCCGGGCGCGTCGGCCCAGGTCCGGTTGGACTCGGCCTCGATCATGATCCCGGGCAGGTGGTACTCGAGCCCGTCCGCGCTGGTGACGACGAGCGAGTCACCGAACGCGGTGATCTCCTCACCCGACGGCATGGAGAAGTCCTGGTCGAGCGGCTCTTCGGTGGGCTCGTCGCGGACGGCCTCACCGGCGTCGATCCGGTCCTGGTTCTCCTCGATGAGGGCCTGGGTGGCCGTGCGGTCGGGAGCGACCGCCACGGCCACGGCGGTGAGGGCGACGAGGAGTGCCGCGCCGCCGGCGAGAACGCGCGTCGACGTCCGCCGGGCCGGGATCGGCGAGCCGAGATGCCGACGTACCCGCCGGAGGGCCCCGCGGAAACCGTGCGTGCGCACCGGGGTCTCCAGCCATCGGTACGAGGCGCCCGCGACCAGCAGGGTGAGGACCACGGCCACCCCGCGCAGAATCCAGTGGCCGCTGGAGTCGTGCCCGGTCGGGACCGCGAGCGTCAGCAGGACGATGACCGGCCAGTGCCAGAGGTAGATCCCGTAGGAGCGCTGTCCGACCCACTCCATCGGGGGCAGTCGGAGCAGCCCCTGGAATATCCCGGGCGGGCCGAGGATCGCGGCGATGAGCACGGCACTGAGCAGAGCGGCGAGCAGGATCCCGCCCCGGAAGGTGAGCGACGTCGACTCGTGCAGTCCGAGCATGAGGAGCACGAGGACCGCGAGCGCACCGAAGGCGGCGGGGTCACGCCAACGCTGCCACGAGGCCGACCGGAGGAAGCCGCGTGGCTGGCTCCACCAGAACGCCAGCGCGACGCCGACCAGCAGGGAGAAGGCGTGGGTGTCGGTACCGTAGTAGACGCGCGTGGCGTCCTCTCCGGGGGTGTGGAGCACGGCCATGGCGGCGGCGGAGACCACGGCGGCGGCGAGCGCGATCCGCGCGCGAGTCCGTGCCGTCGCGGTGGCGGCGACGAGGGCCACGAGGAGCAGCGGCCAGAGCAGGTAGAACTGTTCCTCCACGGCGAGCGACCAGAAGTGGGCGAAGACCTGGGGCGCCGTGGTGTCGAAGTAGCTCGTGCCCGCACCGATCTCGAGCCAGTTGGTGGTGAAGGTCAGGGCGCCGCCGACCTGGCGGCCGATGCCTACCAGCAGGTCGGAGCTGACCAGCCAGGCGGCCGGCACGCAGACGAGGACCACCGCAGCGACTGCGGGGAGCAGTCTGCGGGCGCGACGGAGCCAGAACCGGGCGAGATCCACGCGCCCGGTGGCGAGCTCGCGCAGCAGCAGCGTGGTGATGAGGAAGCCGGAGACCACGAAGAAGACGTCGACGCCGAGAAACCCGCCCGGCAGGGTCTCGGGCCGCAGGTGGAAGATCAGGACCGCCGCGACGGCGAGGGCTCGCAGGCCGTCGAGCCCCTCGATCCTCCTGCCACGGGCTCCGCCTCGCTCGTCGGTGTTCGCGGTACGGATCGGCGGAGTGGGCGCCCCGGCACGAGCACGGTCGAGACGCTCGTGCTGCTGCGTGACCATCGCCGCGCCCTCCAGGCTCGCCCCACCGTTGTGCACACGCTAGGCCGGGGCGCCGACATTTCCGCGGAGGCGCGCTGACCTGCGGCGAGACCGGCGCTACTCGGTGACCTGACCGGTGGGCCAGGCGGCCGGCTGCCGGTCAGAGCTTGGTGACCGGCGAGTACCGCAGCAGCAGTCGCTTGACCCCGCCGCCGCCGAAGTCGATCTTGGCCACGGCGGACGACCCGGAGCCCTCCAGCGCGACGACGGTGCCCAGCCCGTAGCTGTCGTGGGTGACCTTGTCCCCGACGTCCAGCCCGAACCCCTCGGCCTTCCCGCCGGCCGCCGCCGGCGCCGTCGCGGACTTCCCGAGACTGGCGGCGGTGCGGCTCGCGGCGGTGTCGGTGGGGGCGCCAAGCTTGCCGGTGCGTGCCGGGGGGCGCCCCGAACCGATGACCCGGCCGCCGTCGGGATCCTCGTAGCCACCGAAGGACCCGCCGCCGGGGCGGCTCGCGTAGCTGGCACGGGAGAACCCGCCCGGGCGCGAACCCATGCCGGGCCGCGATCCGCGCAGGGACTCCATCGACGATTCCCGACGGCGCCACTCGACCAGGTCTGCCGGGATGTCCTCGAGGAAGCGGGAGGCGGGCAGCTCGTGCGGCATACCGAACGCGGTGCGGACCGCGGCCCGGGAGATGTACAGGCGCTCCCGGGCACGGGTCAGCGCCACGTAGGCGAGCCGGCGCTCCTCGGAGAGCTCGTCCTCCTCGGTCAACGACCGCTGGTGGGGGAAGGTGCCGTCCTCCAGCCCGGTGACGAAGACGACCGGGAACTCCAGCCCCTTGGCGGTGTGCACGGTCATCAGGGTGATCTGACCGGTATCGCCGTCGTCGTCCGGGAGCTGGTCGGCGTCGGCCACCAGCGAGACGCGCTCGAGGAAGTCGGCGAGCCCACCGTCCGGGTCGGCGTCGCGGAACTCATCGGCAACCGCGTGCAACTCGGCCAGGTTCTCCACCCGTGTCGCGTCTTGCGGGTCCTCGCTGGCGCGCAGCTCGGCGAGGTATCCGGACCTGTCGAGCGCGGCATCGAGGATCTCGGCGGGCGCGGCACCCGAGGTCTCCATGTCCCGCAGCTCTGTCAGCAGGCCGTGGAACGCCTTGACCTGGGTGCGCGCGCGGGTGGTCAGGCCGATCACATCCGCCGTGGTGTCGCGGTCGGCCCCCTCGGCGGCCGCGTCGGCGATCGCCTGCCCGAACGAGACGCGGTGCCGCTCCGCGTGCGCGGCCAGGACCGATTCGGCCTTGTCCCCCAGCCCTCGTTTGGGCACGTTGAGGATGCGCCGGATGTTGACCGCATCGTCCGGGTTCGTCACCGCGCGCAGGTAGGCGATCGCGTCCTTGATCTCCCGGCGCTCGTAGAAGCGGGTGCCACCCACCACGCGGTACGGCAGACCTGCGCGGACGAGCATCTCCTCCATCGACCGCGACTGGGCGTTGGTGCGGTAGAAGACGGCGACGTCACCCGGTCGGGTGCCGCGCTCGTCGCCCAGCCGGTCGATCTCCTCCGCGACGAACCGCGCCTCCTCGTGCTCGGAGTCGGCCACGTACCCGACGATGCGGGGGCCCTCACCGGCGTCCGTCCACAGGTTCTTGGCCTTGCGGCCGGGGTTGCGGGAGATGACGGCGTTCGCGGCGTCGAGGATCGTCTGGGTGGAGCGGTAGTTCTGCTCCAGCAGGATCGTCCGGGCCTGCGGGTAGTCCTGCTCGAACTCGAGGATGTTGCGGATGGTGGCGCCGCGGAAGGCGTAGATGGACTGGTCGGCGTCGCCGACCACCGTCAGCTCGCCCGGCGCGAGGCCACTGCCCGCACCGGCACCGTCGACCGTGCCGTCCTCGTCCCGGTCCACTCCATGTCCGTCGGCGGCTCCTCGCACTCCGCTCGTTCCTCGCTCGCGCTTGTCGCCACCGGCCAGCTCACGCACCAGGACGTACTGGGCGTGGTTGGTGTCCTGGTACTCGTCGACCAGGACATGGCGGAACCGGCGGCGGTAGTGCTCGGCCACCGACGGGAACGCCTGCAGGAGGTGGACCGTGGACATGATGAGGTCGTCGAAGTCCAGCGCGTGGGCCTGGCGCAGGCGGTCCTGGTAGAGACGGTAGGCCTCGGCGAGCTTGGCGTCGAAGGAGTTCGTCCCGGAGACCTGGGCCGAGAACGCGTCGGGGTCGATGAGCTCGTTCTTCAGGTCCGAGACCTTCCGGGAGAAGGCCTTGGGTGGGTACCGCTTGGGGTCGAGCTCGAGCTGACGGCACACCAAGGTCATCAGCCGTTGTGAATCGGCGGCGTCGTAGATCGAGAAGCTCGAGCGAAGGCCCAGGGTGTCGTGCTCGCGCCGCAGGATCCGCACGCAGGCCGAGTGGAAGGTGGACACCCACATCCGCTGAGCCGACGGGCCGATGAGGTCCGTGACACGCTCACGCATCTCGGCCGCCGCCTTGTTCGTGAAGGTGATCGCGAGGATCTCCCCGGGCCGCGCCCGGCCGGTGGCGAGCAGGTGTGCGATCCGGTGGGTGAGTACCCGGGTCTTACCCGATCCCGCGCCGGCGACGATGAGCAACGGCCCGCCGTGATGCTCGACGGCGGCGCGCTGCTGCGGGTTGAGCCCTTCGAGGAGTGCGTCCGGGTCGATCCCGTAGGCGGACGGTGCGCGCGTCGCCTCGCCGGCGTCCGTGTCCGCCGCGCCCGAGTCCGCCCCGACGCCCGAGGCGCCTGCGGCGCGGCGCCGTGCCCGGGCGACGGGGTCCTGCTCGACCGTGGCGGACTCGGCGGCGTCCGTGCGACCGGGTCCGTCTCCGCCCTCCTCGCGCGGCGGGACGACGGCGGGCAGCGCCTGTGCCCCGCCACCGGAGCCGGCCGAGAGCGGGAGGTTGTCGAACAGGGGGAGCATCGTGCGTCCATGCTAGGCGGCGCCACCGACGTCAGGCGCGTGGTGTGGACAGCCTCACCGCCGCGGCGTGGGCACCGGACCGGCCGTGGTTCCGGTCGGGCGGGTCATCCCCCGAGGCGGACGCCGGTAAGCGCATGCACCAGCACGAGCGCCACCGCGAGGGCCAGGAGGATCGCCGCCGTCCGCACCGATCCGACGTCCCATGGCATCCGCCGGTGCGGCGTGCGCGTCCAGAAGAAGGTGGCCATCGGTGCGAACACGAGGGCCGTGGCCGGCCCGACGACGGTGATGACGAGGTACTCCGGGTCGGCACCGGCGCCGAGCGCGGCAGCCGTGTAGACGACGGCGAGGATGCCCGTGGCGAGGAGCCAGGTCAGCACGCTCGCGGCCAGGACCTCGGACGGCGCCGAGAGCGAGCGGGTGATCTCGCGGGCGAGCAGGTAGCTGTTACCGAGCATGCCCGCCACACCGACCAGCCCGAGGGCGACCTGCACCGCGGTGGGCACGCCCCAGATGCCGAACGCGACCGCGGTGTCACCGAGCGGCGCGATCATCGCGATCATGAGGTACCCCCACAGGTTCTGGATCCCCACGAGACCGAACCACGTCAGGAATGCCCGCAGGTAGCCGCCGTGCAGGCCGCGGGCGAGAGCGAGCGCCACCACACCGGAGACCACCGAGAACACCGGCCCGGTGATCGCCTCGACCGCCTCCTGGGCATCGGGCTTGTCCGGGGAGAACACGACGGCACCGCGAACCTCCGCCTCCCCGACCTGGGCGAGAGCGACCGCGGCGTGCGAGTACTCGTGGAGCTGGATGTGCACCATCGTCGCGGCGGCCGCGACGAGCGCGAACGGCAACAAGATCGCGCGGGTCGGACGGGTGGGCTGTGCGGTCGGCGCCTCGGCGCGGTCCGGTGTCATCGTTCCCCCAGGTCGACTGCGCGCTACCGTTCCGCAGCCGGGCGTGCTGGGGAAGTGACATCGGTCATGTGCTCATCCGCGTCATGTCAGCGTCCGGACTCTCACCGAGACGGTCACGTCGAGCGCTTCGGGCAGCTCGGCCAGCCGCCGGTCCAGCGCCTCGTCGTCGACGTGGCGGGCGCTGGGTCCCATGCGGACCTCGTCCCGGACGTCGGCACGGGACATCGTCACGGCGTACTCGACGTCCTGGGTGCCCGCGGAGCCGAACCCGCTGAGCTGGGCGGCGAGCCGGTTCTCCTTGTCGGGGTCCACGCGGATCATGCCCAATGGCTCGATCAGCTCGTGCAGGTGGCGCGGCGTCGGGGAGGCGACGACGAACGCTCCGCCCGGGCTTAGGACGCGACGGATCTCGCCGACGTTGCGGGGGCCGAAGACCGAGAGCACGACGTCCGCGGCGCCGTCCCGCAGGGGCAGGCGCTGCCACACGTCGGCCCCGACCGCTGCGACGCGTTCGTGCACCCGCGCGGCGCGCTTGAGGGCGGCGGTGGAGGCGTCGATGACGAGGCCGGTCAGACCCGTGCGCTCGGCGACCGCGGCGAGGTAGTACCCGGTACCGCCCGCGAGGTCGACGCACAGCCCGCGTCCGTCGCCACGCGCGGCGCGGACCGCATCGGCCACAGCGTCCGCGAGGCGGTCGTAGTGGCCTCGGCCGAGGAAGGATTCGCGCGCGGCGACCTGTGCCGCGTCGTCACCGCCGAACACACGGCGTCCCGCGAGCAGGGTGACGTGTCCCTGCCGGGCGACGTCGAACCGGTGTCCGCGCTCGCACACCAGGCTCGCCCCCTCGAGTCGCACCTCGCCGCGGCACACCGGACAGGCCAGGGCCGGGACGACCTCGGCCAACGCCGCGGTGCTCATGTGACCAGCAGCCCGATCACCCACGCCCCGGTGGCGAGCAGCGCACCGCCGAGCTCGATGAGGATGGTCCAGCCCGTGGCACGCAGGGCGGCCAGTGTCGCCCGCCACGCCTCGCTCGCCTGCCGGCGGCGCTGCCACTCGGACAGGTACACGCCGAGGACGAAGCCGAGCGGCAGGCCGATCACCGGGACGACGAAGAAGCCGACGACGCCGACCACGCCGCCGACGAGCAGGGTGCGGTTGGGCACCCCGGCCGCCTTGAGGTATCGCCCGGCGTAGAGGTACTTGCCGATCCCGGCGGCCGCGACGGCCACGACCGCGACGATCGCCACCGTCCATCCGACCGTGCCGCCGGTGACCACCGCCCAGGTGACGACGGCGGCCAGCACCAGGAGGCTGCCCGGGTAGATCTGGACGACGGCGCCGAACAGCCCCACAAGCACGACGACGCCGACGACGAGTTCGGCGACCGGGGACATGTCAGGTCCAGAGCACCGCGACGGCGATGTTCACCACGACCAGGCCGGCGAGACCACCGAGGAACCCGCGGGTGACCTTCTCCTCGTTGTTGGCCCCGTAGAACGTCATGACGGTGACGAGGAGCGCGACGACGAGCTTGACGCCGATCTTGGCGTGGTTGACCGGATCGTCACCCATCTCGGCGAGGCCGACCAGGAGGATGCCCGCGATGAGCGCCGTCAACGCACCGTGGGTCACGCCCGCCGGCAGGCGTGGGTTGCGCATGTTGGTCAGTGCCGCGCCGAGCACGATGGCCCAGCCGATCATGTGCACGACGAGGATGAGGCCGGTGAGGATATCCATGCGACCAGCCTACGGGCCGTGTAGTAGATCGCTGGCCACAGCCGGCTACAGCTCGCATCGGACACCCGAGGCCCGCGTGTCCCGCGCGGTCAGAGCAGGCGGCGGTCGGCGGCCCAGCGGGTGAGTTCGTGCCGCGAGGACAACTGCAGCTTGCGCAGCACCGCCGAGACGTGCGTCTCGACCGTCTTGATCGAGATGAACAGCTCCGCGGCGACCTCCTTGTACGTGTAGCCGCGGGCGATGAGCCGCATCACCTCCCGCTCGCGCGAGGTGAGCCGGTCCAGCTCGTCGTCGCGCACGGCGAGGTCACCCACACCGGTGCCGAACGCGTCGAGCACGAACCCGGCGAGGCGTGGGGAGAACGCCGCGTCCCCGGCAGCCACCCGGCGCACCGCGCCGGCGAGATCCGGGGCGCTGATCGCCTTGGTGACGTAGCCGCGCGCGCCGGCGCGGATGACGGCGACGACGTCCTCGCTCGCGTCGGAGACGGACAACGCGAGGAAGCGGGTGACGGGCAGCAGGGCGGTACACGCCGAGACGACCTCGGCTCCCCCACCGCCCTGTCCCCCGGGCAGGTGGACGTCGAGCAGGACGACGTCGGGCCGCAGTGCCTGCACCGCCGCGACCGCTCCCTCGACGTCCTCGGCCTCGCCGACGATGTCGAGATCGGGCGCATGCTGCGCCAGTTCGGTGCGCACCCCGGACCGGACCATCGCGTGGTCGTCGACGAGGAGCACCCGGATCGGCGCGTCGCCGCCGGCCGGGCCGGCTGCCGTGGTGTCCGTCTCGCTCACTGTTGCCCCTTTCGTGGCATGACCAGGTGGACCTCGGTGCCGTTCGACGTCGACCGTACTCGCGCGCGGCCGCCGTGCCGCTCCATGCGGTCGATGATCGAGCGCCGCACCCCGTGCCGGTCGTCCGGGACGGCGTCGAGGTCGAAGCCCTCGCCGCGGTCCCGCACGAAGACCTCGGTCGCCTCCGGTGTCACCTCGACGTACAGGCTGACGGGCGGCCTGCCGTGCGCCACGGCGTTCGTCAGCGCCTCCCGCGTCGCGGCGGCCAGGACGTCGGTCTCCTCGTCCGGCGTGGCGTCCCCGGCGGTGACGACGTCGATCGGCACCCCGCGGATGTCCTCCACCTCGCCCGCGACGCGGCGGACGACGTCGGCCGTCGAGGTGCCCGGGGCGGGACGGTCGGTGTAGAGCCACTCGCGCAGTTCCCGCTCTTGAGACCGAGCCAGGCGCGCGACGTCGTCGTCGTGGGAGCGCGCCCGGATCAGCGCGAGCGTCTGCAAGACCGAATCGTGCAGATGGGCGGCGATGTCCGCACGCTCGGACTCACGGGCCCGCGCCTCCCGCTCGGCCCCGAGATCGCGGACGAGTTTGAGCAGCAGCGGCGCGAGGACGACGGCGATCCCCGCCAGGATCGCCAGGCCACCGAGCGTGGCCTCGATCATCTCGGGCACCGTGCGACCCGGGGCCACCACCAGCAGCGCTCCGACGACGGCGAGGAAGACACCGGCCCCGACGCGGACGACGACGTTTCCGGGGGTGGCCTCCCCCCGGTTGGCGGAGGCGAGCTGCCCCCAGGCGAGCGCGGCACCGGCGGCGACGAGCAGCGCCGGCATGAGCCACGGCACGGCCGAGTCTCCGTTGTTGCGCCAGATGAGGAGCTGGATAGCGGCCAGGAGAAGGACCGCCGCGAGGACGGCGTCGCGGGTGACGGAGCCGGAGCGGGTATCGCGCAACCGCGGGGTCAGGCGCGAGAGTGCCGGGGGGCGGGCGGCCTCGGCCGGGTCGCCGGCGGGGACCGTCAACCACAGCCACAGGTACATCAGCGCGCCCGCCCCGAGCGCGAAGATGCTGACGAACCAGGCCAGACGCACCCATCTGCGCTCGACGCCGAGGTGCACGGCCACGCCCGCGCACACACCGGCGAGGCGCCGGCCCGAGCGGGGGCGGCGCAACGGCAGGCGCCCGGTGGGCGGCGCGGCAGAGGTGCTCACGGGCCTCATCGTCACACGTGCACCCCGGGCATCGGAGGGCCCGGAGCCGGAATCCAGGGGCCATGGGCGGCGGATTCAGGGTCGGGCCAGGGTGCTCCCCGATGGTGTCTGCCGGCCGCGGTGGCGTTCCCTGGATGTCATGAGCACACCTGGCAGCACGGGGCCCGAGGGTCCCCGGCAGACGCCGAGCGCCGGCGGCGCCCCCGGTACCGCGCCGCCGCACGGCGCAGCGCCGTACCGGTCGGCCCCGGCATCGGGGTTCTTCGACTCCATGCGCCGCACCGGGATCTGGCGGACGGACGAGCGGTGGATCGGTGGTGTCGCGGGCGGACTCGCGCGGCGCCTGAGCATCGACCCGCTGCTGGTCCGCGGCGTCCTGGTCGTGATGACGTTCTTCGGCGGACTCGGCCTGCTGTTGTACGGGCTCGGATGGGCCCTCCTGCCCGAGGAGTCGGACGGCCGGATCCACCTGCAGGAGGCGCTGCGGGGGAACATCGACGCCGCACTCGCCGGTGCCGCCGTCTTCGTCCTTATCGGTCTCGTCCGGCCCGGTTTCTGGTGGTTCGACGAGTTCTGGGCGGCCGGATGGTTCTTCCTGCTGATCGCGGCACTCGTCGGATTCCTCGTCGCACTCGTCGCGCGTGGCCGCGACGGCGGCGGCCCGTCGACGTCGCCACCGCCCGCCGCGGGACAGCCGCACGGGGCGACCGCACCGGCCTCGGAAGCGCAGCCGAGCGGTCCTGGACCCACCGCGCCCGCAGCGGGCGGTGTGACCACCGGCACGGCCGGGGCAGGTCCGGACCAGGCCAGCGCACCGACCACGGCGTACGGTCAGGCGGCGTACGGGACCCCACCGGCGACATCGGGGCCCGCCGGCCCACCGCCCACGACGCCGACCTCGACAGGATCGACGGCAACACCGCCACCCTCACCTCCGCCGCGGCCGCCGCGCCCACGGGTGCCCGGGCCCGGGCGGGTGACCAGTGCCATCGTCGTCGGCCTGAGCCTGCTCGTCCTCGCGCTCATGCTCCTGTGGGACAGCGTGGGCTGGAGCCTGGGCCCGGTCGGTCATCCGTGGGCGCTCGCGCTGGTGGGGTGCGGCGCTATCGTGTTGATTTTCGGACTCGGGGTGACCGTCACCGCCCTGCGAGGCCGCAGGGGCCGCGGCCTGACCGCGCTCGGCGTGCTGTTCGCCCTCGTCATGGCGCCGGTGACGGCGGGCGCCACGGTCTCCGAGGACTGGAACGTCTCCTGGCAGGGCCCCGGTTCCTTCGGTGAGCGCACACATGTTCCGGTGTCCGTCTCCGACGCCGAGGCGGGCTACTCCCTGGTCGCCGGCGACATGGACGTCCGCTTGACTGCGCTGGACCTCGACCGGGCCGAGCCGGTCGTCGTGCCCATCAGCATGGCCGCCGGGGACCTGCGGCTGGTCGTGCCCTCCGACGCCGCCGTCGAGTTCACCGTCCAGATGGGCGGCGGCCGGCTGTTCGCGGAGACCGGCGGCGGATGGACCGGGCCGTTCGTCCGGGACGACGGCAGCGGGACGACGTACCACGAGCTCGACCGCGTCTTCCGCATGGAGGGCATGTTCGACGGCACCTACCGCTCGCCGCAGGCGCAGGAGAACGACCCGGACCTCATCATCCGCGCCACGGTCGGCGGCGGAAACATCCGACTCGAGGAGACCCCGTGAGCGATCGACCCGCCGAGACCCCCACACCGGACAGTGACCCGGCCACCCAGCCACTCGGGCACGCCGCCGAGGAACCGGCCACCCAGCCGCTCGGGCACGCCACCGAGGAACCGACCACCCAACCCCTCGACTACGCCGGCTCGGAGCCTGCCGACGGGCCCGTGCAGCAGACCGGCGAGCCCGCGGGCCCACCGGCGCCCGAGCCGGGAGCACCGTCCGGTCCGGCCGGCGCCACCCCTTGGCGGCCCGCGTCCGAGCGGTCGGACGGGGACGAGCCGCCGGTGTGGTCCGCGGCGACGCTGTCCGAGCGTTCGGAGGAG
>Ga0079224_100000586_pt1 | contig 36652 bp, 29 predicted proteins | sample Stecom2015_FD_80414 | JGI IMG/M metagenome (GOLD analysis project Ga0079224, IMG submission 80414) | Agricultural soil microbial communities from Utah to study Nitrogen management - Steer compost 2015 | ecosystem: Environmental > Terrestrial > Soil > Agricultural land | place: USA: Utah... | reverse complement strand
GGGGGGCGCGCGGCAACTTACAGGGAGCCAGCATTCCGCAGGCACCGGCCGGGGGGAAACCGATCCCGGCCAGCGGCCAGGACGAATCGGCAACATGCGAAGGAGGAGCAGCTGCCGTGGAGATCGTGGTTCAGCAAGGCAACATCACCGAAGCGGCCGCCGATGCGGTCATCGTCAACCTCTTTGAAGGGGTCACCCAGCCGGGCGGCGCCACCGGTGCGCTGGACGCCCGCATCGGCGGGCTCATCCGCCGGCTCATCGCCAACGGCGAGCTGCGGGGCAAGCTCAACGAGACGGCCGTGCTGCACGTGGGCGACGGGTTTCCCTTCCGCAAGGTGGTCGTCGTAGGCCTGGGCAAAGCGTCCGAGTTTGACGCCGAGCGGGTGCGGCAGGTAAGCGCCGCCGCGGCCCAGGCGGCCGCCCGGGGCCGGGTCAAGACCATCGCCACCATCGTGCACGGCGCCGGCATCGGCGGGCTGGACGTGGCCGCGGCCGCGCAGAGCGTGGCCGAAGGGACGCTGCTGGGCCTGTACCGGTACGACAAGTACAAGACCCGCCGGGAGGACAACGGCGCGCCGGACGAGGGCCGCCCCGAGCGGGTCGTCGTGGTCGAGATGGACGCGGGCAAGCTGCCGGTCATCCGAGCGGCGGTGGAGCGGGGCGTCGTCTTGGCGGAGGCCACCAACTTTGCCCGGGACCTGGTCAATGCACCCGCGAACGAGCTGACGCCCGCGGAACTGGCCCGGCGGGCCCAGGCCATGGCGGAAGAGGAAGGGCTCGAGTGCACCATCCTGGACCGGGAGGAGATGGCCCGCCTGGGCATGGGGGCCCTCTTGGGCGTGGCCCAGGGGAGCGCCCACGAGCCCAAGCTCGTCGTGCTGCGCTACCGGGGCGGCGAGGGCCCGCCCATTGCGCTGGTGGGCAAGGGCGTTACCTTTGACACGGGCGGCATCAGCCTCAAGCCCAGCCAGGGCATGGGGGCCATGACCACCGACATGGCGGGGGCCGCCGCGGTGTTGGGAGCCATGCGGGCCATCGCCCGCCTCAAGCCCCGCCAGCACGTCATCGCCGTGGCGCCCTGCGTGGAGAACATGCCCTCGGGCGCGGCCCAGCGGCCCGGCGACATCGTGCGGGCCATGACGGGCAAGACCATCGAGATCGACAACACCGACGCCGAAGGCCGGCTCATCCTGGCCGACGCGGTGGCCTACGCGGAGTCGCTGGGCGCGGCCACCATCATCGACGTGGCCACCTTGACGGGCGCGTGCGTGGTGGCGCTGGGCCACATCTACACGGGCCTGGTCAGCAACGACGACGCCCTGGCCGAGGCCCTCATGGCCGCGGGGCGCAAGGCCGGCGAGCGCTACTGCCGCCTGCCCGCGGATCCCGAGTACAAGGAACAGTACAAGAGCGACGTGGCCGACATCAAAAACACGGGCGGGCGGCCGGCGGGCGCCATTACGGGAGCCCTCATCATCAGCGAATTCATCGACAAGGCCCGCTGGGCCCACCTGGACATCGCCGGCACCGCCCGGGCCGAGAAGGCCCGCCACTACGTGCGCAAGGGCGCGACGGGCGTGGCCGTGCGCACGCTGGCCGAGTACGTCTGCAGCCTGGGGTAGGCGCGTGGCGGGCGCCTCAGCAAGGCCGCGGGGAGCCGGCCCTGGGGGGACTTGGGGCTGGCTCCCTGCAGTTTAGGTTGATATGCCAGAATATTGTGTGTCTATAGTCAGTGGGAGGACTTTTCCCTTGCCCCCGCTAATTGGTGATCTACGTTTCTTCAATGAGTACAGTGTTTCTATAAAAGAAACATTGGCGCGGAGGTCCCATGGCGAAACCGGCGCTGCTGCAAACGTTGGACCGGGCGTTGACCCTGCTGGCGGCCTTTGACCGCGAGCATCCCGAGTGGGGCGTGACCGAGTTGGCCCATCATTTGGGCCTGCCCAAGAGCGTCGTGCAGAAGACGCTGGCCACCTTTGCCCGCCACGGGTTCGTGCACCAGGAGCCGGGGCGGCGCCGCTACCGGCTGGGGACACGGCTCTTGTCCTTGGCGCGGCTGGCCCAGCCGGAGCTGGCCCGCATCGCCGATCCCCACATGGTCCGGCTGGCGGCCGCGACCAAGGAAACGGTCAAGCTCACCGTCGTGGACGGAAACCAGGCGGTCATCGCCCATGCGGTGGAAAGCCCCCATTCGCTGCGCATGACCGGCCGTGTCGGCGAACGCCACGACTTCCACCTGGGCGCATCCAACAAGGTGCTGGCCGCATACCTGCCCTGGGAGACGGTGTGGGCCGCCTTGTCGGCCCGCCTGCCTGCCGGCCACCCCCTGCTCCAGGATGCCGCCCGGTTTCGGAGCGAACTGAAGGCCATCGCCCGGCAAGGCTACGCTGTCTCCCACAGCGAGGTGGAGCAAGGCGTCACCAGCGTCTCGGTGCCGCTCTGCGGGCCCGGCGGCGAGGTGCAGGCCAGCCTCAGCATCGTCGGCCCCAGCCTGCGGGTGGCAGGCGACGGCTGGCGCCGGTGGCTGGACCTGCTCCGATCCACCAAGGCCGCCGTGGAGCGGGAGCTCGGGTGGGAGGACCCGCCAAGCCTGCCGGACAGAAAGGGGGTGCCGCCGCTCGCCGTTGATCGCCAAGCGTAGGATGCAGCGCCCTGAAAAGCCAGAAACCTTGTGCACTGAAACACCGAAAAGGGGGATGCCATCGTGTTGACCAGCAAGCTGCGGGCCGGGCGCGGCGCGGCCATGGCGCTGGCCGCCGTCCTCTTGCTCGCTGGGCTTTCCGCCGTGGGCCACAGCGACTTGGCCCTCGCGCAGACCCGCCCCGTGCTGCGGGTCGGTTCGGGCGTGGCCGACGTGGGCACCTTGGACCCGCATTTTGCCACCAATTTCGGCGAGTATCCCATCGTCAAGGCCATCTTCAACGGCTTGGTGGACCTGCCGGCCGGCACCGTCGACATCGAGGGCATCGAGCCTGACTTGGCCGAAAGCTGGACCATCAGCGAGGACGGGCGGCTCCTGACCTTCTACCTGCGCCGGGGCGTGCAGTGGCACCACGGCTACGGGGAATTCACGTCCGAAGACGTCGTCTTCTCCTTTGAGCGCGTGGCCGACCCGGCCGTCGGCTCGCCGTGGCGGAGCGAAGTGGCCAACATTAAGGAAGTGCGGGCCCTCGACCGCTACACGGTGGAGATCGAGCTCCACGAGCCCGACCCCTTCGCGCTCCTGCGCCTGGTGGGGTATCACTCCGGTTTCATCGTCAGCAAGCAGGCCGTCACCGAGCTGGGTGACGAGCACCGTTTCCGTCCCATCGGCACCGGCCCGTTCGCGTTTGCTGAGTACAATCCCCGGCGCAATGTGGTGCTGACGGCCAACGACCAGTACTACAAGGGCGCGCCCAAGCTGGGAGGCCTCGAGTTCCGCTTCATGCCCGACACCGCCACGCGGGAGCTGGCCCTGCGCACCCGCGAGGTGGATACCGCGGACGGCGACTCCGAGCAGATCTGGGTCGACCGCATGCGCTCCCAGGGAGTCATCGTAGAGCTGGTGGGTCCCGGCAACGGGTACTTCATCCAGTACAACCTGACCAAGCCGCCCTTTGACAATCTCAAAGTGCGCCAGGCGCTGTCCTTCGCGGTCAACCGGGACGAGATCGTCCAATACCTGGGCACCTCCATCGCCCGGCCGCTGCGCAGTCCCGTGCCGGCCGGCTATTTCGGCCACACCACCGAGGGCATCGAGACGTATGAGCACAACCCGGAACGGGCGCGGCAGCTGCTGGCGGAGGCCGGTTATCCCAACGGTTTCGAGTTTGAGATCTATATCAGCGAAGCCACCAGCTACTTGCCCTTCGCACAGCTCCTGCAGGAGCAGTGGCGGCGCATCGGCGTGACCATGCGGCTGAACGTCATCGACCACGCCAGCTACCACGCCCGCATCCGTGAGGACGTGAACGGCGTCATCTTCTACAACGCCACTCGCCTGCCCATCGCGGACGTGTACCTGTCGCAGTTCTACCACAGCGACGCGATCATCGGGAAACCGACGGCCATCACCAACTTCTCCCACCTGGGCGACGTGGTGGACAACATCGACGCCTTGATCGAGCAGGCCCGCTCCGAGCTCAACCCCGACCGGCAAAGGGAGCTGTACGCCGAGGCGCAGCGGCGCATTATGGCGGCCGCGGCCGCCATGCCCTACGCCCAGCGCTACTCGGCGGTGGCGCGGCAGCCGTACGTGGATCTGGGTTACGAGCTGGTCGGGCCCAACCAATTCGACAACCTGTTTGAGCATTACATCTACAACGAGAAGACCAGCATCAACCGCTGACGCGCACCCGGTCGGCAAACCCGAGACAGGCTCCAGGCCGGCGGGAGGACCCAGCAGGCCCTAAGCGGCTGGCGACCCGCCCAACAAAGGCGGGCCCATCGGCCGGGCCTGCCCGGTCCCCCCGCCGGCGCGAGCCGGGGAGGCAACGGGGCTTTGAAGGCCTACATCACGCGGCGACTGTTGTCCATTATTCCAACGCTGCTCATCGTCGGGAGCATCGTCTTCTTCGTTATGCGCCTGGCTTCGGGCGACCCGGCCACGGCCATGCTGGGGGCATCGGCCACGGCGGAATCCATCGCCCGCCTGCGGGAGCAGCTGGGCCTGGACCGGCCCCTAATCGTGCAGTATCTGGACTTCCTCCTGGATGCCCTCCGGGGCGACTTTGGGCGTTCCTACGCCACGGGCCGGCCGGTGGCGGAACAGATCTTCGCCGCGTTTCCCGACACGCTGGAGTTGGTCTTTTGGGGGATGCTTATCGGGACGCTCATCGGCGTGCCCACCGGCATCATCGCCGCCGTGCGGCCCAACAGCATCTTTGACTACGCGAGCCGCGTCGTGGCGCTCTTGGGGCTGTCCATGCCGCCGTTTTACCTGGGCATTCTCCTGCTGCTTCTGTTTGCCGTCAACCTGGGCTGGTTTCCGGTCATCTCCACGCCGCAGCCGGGCTTTTCCGGGCGGCTCTATGCGGTCTTTCTGCCGGCCTTGAGCCTCGGACTCGTACAGGCGTCTTTCATCATGCGCTCGGTGCGCTCGTCGCTCTTGGAGGTGCTGCAGGAAGACTACATTCGCACCGCCCACGCCAAGGGGGTCCCGCCGGCCCAGGTCCACTACCGGCACGGGCTGCGCAATGCCCTGATCCCGGTTATCACCGTCTTTGGGCTGTACCTGGGGACGCTTTTGGCCGGCACGGTGCTGACGGAAACCGTGTTTAACCGCCCGGGGATGGGACGGCTCTTGGTGGGCGCCATCCAGCAGCGGGACTACCCGCTGATCCAGGGCGGGCTGATGATCTACGCAGCCGTCATCGTGGTGGTCAACACGGCGGTAGACATCCTATACGGCCTCGTCGACCCGACCATCCGTTATGACTGAGGGAAGGAGATCCCCCGTGGCAGCAGAAATCCAGCGCTCCCCCTCCAACGGCACGGCACCGGAGACGGCCAACGGCACAAACAACCGGGCCGCCGCCGGCTTCGCGGCCATCTGGCATGCCCGCTGGATGCGGCGTTTCCGCCGGGACCGCATGGCCGTGGGCGGCGTCATCTTCGTCGTGCTGCTCATCTTCGTGGCGGTGTTGGCCCCGTGGCTGGCGCCCTACGATCCCGCGGAGCAGCATATCCTCTATCGCCTGCGGGGGCCGAACGAAATGTTCCGGCTGGGAACCGACGAGTTTGGCCGGGACGTGCTCTCCCGCCTCATCTACGGCAGCCGCGCCTCACTGGTGGTGGGGCTCGCTTCGGTGTTCCTGGCCGGAGTGCTGGGCACCGTCATCGGCGGGATTTCGGGGTACATGGGCGGGCGGGTGGACCAGATCATCTCCAGCGTCACCAACATCCTCATGTCCTTTCCCAGCCTCCTGCTGGGGCTGATGGTGGTGGTGGCCCTCGGTCCGGGAACGACCAACGTGGTCATCGCGGTGGCGCTGTCCCTCCTGCCCAATTTCATCCGGCTGGCCCGGGGGCCGGTGCTGGCCCTGCGGGAAAAGGAGTTCGTCCAGGCGTGCCGGGCCATCGGGGTCAGCGAAGCCCGCATCATCCTGCGCCACATCACCCCCAACATCCTGGGCCCCATCTCGGTCATGTCCACCTTGTGGATCGCGACGGCCATCCGCACCGAGGCGAGCTTGAGCTTCCTCGGCCTCGGCGTGCAGCCGCCGACACCCAGCTGGGGCAACATGATCCGCTCAGGAGTCAATAACATCTTGAGCAACCCGTGGCTGGCCGTCTTCTCCGGCCTGGCCATCACCGTCACGGTGCTGGCCTTTAACGTCATCGGCGATGGGCTAAGGGATGCGCTGGATCCGAAGCAGCGACCGTGAACCGGGCCGGCGCCGGGGCGGCGGGCGGCATGGGCTTGCGCGCGATGAGCAGGGCCGGCCCGAGTGCCCGCCCCGGGGCCGGCGGTTAGATGGGAGGAACCCGACGTGCAACCTCAAGGGCTGATGGACCAGTTTGCCCGCTGGCAAGGGGAAATGCTGCAGCTGCTGGAACAGCTGGTCAACATCGATTCAGGCACGGGGCACGCGCCCGGCATCGAAGCCATCCTGGACATCCTGGAGCCGCGCCTCGCGGAGCTGGGGCTCGCGACGCGGCGCTTCCCGTCGCCGGTAGGCCCGCATCTGGTGGCGGACGGCTCCCGGGAGCCCCGGGTGCTGTTGATGGGCCACATCGATACCGTCTTTCCCGTGGGCACCGCCGCCCAGCGGCCCTTCCGCATCGAGGGCGGGCGGGCGTACGGGCCGGGCGTCATGGACATGAAGGCGGGCATCGTGTCCATGCTTTACGTTCTCAAGGCCTTGGCCCTGCAGGGCCTGCACCAGCACGCCCGGGTCATCATTAACGCCGACGAGGAAATCAGCTCGCCCCACTCCAGGGCGCTGGTGGCCCAGTACGGGCCGGAGTGCCGGGCGGCCTTCGTCTTTGAGCCCGCCCGGTCTATGCAGGAAGTGATCACCCTGCGCAAAGGCGTGGGCGACGTGACCATTACCGTCAAGGGCCGGGCCGCCCACGCGGGCGCGGCGCCGCAGGACGGCCTCAGCGCCGTGCAGGAGCTGGCCCGGATCACGCTGGCGCTGCACGCCTTGACCGACCTGGAGCGCGGCGTCTCCGTCAACGTGGGTGTCGTCTCGGGCGGCACAGCCCGCAACGTGGTGGCGGAGCAGGCCCTGGCCCGGGTGGATTTGCGCTTTCCTACCAAGGCCGACGGCGAAAGGCTGATGGAGAGCATCCGCGCCGTCTGCACGCCGTCCCATCCGGGCTACGAGATCCAGGTCACCGGCGGCATAACCCGGCCGCCGCTGGAGCGCCGGCCGGAGATCGAGGCGCTGTTTGCGCACGTACAGGCCGCCGGGCGGGCGCTGGGCCTAGAGCTGGTGCAGTCCTCCTCAGGCGGGGTATCCGATGGCAACTTGATCGCGGATGCCGGCGTCCCCGTCATCGACTCCATCGGCCCGGTGGGCGGCAACGCCCACAGCGACGACGAATACCTCGAGGTGGACTCCATCGTCCCCAGGGCCGCCCTGGCGACGCTGGCCATCGGGCAATGGCTGGCCCGGCAGGCGCAGAACGCCGCCTCATGACCGACCGGTTTTTGCCCGGGTCGTGGACACGACCGGCGCCTATTCCCGGTCTTCCAAAGATGCGGCCTGGGAAGCACGGAAACCCGCTGGAACGATGAAACTGTCCCGGCCATGGCTGGCACAGCTACAGGAAATCTTTCCGGGCGAAAGAAACAGTTATTCCTGTGCTGGCAACTCGGTCTCTTCGGGAACCGCAGATTAGGGGGGGGGAATTGCCTTGCATCAAACCCGTTGGATGCCGTTTGTCGCCTTGCTGCTGGCCTTGGGCCTGGCGGCCGCCGCCTTGGCCCAGGAGGGCGGGTCCGCCGCACCCCAAGGGGGGGCGCCGGAAGAGCCGGTCACCGCCGAGCCCGTCCCCGACACCCCGGCCCAGATCGTGATCGAAGTACCGTCCCAGGGCGGCCTCGGCTACAACGAAAACGGGCACCTGGTGGTGCGGGCGGTGCTGCACAACGTGGGCACGCAAACCGCGCAGCCGCTGGACCTCATTGCCTTGGTCCTCAACGACTGCGTTCTGCGGGAAGTGCCCCAGACGTGCCGTTTCGTGGCCTTCGGACGGTTTCCAGCCGTTGGAACGGAGGGCATCGCACCGGGAACGAGCCTGCCGATCACCTTTGACTTCGGACCGGTCCCCGACGTGGACCTTTCCCGCTCCTTTATCCTCTGGCATTCGGTGCAGTGAGGGCGCTGGTTGGACGTTGCTTGCAACCTGGTCGTCGGCTGGGGTATAGTAGAAGCGGCGCGGGGGCGCTGGATGGCGCCCCCGCCGCCCGAGGCCCCGTAGCTCAGGGGATAGAGCGGCGGTTTCCTAAACCGCGCGCGCAGGTTCGAGTCCTGCCGGGGCCACCAAAGGGACAGGGCGTTTCCCGTGGGCCTAGAAAGGCCTGGGAAACGCCCCGTTTTTTTAAAGGGCGCCGGCCTGCCCGCCGCGCGGAGCCGCGGGGCGCAGGGCCGGCGCCGGCGCGCGTGGCCAGGGTGACGCTTAGTTCACTTGCCGGAACCGGATGTTGGCCTCCAGGCGGATCAAGTCCTCCACGCTCAGCACCAGCGGCACCCGGGGCTGCTGCAGGTTGAACTCCGCGAAGGTGAATTCGGTCCGGGCTTCAATGCGCATGGCGCCTGGTTCAAAGGTGGCGGTGCCCGTCCACTCCACCCGGCGGGTGAGGTCCTTGATGGTCAGGTCGCCCACGATGGTCACCGGCACGCTCCCTTCCTCGGGCAGCGGCCAGGGAAGCCCCTGCACCTCGACAGGAACCAGGATCGCGTCTTGCCAGCGGGCGGTTTCCAGCGTGTTGTAGCGCACGTAGTTGTCCCGCTGCGGCCGGTCGCTCTGCAAGGTGGCCAGATTCACCCGCACTTCCGACAGTTCGGTCACGATCCGGCCCTGCTCGTCAAAGACCGCGGCGCCCGAGATGTAGTCGGTGCGCCCCACGGCATCGCCGGGCAATGTGACGCCCACCAGCTCTTCCCGGACGCGGTACAGGGCCTCGCTGGCGTCCGGATCCACCTCAAATCGGTAGGCGCCGGCCGTCCCTTGGGCTAAGCCGTTGTCGACCCCGCCCAAAAGGGCCAGCCCCCACCCGACCATAAGCGCCAATGCTGCCGCCACTGTCTTGCGTCCTTGCACAACCCCCACTCCCATCTGCCTTGGCGCCCCGACGGGCCTGCCGCGACGCGGGGCTCCGGGGCGCCGGGAAAATGCCATCCGCTTGCCTTAGACGCTGCAGATGGGCGGATGGTTCACCCGTGTTCCGGGCCCAGGGTCGCACGCCCCCGCCCGTCCCCGTTCTCGCATGGCCAATGCTCAGTAGGCCGCGACGGAGCCCGCCGGCCGGCGGCTGTCGTGGGCGCCGTAGAGCTTGCCGGTTTCCGGATCGACCAGGATCGCCTCAGCCACGCCCCAGGTCGTGGCGCTGTCGGTGAAGTTGTGGCCCATCTCCTCCAGGATGCGCCGGGTGTCGGGCGAGAGGGCAAAGCGCTCCAGGTACACCGTGTCCGGCAGCCACTGGTGGTGGATGCGGGGCGCATCGATGGCCTCCTGAACGTTCATGCCGTAATCGATGACGTTCATGATGGACGCCAGGGTAATGGTGATGATGCGGGAACCGCCCGGGCTGCCGGTGACCATGAACACCTTGCCGTCCTTCTTGACGATGCTGGGCGACATGGAGCTCAAGGGCCGCTTGCCCGGCGCGACCGCGTTGGCCTCGCCCTGCACCAGGCCAAAGGCGTTGGGCACGCCCGGTTTCGCCGTGAAATCGTCCAGCTCGTTGTTCAGGAAGAAACCGGTGTCGCCGGCGATCTTCTTGACGCCGAAGCTCAGGTTGATGGTGTAGGTGACCGCCACCGCGTTGCCCCATTGGTCCACGATGGAGTAGTGGGTGGTGTTGGTGCCTTCATGGGGCGGCACCCCCGGCGCGATGTCCTCGGAACGGGCCGCCCGGTGGGGATCGATCTGCTCCCGGATGAGGGCCGCGTACTCCTTGGACAGCAGCCGGTCCAACGGATTGTCCACGAACTCGGGGTCGCCCAGGTAGGTGTTGCGGTCCACGTAGGCGTGGCGCATGGCCTCCACCATGTAGTGCACGGCTTGGGCCGAGTGCCAGCCGAGCTCGCCCATGGGGTAGCCCTCGAGGATGTTGAGGATCAGGCAGATGGTGGTGCCGCCGGAGCTGGGCGGGGGCGAGGAGATGATCTCGTAGCCCCGGTACGTGCAGCGCACCGGCTCGTACTCGGTTACGTTGTATTGGGCAAAGTCTTCCAGGGACAGGATGCCGCCGTTGGCCTCGCTGGCCGCGACGACGGCGGCGGCGATGGGGCCCTTGTAGAAGGCGTCGGGACCCTCATCCGCGATAAGCTGCAGGGTGTTGGCCAACTGCGTCTGCACCAGCCGGTCGCCCACCTGGTAAGGCTCCCCATCCTTGAGGAAGATGGCGGCCACGTTGGGCTCGGCGCGAAAGGCCTCCAACGGCGGGTTGAGGACGTCGTCGCCAGGGACGAGAATGAAGCCCTCGCGCGCGAGCTTGATGGCGGGCTCCATCAGCTCCTGCCGGCTCATGGTGCCGTACTTTTCCCGGGCGTATTCCAAGCCCATGACGGTGCCGGGGACGCCGACGCCCAGGTACGTGTCGGTGCTGGCGCCGGGGATCACCTCGCCGTTCTCATCCAGGTACAGATCCCGGTGGGCGGCCAGGGGCGCCTTCTCCCGGAAATTGATGAAGATGTCGCGGCCGTCGGCCAGCGAAATCAGCATGAAACCGCCGCCGCCGATGTTGCCTGCGCTGGGCAGGGTGACCGCCAGGGCGTAGCCCACGGCCACCGCGGCGTCCACCGCGTTGCCGCCCTTCTTGAGCACTTCCAGCCCTACCTGGCTGGCCAGGTGCTGGGCCGTCACCACCATGCCCCGCTGCCCTTCGACGGGCGCCGGCGCCGCGGCCAGCACCGGGCCCGCGGCGCTGGCCAGGCCTAGGGCCACGGCCGCCGCCACGGCCACGATCACAGCACTCCACCCACAGGGATACGCGTTGCGCATCTCGGCTTCCCTCCTCGCGGTTGTGCCCGCGGATTTTCCGCCGGCGCCGGCGTTCCAGTGCGGCGCGGCCTAGAGGGCCACGCCCCCGACGCGCCTTGGGCCAGCGGGTGCGCCGTATGATTTCCGGCGGGAGCCTCAGTTCTCCTGTGGGACCAATGGCTCACAGTTTTTGGGTTCCGGGGGAGGAAAAAGGTCCGGGTGCACAATCCAGGCCATAATTTCCAGGCCGTCCACGATGCGCGGCCCCGGCCGGTTGAAATACGCGTTGGCGTTGACCGCGTACACCCGCCCCGCGCGCACGGCCGGCAGGTCCTGCCAGCCCGGCAGCCGCATCAGGCCGTCGGCTTCGGCCGCGGCTCGCCGGGTGTCGTAACCGCAAGGCATGAGGACCAGCACGTCGGGGGCCGCGTCCACCACCTGCTGCCACAAGACCCGGCTAGAGGGCTTTCCCGCCTGGGAAAGGACCGGCACGCCGCCGGCCAGCTCCACCATTTCCGGCACCCAGTGGCCGCCGGTGTAGGGCGGCTCGTACCATTCGATGCAGGCCACCCGCGGGCGGTGGGCCACAGCGGCGGTGCGGGCCCGCACCGCGGCCATGCGGCGTTCCAGATCCGCCACCACGGCCGCTGCCGCTTCCGGCACGCCGCAGGCATCGCCTACCCGCCGGATGTCCTCCAGGATGTCCGCCAGCGTATGGGGATGCAGCGCCACTACCGCGGGCCGCTGACCCAGCAGCGGCAGGATGGTGTCCAAGTGATCCCCCGTGACCGCACATACCTCGCACAACGTTTGGGTCACAATCATATCCGGCTGCAGCTCCCGGATAGCCTCTTCGTCTACCCGGTAGACGCTCTGGCCTTCCCGGGCCAGCCGGGACACCGCGGCATCGATCTCCGCGGGGCTCAAACGGTCCGGATCAAAGGCCGGACGCACCAGGATCCGCTTAGTCTGAGCGTCCGGGGGATAGTCGCACTCGTGGGTCACGCCGCACACCCGATCCCCCAAGCCCAGGGCGTACAAAATCTCCGTCGCGCTGGGCAAGAGCGATACAATCTGGCGGGCCGTGGCCGGCATGGATCCACCTCCTCGGGCTGCTACGCGCCCCGTCGCCTCTCCCAGGCGCGCCGCTGCAGCTCCCGGATCTCGGCGGCCAGTTCGGGCGCCGGCCCGGCCACGGCGATGCCGGGCGCCACCTCTTGCACGGGCAGCGGGCGCACCGGGGGCGCAGGTGCCCCGAATTCCTTGCGCCATTCCATGAGCTGCTGGGAAGAGCTGGCGTAGACGATCCTGCCGATGCCGACCCAGGCGTTGGCCGCCGCGCACATGGGACAGTGCTCGCCGGAGGTGTACATGGTGCACGCGGCCCGCTCCTCAGGGCTCAAGTTGGCCGCGGCCCAGCGGGCCAGGTTGAATTCCGGATGCTGGGTCGGATCGCCCGTGGCGGCGATGCGGTTGCGGTCCTCCGCCAGCACCCGGTTGCCGGGGCCCACCAGGACCGAACCGAAGGGTTCATCGCCCGCCTCCAAGGCCTCCCGGGCCAGCTGGACGCACCGGCGCAGGTGGGCGAGATCGTTCTCCGTCAGCACGGGCAAGTCCCCTCCCCATTTCCCGCCGTTGACCAGCGGTGAACCAAGTCCTTCCCCACCGCCATTCGGCTGCGCCGCGGGAAGTCCTGCCCGCGCCTAGGCTAGCCCGCCCGCTCCTGGCGCACGTCTTCCAGGGGCGGCCGATCCGCGAGGCTCCCGGCCGGGTGCAACGCTACCGCATCGGGCCGCACCCGCAGCCGGTCCCGGGCCTCGGCGGCCAGGGCCGCCTTAAGCGCGTCGGCCGCACCCGGTTCCAGAGCGTCCCCGCCTTGGATCTCCGCGTCCAGCAGGAGCCGATCCCGGTGGCCTTGCTGGTCCACCCGGGCAGCCAGCCGCACCACGCCGGGCACAGCCCGGGCCAGCTCCTGGATTTGGTGGGGGTAGATGAACATCCCCCGCACCTTGACGCCCGCCCCCACCCGTCCCAAAACGCCCGCGATGCGGGGCGTGGGCCGCCCGCAGGGGCACGGCCCGGACAGCACCCGCGACAGATCGCCGGTGGCCAGGCGCAAAAGGGGATACGCAGGCCTGAGGGCCGTCACCACCAGTTCGCCCACTTCTCCCTCAGGCACGGGCTTTCGCGTCTCGGGATCGAGCACTTCCACCACCACTCGCCCGCCCAGGTGCATGCCGTTCTGGGCTTCGCACTCATAGGCCACCACCCCCACTTCCGCGGTGCCGTACCCTTGAAAGCCCGCCACGCCCCACCCTTCGGCCAGCTCCCGGCGGAAGTCCTCGTCCAGCTTTTCCGCGGTGAACCACGCCCGGCGCAGGGCCAGACGGGGCGTCCCGCCGGCTGCGGCCGCCTCCTCCTTCACCGTTTCCAATAGAGCCCGCAGGTAGCTGGGGACGCCGGCAAAGCCCGTCACGGGCAGCTGCCGCAGCAGGCGCACCTGCTCCGCCCGGGACATGGTGCCCGCCGGCACCACCGCCGCCCCCACGGCGAAGGCACCCGCCTCGACGATGAAGCCCGCGGGGCTCAGGTGATAGGAAAAGGTGTTGAGCACCAAGTCGCCGGGGCCGAAGCCCGCCGCCCGGAAGGCCTCGCCCGTGCCCCAATCGTCCGGCTGCAGCCCCTCCACGTTGTGGATGGGGCCGGGGGACACAAACACCCGCCGCACCCCTCGCACCCCGCCGGCCACCCAGCCGCCAAAGGGGGCGTCGGCCCGCTGCTGGGCCGACAGCTCCTCCTTGGCCGTGACGGGCAGGCGGGGGAGCACAGCTTCCGGCGGCCCCCCGCTGTCCGGGCGGACACCGGCCTCATCCAGCAGGCGCCGCACCGCGGGCGCCTCCCGGTAGGCGGCGGCAAGAAAAGACGCAAACTGGGCGTCGCTCACGCTGCGATACATGCCCATCCCTCCTTCGCGCCCGGCCCTGTCCTCGATGGACAGCGCCGGGCCTTGCCGGCCGCGCCCGGGCCCCGGGACGTCCCGGGCGCCGCGGGGCCTAGGCCAGCCAACGCTTGCGCCGGCGGTAGTGCTTGACGTCCCGGTAGCTGGTGCGCCCCGCCCCGCCGCCCAGGTAAAACTCCTGGATATCGGGATTGGCCTTGAGCACCTCCGAGGGGCCGTCCATGCGGATGCGGCCGTCCTCCATCAAATACCCGTAGCTGGCCACCTCCAAGGCGACGCGAGCGTTTTGCTCCACCAGCAGGACGCCGACCTTTTGCTCCGCGTTGATGCGCTGCACGATCTGGAAAATCTCCTCGACCAGCACCGGCGCGAGGCCCAAGCTGGGTTCGTCCAGCAACAATAGGCGCGGCTCGGCCATGAGGGCCCGGCCGATGGCCAGCATCTGCTGCTCGCCTCCGGACAAGTATCCGGCCTTGGCGTGGCGCCGCTCGTAGAGGCGGGGAAAGTACTCGTAGACCATCTGCACCAGTTCCCGCACCCGCCGGGGGCTGCCGATGGCCGTGGATGCGGCCACCAGGTTCTCCTCGGGGGTCAGGTGCTCAAACACCCGCCGGCCTTCCAGCACTTGGGCGATGCCGAGACGCACCCGGGCCGGCGGCGGCAGGCGGGTGATGTCCTGCCCCCGCCATGCCACCGTGCCCCGGGTCACCTGTCCCCGTTCGGGACCCAGCAGCCCGCTGATGGCCTTGAGGGTGGTGCTCTTGCCGGCCCCGTTGCTTCCCAAGAGCGCGACGATCGCGCCCTCGGGCACGGCCAGGGAAACGCCTTTGATGGCCAAGAACACCCGGTCATAGATGACCTCGACGTTGTGCACGGCCAGCAGCGGCGCGCTCACGGCACCAGCACCCCCCGCCATCTTCGGGCTGCCCCCGGTCCGCTACTGCCCCGTCCGCCGGAACTCCTCGGCACCGGCGTAAACCAACTCCCACACCACGTCCCGGAAGGCGCTCATCCAGTCGGTGACGGGCACCCACCGCTGGCCGTCCCACTGGGCGATGCGGCCCTTGCCGCCGCCCTCGTGGTCAGCGGGGGTAATGGTGATGGGCGACATGAGCCCGTGGGCGTCGAAGTCCGTGAGGGTCTCCAGGGCCGCCTTGATGTGGGCCGCGGTCAAGGGGCCGTCCAGATCGGCGGTGGCCTTGCGCACCACTTCCACCACGGTGGCCATCATGGCCACCCCGATGTTGTAGTAGGTCGCCCCCACGTTGCTGGGATCGCCGTGGCCCCGCCCGGCACCGTACACCTCGTTCAAGATGTCCTGGATGACCTGGGGTTCCCGCCCCGGGACCACCGGCTCAAACCGCCGCACCCCCCGGGCCGCAGCGGCCCCCACCGCCTCCATGTCCTTTTCGGCCAGCCACGTCACGGAGATGATCTTGTCCATGGAAATGCCGTTGCGGATGGCCTCCCGCAGCGATACCGCTTGGCCCGGCCCCGCGCCCCAAATGAGGATCCAGTCGGGCTGGAACCGGCGCACCTGGGTCCACACCGCCGACTGCTCAGTGCCCGGCGACGGGTACGGGAACGTCTGGAAGGTGTACCCCAGCCGCTGGCTCAACGTCTGCAGCACCGGGATAGGCTCCCGGCCAAAGGGCGAGTCGATGTGCACCAGCGCCACCCGCTGGCCCGACAAGTCACCGCCGGCCTCATCCAGCATGTACTGCACGATGACCGCGGCCTTGGACCAGTAGGTGGCCATCATGGGAAACACCCACGGAAACGTGGTGCCGTCGGTCGCGTCGGAGCGGCCGGTGAGGGGCGTGACCATCACCAGCTGGTCCTCGAGGATGCGGGGCAGCACCGCGGTGGACACCGGGGTGCTGACGAAGTCAAAGATGAGCGCCCCTTCCCGCTTGAAGCGCTCGTACGCCTCGATGCCCCGCTGCGGCTCGTTTCCCGTATCGGTGACCAGCGGTTCAAATCGCCACCCGTTGACCCCGCCCCGCAGATTGACCAGCTCCAGGTAGTCACGGTGGCCCTGGTGCATCTCCTCGATGGCAAAGGTGTACACCCGGGTGAAGTCCAGCGCGAGCCCGATCTTGACCACCTTTTCCTGGGCCGCCGCCACGCCCGGCCAGGACAGCGCCGCCGCCAGCAGCAGGAGGGCGCCTGCCCAACTCCAGCGGCGCCGGCTTCCGTGAGCTGCACGCATCGGACAATGCCTCCCCCTCGATGTGGTAGTTTCCAGGTCCTTGATGCTAACGCTGCGCTCCGTGACGACCGCCGATCCTCCCCCGACCGCCGCGGCACCCCCTTTCGCCCCCGCGTCTTTCATTTCCGGGTATACCCAAAGGGCCAGATCCGCAGGTAGTTGCGCATGTTGTCGTACACCTTGGCCAGGCCCAGGGGCTCGCCCAGCAAGAACAGGACGATGAGCCCTCCGTAGATGATGAGCGGAATGTGGGCCAGGGCGCTGTGGGGAATGCTCAGGGACAGCGCGGCCGCCCCGGCCCGCAAGAGCCGCTCCAGGATGATGGGCGCCAGGAGCACAAACCCCGCGCCAAAGAAACTGCCGATGACGCTGCCCAGCCCACCGATGATGACCATGGCCACCATCATGATGGACACATTGAGGCCAAACTGCTCCGGCGTGACCGCGCGGTAATACATGAACGCGAGGAGGGAGCCGCTGACGCCGCCGATAAAGGAGCTGACCGCGAACGCGAGGGATTTGTAGTAAAAGACGTTGATGCCGATGACCGCGGCCGCATAGTCCTTCTCCCGCAGGGCCACCAGGGTCCGGCCCAGGTCCGTGCGGCGCACGTTGACCAAGAACAGCCCCGTGGCCACCGCCAGGGCCAGGGCCACGTAATAGCGGGCCTCGTCGGAAACCAGGGAGAGGCCCAGGATGGAGGGCCGGGGCGCCACCAGGGTGGCCTGCGCCCCGCCACTGATGGCCGGGACTTGCACCAACGTCCAGTCCACGATGAACTGCAGCGCCAGGGTGCTCATGGCCAGGTACAGGCCCCGCACCCGCATGGCCGGCAGCCCGAAAAGGGAGCCGATGACGGCCGCCAAAAGGCCCCCGCCCACTACCGCCAGCCCAAAGGGCACGCCCGCCCGGGCCATGTGGATGGAGGCGTAGGCGCCCACGGCCATGATGGCCGCGTAGCCGAGATGAATTTGGCCGGCCAGGCCCATGAGCAGGTTGAGGCCCAGGGCGGCCGCGCTCCAAAGGAGCCACGGCGTCAAGTAGCTGACCAGGAACAGGTCGGAGATATAGAGGGGCGCCAGCACCGCGGCCGCCAAGAGCACGCCCAGAAGCCACCGCTCAAAGGGAATGGAAGCGATGGCCCGGTCGGAAACGTAATTTGTGTGGCGGACGCCGCACTCCCGGTAAAACATGCCGACACCGTCCTCGCGGCCCGCGGCGGCCAGGGCCGGGACTGTCTGGGGCTAGATGCGCTCGATGACTTCCCGCCCAAACAAACCGTAAGGTCGAAACAGGATCGTAAAGAAAATCACCGCAGCGGTCACCACGGTCTTGGTGCCGCCGCCTACCACCGGGTCCAGGTAGCCGGAGACCACGTTTTCCGCGATGCCCACAAACAGCCCCGCCAGCACCACCCCGGCCAGGCTGTCCAGCCCGCCCAGCACGGCCACGGCCAGGGCTTTAATCAGCAATAGGGACAAGCTCCAGTCGACGCCCTGCACCGATCCCCACAGCAAGCCCGTCACCGCCGCCACCGAGCCGCTGGCCGCCCAGCTGAAGGCCACCACCCGCTCCACGGGAATGCCCACCGCCCAGGCGGCCAGGTGGTCGTCGGAGACGGCCCGCATGGCGATGCCGGGCCGGCTGCGGAAAAAGAGGGACAAGAGCACCACGACGGCCACCGCCGTCACGCCCCCCACCAGGTACGTACGGTTGATGAGGATGTCGCCCCACCAGATGGGGGCCTGAACGGCGGCACTGCCGATGGGCTTGGTGTCCACGCCAAACACCGGCGGGAAAGTGCCCCGCAGGACCACCTCCAGCGCCAAGGTCAGCATGAGGATCATGATAAGGGGCTGCCCGATCATGCGGCGCAAGGCAAAGCGTTCGGTGATCCAGCCCAAAAGCCCCATGGCCCCGCCGGCCAACAGCACGCCCACGGGCACCGGCAGCTGCCAGCGGCCCACAAACAGCCAGGCAAAATAGCCGCCGGCCATCACAAAGGCGCCCTGGGCCAGGTTGACCACGCCCGACGACTTGTAGATCAAGACGATGCCGGTGGCCACTAACGCGTACATCAGGCCCACCAGCCCGCCGTTGATGGCCAGCTCAGCCAAGAACAGCATGGCTGCCCCTCACATCCCTTATCTGCAGCGTCCGCTGGATGACGCCGGTGGAGCCGTCCTCGTACACGACCGACGCCGCCACCTCCAGCGCCTGCACCCCTGAGTACAACGCGTCGATGACGGCTCCGTACCGCTCTTCGATGACATTGCGCCGCAGCTTGCGGGTGCGGGTCAGCTCGCCGTCGTCGGGATGGAATTCCTTGTGCAGGTTGACGAAGCGCTCCACCCGCAGGTTGGCCGGCAGCCGCCCGTTGACTTCGTCAATGACCCGCTCGATCAGGTTGTAGACTTCCGGTTTCTGCGATAGATCGGCGTAGGACGTGTACGCAACCCCGTGGAGCTCGGCCCAGTGGCCGACGGCCTCCAGGTCGATGCACACCATAGCCGCAATGTAAGGCCGGCCCCCGCCCACCACGGCCGCTTCCTTGATGTAAGGGCTGAATTTGAGCTGGTTTTCGATGAACTGGGGCACAAACCGCACGCCCCGGGCCGTGGTGACGACATCGTCGATGCGGCCCAAGATGATCAGGTGCCCGTCGTCATCCCACTGGCCCGCGTCTCCGGTCCGGAACCAGCCGTCGGCAAAGGCTGCGGCCGTGGCGGCGGCGTTGCGGTAGTACCCGGAAAACACGCTGCCCGCCTTGATCAGAATCTCCCCGTTGTCGTCCAGACGCACCTCAACCCCAGGCAAGGGCCGCCCCACTGTGTTGAGCTTTACCTCGTCGTCGGGCTGGGCCGCGGTCAACCCCGCATTTTCCGTCTGCCCGTAAAACTGCTTGAGATTGACGCCCAGGGCCCGAAAATAGAGGAAGGTTTCCTCGCCGATGGCTTCGCCCGCCGTGTAGGCCCGGCGGACGCGCCCGAGCCCCAGCTGATCCTTAATGGGCCCGTACACCACCAACTCCCCCACCCGCCTGGCTAGGGGCCACCAGGCAGGGATGGCTTCACCCCGGAGCTTTCGCTTTTCCATGCGCACCGCCAGGGGCATCCAAGTGTTGTAGATCCAGCGCTTGAACCGGCTGGACTCCTCCATGCGCACCTGCACGTGGGTCAGCATCTGGTCCCAGTTGCGGGGCGGGGCAAAGTACAAGGTCGGGCCCGCTTCCCGCAAGTCCCGCAGCACCGTTTCCTGCCGCTCGGGGATGTTGACCACAAACCGCAGGGCGGCGGCCGCGGCCACCGAGAAAACAAAGTCGCCCACCCATGCGACGGGCAAGTAGGCCACGATCTCCTCGCCCTCGTGGAAATACCCCGCGCGGAAACCGTTGTGGATGGCGGTCAACACTTGCCGGTGGGTGAGGGGCACGCCCTTGGGCGGCCCGGTGGTGCCCGACGAGTGCAGCAGGACTGCGACGTCGTCGGGGGAAACCGCCGCCAGGCACCGCACCCCGAAATCGGGCTCCCGCTCAAGCCGTGCGCGGCCCAGCTCCAGCACGCGATGGCAGCTTTCGAGGCGCGGCGCGCCATAGCGGGACAGTCCCCGGGGGTCGTCGTAGAGGATGCGGGCCAGGTGCGCCCCGTCCTGGTCCAGCTCCAGCAGTTTGTCCACCTGCTCCTGGTCCTCGGCCAGGGCGAAACGCGGCCGGACAGTGCGGATCACGTGGGCAATCTCCCGCTGGATGGCGTCGGCGTACACGGGACAGGGGATGCCCCGCAAGAGCTGCGCCGCCAGCATGCCGAAATACAGCCGCGAGCGGTTGTCGCCCAGGATCAGCAGCGCGTCGCCCGGGCCAAATCCCAACTCGGCCAGGCCGGCGGCCAAGGCGGTCACCTGGTCCCCCACGACGGCCCAGGGGTACTCCTGCCAGATGCCGTACTCCTTCTCCCGCAGGGCCACCCGCCGGGGGAAGCGGTGGGCGTTGCCCACCACCAGGCCCACGATGGTGTCCTGGGCGAAGCCGGCATCCGGCGCGGCCGCCGGGGCCGGCAGCGCGGCGGCTCTCACGGAGCGGCTCCTCCCAGATACGCGCGGATGACGGCCTCGTTGCCCATGATGGCCTGGGGCAGTCCCTCCGCGATCTTGACGCCGTAGTTGAGCACCACCACCCGATCGGAGATGTCCATGACCACGTCCATGTGATGTTCGATCAAGATCACCGACGTGCCCAGTTCGTCCCGGGCGTCCAGGATGAAGCGGGCCATGTATTCCTTCTCCTCCTGGTTCATGCCCGCCATCGGTTCGTCCAGGATCAACAAGCGGGGCCGGGCCGCCAGGGCCCGGGCCAGCTCCACCCGGCGGCGCAAACCGATGGGCAGGTACTCCACGTGCTCATGGCGCACCGCCTCCAACTGCAGCAGGTCGATGATCTCCTCGGCATAGCGGCGGTGGCGGGTTTCTTCGTGCACTCCCCACCACCAGTACAGCGCGGTGCTCCACACCCCGCTCCTCATGTGGGTGTGGCGCCCCAAGAGGATGTTGTCGAGGACGCTCATGCCGCTGAACAGGGCCAAATTTTGAAAGGTGCGGGCGATGCCCAGCCGTGCGATGGCGTGGGGCCGCAGGTGGGTGATATCCTGCCCCCGGTAGACGATGCGCCCGCGGTCGGGACGGTAAAAGCCGGTGATCAGATTGGTGAGGGTCGTCTTGCCGCTGCCGTTGGGGCCGATGACGGCCAGGATCTCGCCTTCCCGGACTTCCAGGTCTACGTGATCCACGGCGGTCAAGCCGCCGAAGCGGCGCACCAGGGACGTGCCCTCCAGGATCACGGTGCCGGCCGGCGCATCCACGGCGGCCGGTGCGGTTGCAGTTTGGGCAGCCACTGCCCACGACCCCCTGCGTTGCCAATGATGCTGCTTTTTTCTCTAATCAGATGGTCTTTTCCTTCTGTTCGTATCTCAAAGTGACTGCAAGGGTTAAGCTGGGCTTCACCGATAAAAGAGGGGGGGCAAAAGCCGGAGCCCGACCGCCGCGGCGGGCGCTGCGGCGGCCTGCGGGCCAGCGGCCCGCCCTCACACCGCCAAGTAGCGGTCGATCACGTCCTGGTTGTCCCACAGCTCCTCCATGACGCCCGTGTAGCGCACCGTTCCCCGCTCGATGACGTAGGCCCGGTCCGCCACCCGGCGGCAGAACTTGAGGTTCTGGTCGGCCAGGAGGATGGAAATGCCGCTGGCCCGAATATCCCGCAGCCGCTCGGCCAGCTCCGCGACGACCAGGGGCGCCAGCCCCTCGCCCGGCTCGTCCAGCAAGAGCAGGCCCGGGTTGTTCATGAGGGCGCGCCCGATGGCCAGCATCTTGCGCTCGCCGCCGCTGAGCTGATCTCCCCGCTTAGGCGCCAGCTCCCGCAGGCGGGGAAACAGCTCGTACACCCTCTCCCGGGTCCAGCCGCCCTGCTGGCGGCCGCTCACCCGCCGGGCCAACTCCAGGTTTTCCTCCACGGTCAAGTCCGCGAAGATCCTGTGTTCATCGGGCATGTAGCCAATGCCCAGGCGCACGATCTGAAACGTCTCCATCCCGACCAAATCCTGCCCGCGGTAGCGAATGGTGCCCCGGCGGGCCCGCAACAGGCCGATGATGGTGCGCAGGAGGGTGCTCTTGCCGGCGCCGTTGCGCCCTATGAGGGCCACCACCTCGTTCTCCCCAACCTCGAGGGAAATCCCGTGGAGCACTTGCGAAAGGCCGTAGCCGGAGACCACGTCCTGGACCGTCAGCATCACCCGCTCACCTCTTCACCCAGGTACACTTCCCGCACCCGCGGGTTTTGGCGGATGGCCTCGGGCGTGTCGCCGGCCAGCAGCTGCCCGCGATGCAGCACGTAGATGTAGTCGGCCAAGGAAAACACCACGTCCATATCGTGCTCCACGATGACAAAGGTGGTGGTGCGGCTGGCCGACAGCTCTTGGACCAGGTCCAGCACCGCCCGCCGCTCCTGGGGGTTCATGCCCGAGGTGGGCTCATCCAAGAAGCAGAGGACGGGCCGGGTGGCCACGGCGATGCCCAGCTCCAGGAGGCGCTGGTCGCCGTGGGACAACAGCCGCGCCGGCGTATCCCGGTATGACCACAGGCCGATACGCTGCAGCACCTCGCCCGCCTCCTCCCGGGCTTCCCGGTCTGCCTTGTAGGGGGTGAAAGCCCGGCCCACGGCGCCCCGCCGGGCCAGGATGGGCAGCAGCACGTTTTCCTCCGCTGTCAAGTCGGGGAACAAGGTCATGATTTGGAAGGAGCGGGTGAGCCCCAGATGGACCCGGGCCGCAGGCGGCAGCTTGGTCACATCCTGATCTCGGAACACGATCCGCCCCCGGTCGGGCGTCAGAAACCCCGACATGAGGTTGATGAAGGTGGTCTTGCCGGCGCCGTTGGGCCCGATGATGGCCGTCAGCTGCCCTTCCCGCACCGACAGCGTCACGCCGTCCACCGCGGCCATGCGGCCAAAGTACTTGGTCAGCCCCTCGGCCTGGAGAATGGTGTTCACGGCTCCTCCCCCCGCTCCACCCGGGCCTGGGCCTGCCCCACCGGGGCAGGGGCCTGGACCTGCGCCGGGACAGGGGGCTGCCGCTGGGCCAGGCCATGGACCACCCAGCGCTGCCAGCCATCCATCACCGCCTGCGCCATCCCGCCCCGGAAGCCCAGCACCAGCACGACGACGATGATCCCCATGACCAGCTGCCAGTACTCGGTGATACGCACCACCAGCTCCCGGATGACAACAAAGAGCACCGCGCCGATGGCCGGGCCAAAAAAGGCCCGCACGCCGCCCAAGAGCGTCACCAGCACCGCGTCGCCGCTGTGGCTCCAATGGGAGATGACCGGCGTCACGGCGCTTTCCAAGGGCGCGAGCAACGCGCCCGCAAGGCCCGCGTAGGCGCCGGCGATGATAAAGGCCAGGAGCCGGTGCTTGCGCACGTGCACACCCACAAACTGGGAGCGCACCTCGCTGTCCCGGATGCCCTGCAGGCTCAAGCCAAAGGGCGAATGGACGATGCGGTGCAGCACAAACAGGGCGACGAGGGTCACCGCCAAAACGAAGAAGTAGAAGCTGGTCACGGTGCGCACGGGGATGACGGCCAGGCCAAAGAAGTCCAGGGGCGCCCGGGGAATGCCCACCAGCCCGTCGTCGCCGCCGGTGACGGCCCGCCACTTCCACAGCACCGAATACACCAGCATGCCGAAGGCCAACGTCAGCATGGTGAAATAGATCCGGGTGTGGCGCACCGACAGAAGGCCGATGATCAGGGCCACGGCCGCCGCCGCCGCCACGCCCCCCAAGATGCCCGCGAGCAGGGACGGATAGCGCAAGAGAATGCCCGCGCACACGTACGCCCCGATGCCATAGAAGGCCGCCTGGCCAAAGGACAGCAGGCCTGTATAGCCAAAGAGCAGGTTGAAGCCGAGGGCGTAGATGGCCAGCATCATCATGTGGATGACCAGGTACTGGGTGTAGGTGCTGCTGACAAAAGGCAGCACCAGCAGGATGACCAGCGCCAACCCGTACACGATCCGGGCCGCGCCCGTGGCCGCCGCCTGCGGGGCCGGTCCTGCCTTCATGCCCTCGCCCTCCCAAACAGGCCGTGGGGCCGCACCAGCAGCACCACCGCCATGATCAAGTAGATGAGGGCCAGCTCCACCGTGGGGAACAGCAGCGTGCCGTAGGAGCTGAGCACCCCGACCAGCAGCGCCCCCACGAAGGCCCCGGTCAGGCTACCGAGGCCCCCGAGGACCGTCACGATGAAGGCCTGCACGATCATAAACGAGCCCATACCCGGTGCCACCACCCGCACCGGCGTGCCCAGCGCGCCGCCCAGGGCGGCCAGCATCACACCCAGGGCAAACACACCCGTGTAAAGGCGCTTCACGTCCACGCCCAGGGCCGCAGCCATCTGCGGATCCGCGGCGGTGGCCCGCACGATGCGGCCCCACCACGTCTTTTCAAACAGCAGCCACAACAGAAGCCACACCGCGACCCCCGCACCGATGACAAACAGATTGTAGATGGGGAACGGCGTGCCCAAGATCCAGACCGCTCCCTGGAAAACCCGCGGCATGGGCGGGATCATGAACACTCCGCCCCAGATGGCCTTGGCCAGGTCATCGAAGATGAGCACCAGGCCAAAGGTGAGCAGCAGCTGAAAGGCGTGGTCCAGATGCATAATGGGTTTCACCAGAAACCGCTCCACCAGAACGCCGATGACGGCGGTGCCGACGAGGCTCAGGGCGATGGACACCGCCAGGTTGAAGCCGAGAATGCCGTAGAAGGTGTAGGCCAGGTAGGCCCCGATCATGAAAAACGCCCCATGAGCGAAATTGAGCACGCCCAGCACGCCAAAGACGATGGTGAGGCCGGCCGAAAGCAGCCACAGGTACATGGCCGAGCTGAGGCCTACCAGCCCTTGATAGAGCAGCACTTGGAAAGACAAGGATGACTCCCCCTCTGGGCGCAAGCGCTGTGGCCCGCCATGGGGGCCACAGCGCCTGTCGTCCCCAGCCAAAAGCTGCGTCCGCTAGTCCAGCGGCGGGAAGGGCGGGTACCGCCAGTACTCGCTGGTGTCAAAGACCCGCAGGTCGCCCAAGATGGCGATGGGATACCCCGGGTCGTACATGGCCCGGCCCGCGGGCACCGCGTACTCAAACTGGTGGTCTTCGTTGCGGAACACCCGCACGCCCGCCGGCGTTTCGATGACCATGTCCTGCAGGGCGGCGATGATGGCGTCGGTTTCCAGGCTGCGGGCCTTTTCGACGGCCGCCTTGGCGATGTAGATGGAGCTGTAGGCCGACTCCGCCGAGTAGTTGGGCAGCCGCGCCCACCGGTTCTGGAAGGCTTCGACGAAGCGCCGGTTCATCTCCGTGTCGGGCCAGTTGTGGATGTAGCGGGCCGACGCCCACAGCTTGCCCTTAAACTGGTCGGCCTGGATTTCGCGGGTCAGGCCCTCCAGGGCGTCCACCGAACCGCCCATGGACTGCCACCAGACCTGGATGCGGTCAAACACGCCCATCTGGAGCGCCTGGCGCAGCACCATGACGGCCTCGCCGCCCCACGGCGTCACGAAGATGCCGTCGGGATTGGCCGCCATCACCGACGCGATGTGGGGGGTGAAGTCCATGGTAAAGAAGGGCGCCCACGCCTCGGCGACAAACTCGACATCGGGCCGGTGCCGCTTGAGGAGGTCCTTGAACATCTGCCACGCCACGTAGCCGTACTCGTAGTCCGCGCCGATGGTGGCCCACCGCTTCACTTCCGGCATGTCTTTGACCACCAGCGCCCCGACGGCGTCTTGGTAGATGGGGGCCGCGACCCGCACTATCTGTTTGATCCCCTGCTCATACACCAGTTCTTCCGTCAGGCGGTGGGTGGCCGCGTGGGTGAAGAACTGGATGATGTCCAGCTCCTGCAGGACGGGCCCCAGGGCCATGGCCACGCCGCTGGAGTCGGTGCCGACGAAGAAGTGGGCGCCCCAGTCGGCCAGCTGCCGAGCGTTGCGCACGCCCACCGCGGGGGCGAGCTCGCTGTCCAGGAACCGCATCTCCAGCTGGCAGCCGAGGATGCCGCCAGCGGCGTTAATCTCTTCAATGGCCAGCTGCATCCCCATCTGGATCTGCCGCCCGTAGTCCGCCAGGGGCCCCGTCAGCACGCCTTGCCCACCGAAGCGGATGCGGTCCACGCCCAGTTCGCACTGGGCCAGGGCACTGGGCACCGCCAGGAAGACGATTACCGCCACCAACACGACCAGCAGCGCCCCGCGGGCGCCATGCATCAGTCGCCTCAATGCGTCAACCTCCTCCAGTTCCGGTGCTGGGGTTGCCACTGTTGCCAACGCCACCGTTGCTGCACCTGCATCCGTCCCCGGCGGGTTGCCGCGCCTCCCGCCGTCGCCGGTGACCGTCCAAGCGCCCAATTTCACCCCCCTTCGCGGCGACCGCCGCGAGGGCCCGCGTAGCTGGCCCTACGAGGCGGCCTTGGCGCGCAGGTCCAGGACCCGGCGAGCCTTAAACTCCGTGCGCTCCAGCGAGTGGGGCGCAGCGAACTCGATTTCCAATCCGACGCCCAGGGCGTCCCGGAGCAGGGACTCCAGCCGCGCCCGCACCTGGGGCGTCGCGGCGTGGCCCGCCGCGGGCTCCACCACCAGGGTGCACACGTCCCGGCCGTGGGCCGTCCGCTCCAGCCGGATCCGGAACTCGTTGGCGATCTCGGGCACGCTGCGCACCACGTTCTCCACTTGGGCAGGGTAGAAATTGACGCCCTTGTAGATGATCATGTCGTCGGCCCGCCCGAGGATGCCCCCCGGCGACCGGGCATGGGTCCGCCCGCACGGGCACGGTTCCCGCACCACGCGGCCGATGTCGTTGCTCCAGTAGCGGATCATGGGCGTGCCTTCCCGCGTGAGGTGGGTGATGACGATGACGCCCTCCTCGCCTTCGGGCACCGGCTCGCGGGTCTCCGGATCGACCACCTCCACAAGGTGGTGGTCTTCGGTCCAGTGCAGTCCGGCCTTGTGGGTGCACTCGGCGGCCATGGTGGGCCCGATTTCCGCGAGGCCGTACAGGTCGTAGGCGTCGATCCCCAAGCCTTCTTCCAGCCGCTTCCGGGTGCTGGGCACCTCGGCCCCCGCCTCGCCGCCAAAGGAGCCGATGCGCAGGGCCAGCTGCTCGGGGTAGATGCCCCGCTCCTGCATCTTCTCGATTAAGTACATCGCGAAGGACGGGGTGGCGAAAAATACCTGGGGCTTCCACTCAAGAAACAGGTCCAGCTGCCTCCCGGACTGGGTGGCGCCGATGGGCAGCACAAAGCAGCCCAGCCGGTTGGCCGCATAGTGGACGGCCAGCCCCGCGACCCATAGGCCGTAGCTGAAGGCGTTTTGGATGGTGTCCCCCGGCCGCACCCCTTGCCCCCACAGCAGCCGGGCGGTAAAGTCCGTGATGTTCTCCACGTCCCGGATCGTCCATAAGGTGTACACCGAGCGGCCCGTGGTGCCCGAAGACGGGTGCAGCTCCCGCCACTGCTCCGGCGGAGCGCACGCGTAGCCGCCGAACAGCCCTGCCTCTTCCTGGGCCCGGCGCAGCTCTTCTTTGGTGACAAAGGGCAGCCGTACCACGTCGTCCAGCGACCGGATGTCCCCGGGCTTCACCCCGGCCGCGTCCATCTTGCGCCGGTAAAAGGGCGACGTATGGTACACCCGCTCCACCTGGGCCTTGAGCCTCTCCAGCTGCAGCGCTTCCAGATGCGGGCGCGGCATGGTTTCGATGTCAGGATCGTAGTACAGCCTGGCGCACCTCCCCGCTGGCCGGCGCCGTCCGAGGCGCCCGCGCGCGGCGCCGCCGGGCCCGACGCGCGCCGGGACTGGAATTAATTGTAATATTGCGAGATCGAGGTCTAAATGTATGTATTTGTATTCTCGCCGTGTTACTGCCTCTCCTTCCTTTATACCTGATGATTGCCTCTTAATGGGCTTATGTTTATACTGAGCTTATACCGCCTTTGTCGAAATCATTGGGGGTCGGGCCCGGACCCTGGCGAAGGGGGCGACCGGTGCCGCGTCCCCCTGTTCCGGATCGTGAGCCCCGCTGCGAGACCGCAGCCCGGGCTGGGATGACCCACAACAGCGACTGAGGTGACGGCGCCATGGCTGCAGCAGGCGTGGATCTGACGGGGCAGTGCGCCCTGGTGGTGGGCGGCTCCCGAGGTATCGGCCACGGAGTGGCCTTGGCCCTGGCCCGGGCGGGGGCGACGGTAGGCGTCACCAGCCGCCGTCAGGAGGCGGCCGACGCCGCTGCCGCGACCCTCAACGATCAGCTCCCAGCCCCGCGGGTCAGCGGCTGGGCCGCCGATGTCACGGATGTGGCCGGCTTGCGGGCCGCCGTGGCGGCCTGCGCGGAAAAGTGGGGCCGCCTGGACATCGTGGTCAACAGCGCCGGCGTCGCCGGCACGGAGCTGGCCATCGATCTTGAGGAAAGCGACTGGGACGCGGTGCTGGACACCAACCTCAAAGGCGCGTTTTTCGCCGCCCAGGCCGCGGCCCGCATCATGCGGGACCAGGGCGGGGGCCGCATTATCAACATCGCCTCGGTGTTCGGCTACATCGTCCGCAGCGGCGTGGCGCCCTACTGCGCCAGCAAAGCCGGGCTCATCCACCTGACCCGGGCCCTGGCCCTGGAGTGGGCCCGGTTTGGCGTCCTCATCAACGCGGTGGCCCCCGGCTACGTGCTGACCGACATGAACCGGGATTTCCTGAGCCAGCCCCAGGTGATGGACCGGCTCATCAAGGAAACGCCCCTGCGCCGCCTGGCGGCAGTGGGCGACGTGGCCGACGCGGTCCTCTTTCTCTCTTCGCCCCAGAGCCAGTTCATCACCGGGCAAGTCATCGTGGTGGACGGCGGCTGGACCTTGCGCTGACCGCCCTACAGGCAGCACAAGACAAGGAGCGGATAGGCATGGCACTGCGAACGGTCGACCAGTATCTGGCCGCGTTGCGCGACGGCCGGGAAGTGTATTTCCGCGGCCAGCGGGTGGACGACGTCACCCAACACCCTGTCCTGCGGGTGGGGGCCCTGCACTGCGCCGTCGACTATCGCCTCGCGGAGGACCCAGAGCACCGGGATCTGTTCACGTACGAGCTGCCCGACGGCCAGCGGGCCAGCCGGTATTTCAAGGTGCCCACCTCGCCGCAAGACCTGGTGGACCGCAACCAGCTCATCGAAACCGGCACCCGGGTGTCCCAAGGCGTTGTGCCCCTGGTCAAAGAGATCGGCACCGACGCCCTTTTTGCGCTGCTCATCGTCAGCCGCGAGATGGACCGGCAGCTGGGCACCGGCTACCACCAACGGGTGCAGCAGTACCTGGACCGGGCCCGGCGCGAAGACCTCGCCCTGGCCGTGGCGCAGACCGACGTCAAGGGCGATCGCTCCAAGCGGCCTTCACAGCAAAACCCCGACTTCTACGTGCGCATCGTGGACCGGAACAAGGACGGCATCGTTATCCGGGGCGCCAAGGCCCACACCACCAACACGCCCTTTGTCGACGAGATCATCGTCCTGCCCACCCGGGCCATGGGACCCGATGACGGGGACTTCGCCGTGGCCTGCGCGGTGCCGGCCAACGCCCAGGGCCTGCGCATGATCGTGAGCCCCTTCAGCCCGGACCGGGAAAGCCGGTTTCACTATCCGGTGAGCTCCCGCCACCGCTTGACGGACACGCTGACCATCTTCGACAACGTGTTTGTTCCTTGGGAGCGGGTATTTCTGGCGGGCGAAGCGGCCTTTGCCGGCGCGGTAGCCAACACCTTTGTGGAGTACCACCGCTTCACGGCGGTGTCCTACAAGCCGCCGCTGTTGGACTTGCTCATCGGGGCGGCGGCCCTCATCGCCGACTACAACGGCGTGCTCAACGTTTCCCACATCCGCGAAAAGCTGACCCGGCTCATCATCTACACCGAAAGCATCCGGGCCATGAGCCGGGCCGCGGCCATGGATCCCGAGTACACCGACGACGGCATCGCCGTGCCGCGCACCATCGTCACCAACATGTGCAAGTACTACTTCGCGACCCAGTACCACCAGATGATCAGCCTGGTGCAGGACATCGCCGGCGGGCTGCTGGTGACAGGACCGTCCGAGGAAGACTTGGGCCACCCGGTTCTGGGCCAGGACATCAAGGCCTATTTGGGCGGCCGGGAAGGCGTCACCGCCGAGGCCCGGCTCAAGGTGTTCAACCTGATCCGCGACTTGACCGCGTCGGACTTTGGCGGCTACAACGAGGTGCTGCAGATCCACGCGGAAGGCTCCATCGAAGCCCAGAAGATCACCATCTGGCGCGAGTACGACTTGCAGCGGGTGGTGGAGCTGGCGCGCCAAGCCGTGGAAACCCGCCGCCCGTAAGCCAACATCCTGGGCCGGCCAGCCGCCCGCGGTCCAGGCGGAGCCGAGGCGCTGTCAGAACAAAGAACCCCGCCGGGCCGTCAGCCCGTCTGGGCCGCCGGGCCGGTGCCAGCCGCAGCCCGGGTGCGCACCAGGAAGACCAACTCGCCCTCCTGGACCACATGGCCGTGCTGGTTGAGGACCTGAACGGCCAGGACCACGATGCCCCGCTGCGGGTTGGACGTGGGCCGCAGCTCCTTGACCTCCGTGCGGGCGCGGATGGTGTCCCCGATCAGCACCGGCTTGCGGAAGCGCCACGACCGGATTTCCAGGAAGGCCAGGAGAGCGCCCTCCATGCGGGTGATGTGGGAGCGCAGCCCCGTCGCCGCCGACAGCACCAGGAGACCGTGGGCGATGCGCTGGCCAAAGGGCGTCGTCTTGGCAAACTCCGCGTCCATGTGCAGCGGGTTGTAGTCCCCGGAGACGCCCGCAAAGTTGACCACATCGGCCTCGGTGATGGTGCGTCCTTGGGTTTCGGTGCGCATGCCGGTTTCGAGGTCGTCATAATAAAGGGTCATCCCGTCCAGTGCCATCCCGCCGTCGCCTCCCGCTTTTTCCTTTTTTGGCCGGGGCGGCCTCCGAGCTTGGGGCGGGCCGCCGGGCGCCGCGGCGCTTCCCAGCTGCCCCGCCGGCCGGCGTAGGGCTACCTGTTCGCTGGCCGCGAGGGCCGTCCCTTTCCTCCCCCGGTCCAGGCCGCGGCCTTTGGCCAAGGCGCGTCCAGGAAAGCCGCCTCGTTTCGGGGAAGCTGATCTCCAAAGCACTCCGGTTTCCCAAGGACGGCCGGCGGCAGGCCCGGCCCGGGGGATCCGGCTGACCCTTTGCGTGGCCAGAGGAGCGCGTGGACCGGCATGAAGAGGGTAGACCTATCGGTGCTGGACCTGGTGCCCATCGGCGCCGGGTCCTCGTCACGGCAGGCGCTGTCGCACATGGTTGAGTTGGCCCGGCTGGCCGAGGAGCTGGGCTACGTCCGCTTCTGGCTCGCGGAGCACCACGGCATGCCCAGCATCGCGAGCTCGGCGCCGGAAATCTTGATCGCCCGGGTGGCGTCGGCCACCCGGCGCATTCGGGTAGGCGCGGGAGGCATCATGCTGCCCAACCACGCGCCGCTGCGCATCGCCGAAGCCTTCCACACGCTGGCGGCGCTGTTTCCCGGCCGCATCGACCTGGGCGTCGGGCGGGCCCCCGGGACGGACCCGGTGACGTCCGCGGCCCTGCGGCCCTTCGACGCGGCCCAGTTTCCCAGCCAGCTCCAGGAGCTCTTGGCCTTGTCCCAACGCAGCTTTCCGCCGGACCATCCCTTCCACGGAGTGCGGGTGGTGCCCGAGGATGTGGAGCTGCCCCCCGTCTGGGTGCTGGGCTCCAGCGGCGCCACCGCGGGTCTCGCGGGCCAGCTGGGGCTGGGCTACGGGTTTGCCAGCCACTTCAGCTTTGAGCCGCCCGGTCCGGCCATCGCGGCCTATCGGCGGGCCTTCCGGCCGTCGCCCCAGTTTCCCCAGCCCCACGTCATCGTGGGCGCGACGGTGTTTTGCGCGCCCACCGACGAGGAGGCCGACTATCTGGCCCGGTCCATGGACCTCTCCTGGGTGCGCCTGCGCCGGGGCCAGTTGGGGCGCCTGCCCAGCCCCGAGGAAGCGACCGCTTACCCGTATACGGAGGAGGAGCGGCACATCGTGGCGCAATACCGCCAGCTGGCCATCTGGGGCAGTCCGGCCAAGGTGCGGGACCGCCTGCTGGCCCTGGCGGCGGAGACCGGCGCCGACGAGATCATGATCTCGTCCATGATCCATGACCCGCCGGCTCGCCTGCGCTCGTACCGTTTGGTGATGGAGGCCTTTGCCTCCGGTCGCTGAACAGATGAACAGATCGGTAGGCCGCCCGCCGGCCGGCCCCAACGGCGCGGCCCGCCGCCGGCGTCCGCGCCGCCGCGGTCCCAGCCGGACGCGGGCGGCCGCACCTTCACGGGAAGGGGACGTGATCACCCTGCCCGCTACCTCCCGCGGCGGCGACGCCGCCCCGGAGGCCCCGGACCGCGGGGGCGGGGCGCGCCCGACGGGCGCCCCGGGCGGCCGCCGGGGCGCGATCGATTTCACCCAAGGGCCCATCCCGGCCAACCTGATCCGGCTGGCGTGGCCGCTGGTGGCCGGCAACCTGCTGCAGACCGTCTACAACTTGGTGGACATGTTCTGGGTGGGCCGGCTGGGGGCCACCCAGGTGGCGGCCGTGTCCATCGTCTTTCCCACCGACTGGCTGCTGGTGTCCATCGCGATGGGCATCACCGTGGCCGGCGCGGCCCTGGTCTCCCAATGGACCGGGGCCCGCCAGCCGCGGGAAGCCGACCGCGTCGCCGCGCAGACGGTCAGCGTGGCGGTGCTGGCCGCGCTGGCCCTGGCGTGCTTGGCCCACTGGCTGCGGCTGCCCCTGCTGCGCCTCATGGGCGCGGAGGGCGAGGTGTTTCCCGACGCCTTGGCCTACATGACCGTCATCATTTGGACGGTGCCCTTCACGTTCCTGTTCTTTGCTTTCCGATCCAGCCTGCGGGGGGCCGGCGACACCTTGCGCCCCATGTACCTCAGCGTCTTTTCCAATGTGCTCAACGTAGTGCTGGATCCCATCCTCATCTTTGGCTGGGGCCCGGTGCCCGCCCTGGGCGTGGCCGGCGCCGCGTGGGCCACCCTCATCGCCCGGGCCTTGGCCGGGCTGGTGGGCTTGGGGTACCTGCTCAGCGGCCAGCTGGCCATCCGGGTCCGGCCCGGGGATCTGGTGCCCCGCTGGCCCATCGCCCGGGAGCTGTTGCGCCTGGGCTTGCCCGCGTCCTTGGACGGCGCTGCCCGCAGCTTTTCCGCGGTGGCCATGGTGGCCATCGTCGCCCGGCTGGGGCCCGTGGCCACGGCGGCCTACGGCATCGTCAACCGCGTCATGTCCATGGTGTGGACCACGTCGGCGGCCGTGGGGCAGGCGGTGGCCACCGGCGTCGGGCAAAACCTGGGCGCCGGCCGGTTGGGCCGCAGCCGGCGGGTGGCCTGGACCGGCGTCGCTCTCGACCTGCTGCTGTTGGGCGCCGGGGGGCTGGCGTCGGTGGCGCTGGCCCCGGTCATCATGCAAGTCTTCGTCAACGACGCGGACGTCGTCGCTCAAGGCACCGCCTTCCTGCGGGTGGTGGGCTGGAGCTTCGGTTTCGCCGGCGGCGTCCAGGTGGTGCAGGGCGCGTTTCAAGGCGCAGGCCGCACCGGTGTCTCCATGGCCTTGGCGGTGCTCAACCACTGGGTGCTGCGCTTTCCCGTGGCCATCTGGCTCATCTGGGGACTGGGCTGGGGGCCGGCGGGCCTGTGGTGGGCCATGTTCATCTCCTCCACGGGCGGTTTCGCCGCGGCCGTCCTGTGGTTGTGGCGGGGCGGCTGGCAGCACGCCGTCATCGCCCCTGCTTCCCCTTCGCCTGCCCCCGGTTCGCCGCCAGGGGCCGCCCGCCCGCCGATGCCGCAAACTGGATCGCATGGGAGCCAAGATCCCTAGGGATCCTGCCCTTTAGGGATTCCTGCCATTGATCGCACGTTCCCGGTGGTGAACGGCTCCCGATGCCCCGTCGCCGCAGCCTGTTGCGCGGTCTTTTCATCTGGCTCGCGCGCGTCCTGTCGCCCCGGCCCCACGACCGGCCGGCGGGCTCCGGCCGCGGCCCGGAAAGGCAGCCGGGCGACGAGATGGTCACCACGCCGCTGGCCCACGATGTGGACGATGCGCCGTTGTCCCGCGATCTGTCCGCCAACGTGGAACGAATGGAAAAGGCGTGGCACCACGCGGCGGACTTGGTGGTGCGGCGCTTTGGCATCAGCGGCGGGCCGCGCGCGGCCCTGGTGTTTCTCAAGGGCCAAGTGGACGACGCGCGCCTGGATTTGTCCGTAGTCCGGCCGCTGCAGCGGGTGCCCCTGGACGGCAAGGATAAGGCCCCCATGGACCGCCTGGTGGAGCACCTGGAGGAACGGGCGGTGCACACGGTCCATTTGGAGGTCTTGTCCTCCTTTGCGGACGCCGTGGACCGGGTGGCCCACGGCTATGCGGTGCTGCTGGTGGACGGGGAAGCCGAGGCCCTGGCCATCAACGTCTACACCCGGCCCCACCGGGCCGTGGAGGAGCCCGGCACCGAGCAGGTGGTGCGCGGCCCCCGGGAAGGCTTCGTCGAGGACTTGGATACCAACCTGGCCCTGATGCGGGCCCGGGTGCGGCATCCCGCCCTGCGCTTCCTGGCGTACCGGTTCGGCCGCTACAGCCAAACCCGGGTGCGGGTGCTGTACCTGGACGGCCGCACGCCGCCGGCCTTGGTGGAGGAAGTCCGCCAGAGGCTGGAGCGCATCGAGATCGACGCCATCATCGAGTCCAGCTACATCGAGGAGCTTATCGAGGACGCGCCCTACTCGCCCTTCCCCCAGATGCTGCCCACCGAGCGGCCCGACGTGGCCGCCGCCGCCCTGTACGAAGGGCGCGTCGTCATCCTGACCGACGGCAGCCCCTTCGCCTTGATCGCGCCCGTCACCTTTTGGTCGCTGCTGCAGGCCAGCGAAGACTACTACCAGCGCCATCTGCTGAGCAGCTTCCTCCGGCTCCTCCGGGTGGTCTTGATCATCAGCAGCGTTACCCTGCCCGCGCTGTACATCGCCGCGGTCATCTTTCATCACGGCATGCTGCCCACGCCCCTGTTGATCACCATCGCCGCGTCCCGGGAGCGGGTGCCCTTGCCGGCCGCGCTGGAAATCTTCCTCTTTGAGGTGGCCTTTGAGGCGTTCCGCGAGGCGGGGGTGCGCCTGCCCCGTTCGGTGGGACAGACGGTGGGCATCGTGGGCGGCATCATCATCGGCCAGGCCGCGGTCCAAGCCGGCCTCATCTCCGCGCCCGTCATCGTGGTCATCGCCCTCACGGGCCTGGCCTCCTTTGCCACGCCCCACGCCGGGCTGGCGGGCAGCATGCGCATCTTGCGGTTTTTCCTGATCCTGATGGCGGCGTCCTTTGGGCTCTATGGCATCCTCATCGGCGGCGGCCTCATCCAGGTGCACCTGCTGGCCCTGCGTTCCTTTGGAATTCCCTATTTGTGGCCCCTGTCGCCCCTGGACCTCAGATCCCTCAAGGACATCCTGGTGCGCTGGCCCATCTGGGGATTGTGGAGCGCGCCCCGCCCGGAGCCGGAAACCGCCGACCGCGCGGACGGTGCCGGAGCGGGCGGCGGAACCGACCCCGGGACCGCGGCCGGGCCGGGATCGGGGGAAACCGGATCTCCCTCCGGCGCGCAGCCCCGGCGCATCGGCACGCCGCTGCGCCCGCAGCCGCCGCCGGGGCCCCGGGAAACCCGCGGCCCCGTCCGCGGTGCGGGAAGGAGAAGGTGAGCCTTGGCCGCTTCCTATTGGGAAGACAACCGCATCACACCCCTCGAGCTGGCCGGCATCGTCATTTGCCTTGTCTTTGCCACCGGTGCCGTCACCCTGCCCATGTTCACCAGCATGGTGGCGCAGCACGACGGGTGGCTGGCCGCCCCCGTCGGGGCCATTCCGGGGGCGCTGGTCCTGGCCGTCGTCTTGTACCTGGACCGGCGCTTCCCGGGCGAAGCGTTTCCCGACTACAGCCGGCGGCTGCTGGGCAGCGGCCTGAGCAAAGGGGTGCTGATCCTGTATGAAGTGTACTTTCTCCACGTGGCCACCCTGGTGGTGCGGGAATCCACCGACTTTCTGCGCACCGGTTTCTATCCGGGCGCGTCGCCGCTGGTGCTGGCCACGCCCCTGTTGGCCCTGACCACCTATATGGTCTGGCACGGCCTCGAGATCATCGGGCGCACCACCATCATCGTGGTCCCGGTGCAAATCGCGTTCACCATCATCGTCACCGCCGCCACCGCCGCCCAGGTCGAGCCTGAGCTCATCCTGCCCCTCTTGGAGCGGGGCGTCGCGCCCGTCCTGCGGGCGTCCCTGATCCCGGCCGCCTGGTTTGGCGAGGTGGTCACCTTGGCCTTCTTCCTCTCCAGCGTGCGGGGCCGGCGGGCCCGGGCCGCGGCCGCCTTTGCCGGCGCCGGCGTCGTCCTGGCCCTCATCTTCATCGGAGGGATCTCCGCGGGAATGCTCTTTGGCGACCAGACGGGGCGCCTGGCCTACCCGCTGTCGTCGGTGGCCCGCTTTGTCACCGTCGGGGGCTTTTTGCGCATTGACCCGCTGGCCATGGCCGTCTGGCTCTTTCTCACCGTCATCAAAGTGGCCGTCCTCCAGCACGTGGCCACCACCACCTTGGCCCGGCTGCTGCATCTCAAGGACGACCGTCCCCTGGCCGTGCCCTTGGCGGGCCTGGTGCTCCTGCTCAGCGACGGGCTTTTTACCAACAAGCAGGAGCTGGACGCCTGGCTCCTG
>Ga0079224_100000585_pt1 | contig 36663 bp, 42 predicted proteins | sample Stecom2015_FD_80414 | JGI IMG/M metagenome (GOLD analysis project Ga0079224, IMG submission 80414) | Agricultural soil microbial communities from Utah to study Nitrogen management - Steer compost 2015 | ecosystem: Environmental > Terrestrial > Soil > Agricultural land | place: USA: Utah... | reverse complement strand
GGTTTTTGAATTATTTTTCAATTTAGATGCGACCGAAGAGCAATTGGAATTCCCAACTTTTTATGGTTCATCTAAACAAGGTTGGTTCAACACAGAAAACACGCCGACCGAAGATATTTTCCCGTTGTTGGACGGAATTTTAGAGCACGTTCCGGCACCGGAAGTTTCGGAAGGAACTTTACAAATTCAAATTACTTCACTTGATTATTCTTCGTTCTTAGGCCGAATTGCCGTCGGAAAAGTAGCGCGCGGAACCATCAAAGAAGGACAATGGGTTGCTTTGGTAAAAGCAGACGGAACCATCACTAAACAAAAAGTAAAAGAATTGTATGTTTTTGAAGGTTTGGGCAAAAAGAAAACAAATGAAGTTCACGCAGGCGACATCTGTGCAGTAGTGGGAATGGATAAATTCCAAATCGGTGATACCATTGCCGATGCAGAAAATCCTGAAGCGCTTGCCAATATAAAAATTGATGAACCGACGATGAATATGTCGTTCGGGATTAATAATTCACCTTTCTTCGGAAAAGATGGAAAATTCGTTACCAGCCGTCATTTGATTGAGCGATTGGAAGCGGAATTGGAGAAAAATTTGGCTTTAAGAGTTGAACCAACCGACGATTCCAATACTTATTTGGTTTACGGTCGCGGGATTATGCACTTGTCGGTTTTGATTGAAACGATGCGTCGTGAAGGTTATGAATTAACGGTTGGTCAACCGCAAGTAATCATCAAAGAAATCGACGGCGTGAAATGTGAACCTTATGAAACTTTGGTCATCGACGTTCCGCAAGATTTCGCCAGTAAAGCGATTGATTTGGTAACGCAGCGAAAAGGCGATTTATTGATAATGGAAGCCAAAGGCGAATCTCAACATTTGGAGTTCGATATTCCATCGAGAGGTTTAATCGGATTGCGTTCGCAAATGTTGACGGCAACAGCCGGAGAAGCTGTGATGGCACACCGATTCAGCGAATACAAACCTTTGAAAGGTAAAATTCCGGGACGTTTGGCAGGTGTTCTTATCAGCAAAGACCAGGGAGTTTCTACGCCTTATTCGATTGATAAATTACAAGATCGTGGGAAATTTTTCATCTCTCCGGGCGAGGAAGTTTATGCCGGAATGATTATCGGAGAAAATTCGCGCGACAACGATTTGGTGGTAAATGTAATCGAAGCAAAAAAATTGAACAACATTCGTGCTGCGGGAAAAGATGACAGCAATTCTATCGCACCAAAGATCGATATGTCTTTGGAAGAATGCATGGAATACATCCAAGCTGATGAGTGTATCGAAGTAACACCGAATTTCATTCGATTGAGAAAAATTCACCTGAAAGAAGAAGATAGAAAACGTCAGCAAAAAGTTTTGGAAGGATAAATTTAATTTGAAAATTAATTAATTTGAAGATTTGAAAATAATCCTCACAGGTTTAAACTTGTGAGGATTATTATTTTTAACTGATTTTTCTAAATCCACAAAAAAGAAAATTCTGAATGGTGTCAAAAGGTGTTTTGTGGTCGATGGTAAAACTTTCTATTGGGACGAATGAATTTTGAAAAATTGCTTTCAAACTTTCTTCCGAATATTGTTTGATTTCAATTCCGCTACATTTCTTAGGACCATTTTCAGAGAAAGTTCCGATAAAAAGAAGTCCGTTTTGATTGATGGATTTTTCTGCGATTTCCACGTATTTTCTCATATCTTTTGGATTCGTCAAAAAATGAAAAGCGGCTCGGTCGTGCCAGAAATCGTATTTCTCTTTAGGTTTAAATTCCGTAATGTCTGAAACAATCCATTTTACCAAATTGGCTTTTGTGCCAAATCGTTTTTGGGCGCGTTCAATTGCTTTTTCAGAAATATCCAAAATCGAAATATTTGAAAACTCCAAATTCAGTAAATGATCCACCAAAAAACTATCTCCTCCGCCAATGTCGATAATCGCCGCATCTTTAGGAAGATTCATTTTTTGAATGAAGTCAAGTGAAGTTTCCGGTGTCGGTTGGAACCAACTCACTTCTTTCAAAGTCTTGGTTTCGTAAATATTTTCCCAATGTTTTTTTCGGTTGAAATCAGTCATTTAATTAATTTTTAAAAATTACGCATTTCTAACTTCTCAATACGAACTTCGTTTAAAACAAGGTCAATTTCAAAGTCAGTTTCAAAAAGAAATTCTGGTCGAAACTATCATGTGCATAAGTTCCGAAACGGTAATAAGTTCCGATTCCGAACACGCCAAAAAACATTTGGTTAAACTCAATTCCGGCTTCCTGATAGTATTTATCGGGTGTTTGGAAATCAATTAAACCATGATCGCCGCTGTTTTTCATGTCGCCAATCAATCCGCGGTAGATGAATTCCGGGAAAATTTCACGCTTCATGAATTTGAATCCGGCGAATTTGTGCGATAAATTGAACGAAAAATATTTGTCCGAATAAAATTCGCCCGGCAACATTGTTTCAAAATTATTCAATCCTGCTACACCAAAGTGTTTGAAAATCTGGTCACCACGTTTTGCATTGCCCATTCCTTCAAACATATTGAAAATCGGCGCATCGCCAAAAACAGCTCCCGCTCTGACTTGTAAATTGGTTTGCCCAAAAACGGTTTGAAATCTGTCGAGATAAGTCAAATCAAGTTTCGTCGGTGTATAATCGGCATTGAAAACATTCCATCCTTGGGCGAGCCTAAGATAGAAAACAGGCATTCCGCTACTGATGGTTACTTTCCCAAACGGAGTTCTTACGTTTTGGTCTTTCGGCGCCCAACGCAAAGCGAGTTCGGTATCAAAAGAAAGGAATTTTTCGTCGGGGCGCATATTTTGGTATTGGTATTCAAATTCTGCTGTTTTTTCATTGTAAATTCCCGAAATACTGAATGTAACATTCTGAAATAAATCTTGTTGATAGCCGAGCTTAACTTTTCGATAACTGAAGAAATGGTCGTTGTAAATATTAGTCAAATTTCCACTTAGAAATTGTAAATAATTGTTTTGGAGTGGAATAGGATTTCGCCCTGAGGCTTCTACATCTTGTTCATATCCGGCAAAAACTTTACCCGAATAGGGTTTATTGACCAACCAATCCACACCGCCGCCAAATTTGAACTTTTCATCCCGAAATCCATAAGCAACATAACCATTCAGTGAGACATTTTCATTGAATTTATAATTGGTATTCCCGCCAATTCCCAATCTAAATCCTTCATAATCATTGTAATTGAATAATTTAGTCAAATCCCAATCAAATTTCCCGATGGAATATTTACCGCCCGAACCGAGAATTCTTAACAAACGAATGTTCCGGTCCATATTGTATTTTTCACCGATGGAATCAATTTTCACATACGTATTTTGCTCCATTTCTGTGAGTGCTTCATCCCGATAAGTTTGCAGCGTTTGTTCGGGATTATCCATGGAATTTAAATCGATTTCGTTTGTATAGCCCCGAAATTCTTTTACGTCAAATTCTTTTGGCGAAACAATATCTTTAAAAGAAGTGGTCAGGTGTAACCATACTTTTTCTTTCTTTTTGATGGTATCCAATATAACTTCGCCGTCAGGGGAAACAGAATCCTTTACAGACGGATAAGAAATTTCTCCGCCATCCATCCTGAAACGTTGTTGTTTGGGAAACCAATAGTTTTTAAAATTTGTCCAGTCCACTTCCAGTTCTGCTACATTGGTGTCTGAAAGGTTTTCAGCATAAAAATGAACCAAAGCCTTTTTATTTTTGTCAATCCAAACATTTCCTTTGATTTGCGGTTTGTTTGGAATTCTTTTTTGCGGAAAAAATGAAACCACAATTATTTCTTTTCCTTCGTAGAAATCTTCATCGGAAATTCGATAACGATATTCGTTTAATCCTGTATTGGAAACGGGATTTATAAATTCACGAAAGAAAAAATCTATTTTTTCTTCATCAAAATTATGCGAAATAGGCTGCATAGCAACAAATTCATACAAAGGTATTTTGGTTCCCGAAATCCGCGTTGCTTTCACTATGTTCTTATCGCCATATTGATTGGAATATTTATGATCCATCGCACGTTCGCCCAACATTAAATGACTTTCATCCAATAATTTACGAATGTCATTGTAACTGGAATCGTTTTCGTTTTTGGGAAAAAGGATATAGGGCATTGAATCTTTATTCGCTGTCACCAAAAATTTAGAATAACTCTTGTATTCATAAGTTTTCAGGTTATGAATGCTGTTTTTTTTGCGGTTTTGAATGACTTCTCTAATAAGTTTTCTCGCATCAGAATCATCATTGGTAATTTCGGTGGAACTCAGTTGAATGGTAATCGGGTGTAGTTGAACCACCAAATCCCGACCATAGACATAGAGTTTTTTATCCTGATAACCTTCATAAAATAAGGTAATTCGATTTATTTTTGCCGGAACCGTGAAAACGCCATTGGCATTGGTTTTTCCTAATTCTTGACTTTGATCGTTTAGAATAACAACGCCTTCCATCGGCTGGTCTTCCATAAATCCGTCCATTACCGTGATTTTGGTTTGGGCAAAGAGTATGGAAGAAAAAATGACAAAAAGAAATGATAAAAGTTTGGTCATAAAGGATTCTAAATATTTAAGAGACAAAAATATCAATTATATACATTAAAATAAAGGGATTTTCAATTGGTTACCAACAATTCATCCACCAAAAATAACAATTCGTCCTGTGGAATTTTTAAACGAAATTTGTAAGGCTCAACTTTGTTGGAAATTCAAATTATGAAATCACTTCTATCATTTCTTCTCATTTTTATTTTCTTTTCTGTAATGGCCCAAAGTACGGTTTCTGGAACGGTCACAACTTCATCAGGAAATCCAGCTAAAAACATCAATATCACTTTGGTTGGAACTTACGACGGAACTTCTACAGATGAAAATGGATTTTTTTCATTCGAAACAGACGAAGTCGGTGATTTTGAATTGGAATTAGAAGGAACCGGATTTACTTCCCAAATCATCAATATTTCTCTACCACTTGAAACGCCACTTGAAATCCAAATGGAAGAAGTTACCGAACTCGAAACCGCGGTTTTTTCTGCCGGAACGATGAAAGCAGTCGGAAACACAAACGAAACGATGATGAGCTCGCTCGATGTCGTTACCACAGCCGGTTCGGACGGAGACATCATTGCTGCGATGCAAACTTTGCCCGGAACGAATAATGTGTCGGAAGACGGACGATTATTCATTCGAGGTGGAGAAGGAGAAGAAACCGCGATTTTCATCGATCGTTTGCGGGTTTTTCAGCCTTATTCGCAAACCGCGCCCAACACACCTGCGCGTGGAAGATATTCGCCTTTTTTGTTCAAAGGAATGAATTTCAGTACGGGCGGATATGATGCGCCTTACGGACAAGCACTTTCCGGAATTCTAACTTTGGAAACCAATGATTTCCCGTCCGAAAACAGCGTTGATTTGGGCTTTATGACTTTGGGATTGAGCGCTGCGCTGAACCGTGTTTGGGAAAAAGATGCGTTGACTGCAAGTGCGGCGTATTACAATCTTTGGCCGGTTTTTCAAATCCTTTCTACGCGCGACGAATGGACACACGAACCGGAAGGTTATAGCGGAGAAGCGGTTTACCGCCATCAGTTCAAAAATGGTTTATACAAATCTTATGTTGCCTTGGAATATTCTAAATTAGGGATGAATTATGAAGACATTAATTCGCCCGAAAAAATTCCATTCAAATTAAATAATACGAATTTATATTGGAATAATTCTTATGTGCATAATTTCTCAAGAAAATTAGAAGGATTCATCGGGTTTTCGCTTGCAAAAGCCAATACCAATGTGAATCAATCTTTGGATGAATTTGAAAAAGAAGAAACAGGTTTCAACGGAAAAGCGGAATTGGAATGGAAACTGAATTCGAAACACCATTTCCGATTCGGGACAGAATTTGTGGCGACAAGCAATGAAAATAAAGACGTTTTGAACAATCAGATTTCGGATTTGGACGAAAATTTATTTGCCGGATATGGTGAATACATTTGGTATTTTGCCAGAAAATGGGGTTTAAAAACCGGAATTCGTTCCGAATATTCCGATTTTGTGAAAGAATGGAATGTTTCGCCCAGAATTTCATTGGCTTATAAATTGAATCGTTACAATAATTTATCGGCTTTTTATGGCGAATATTTCCAGTCGCCCTTGCAGGAATTGGGTTATGTGAATCCGCAAGGTTTTATGAAATCGCGACAATATTTAATCAATTATTTTTACCAGAAAGAAAAACAAACCATTCGCGTGGAATTGTACCAAAAGGATTATGAAGATTTAATCCGAACGGAAGGCGATTTTAATTTCATACAAAACGGGAATGGATATGCGCGCGGAATCGATGTTTTTTGGCGAAATAATGGTAGCCATATCAAAAATCTACAATATTGGATTTCTTATTCGTACATCGACACAAAGCGTTTGTACAAAGATTTTCCGGTGGAAGCACAACCTTCATTTGTTGCCAATCATAATTTGTCTGTTGTGGGAAAATATTGGATTCAGGATTGGCGTTCACAGTTGGGGTTGACTTATCAGTTTGCATCGGGAAGACCTTATACAAATCCCAATTTAGATGGATATTTAAGCGAAAAAACAAAATCTTTCAATACGATTAATTTAAGTTGGGCTTATCTTTTGGACCAACAAAAAATCCTTTATTTTTCGGTTTCGAATCCGATTGGAATCAAAAATATAAATGGTTACAGCTATGCGAATTCGCCCAATGAAAATGGAATTTTTGACCGAATGGAACTTCGTCCGTCCATGGACAGATTTTTCTTCCTCGGATTTTTTTGGACAATTAGTGAAAACAAACAAAGAAATCAGTTGGATACGCTTTGATTTTGTTTAAAGTTCCAAGTTCCGAGTTTTGAGTTCGTGAATGATTACCACTAAGTTCACAAAGAATAAACAATGCTCACAAGAGGAAAATCATCTGAAAATAACTTGAATCGTTAAACCTTAAACTTGAAACAAATTTACCCTACGCATTGATTCAAAGCTGAAAATAAGTTATCTAAATCTTCCTGCGAATTAAATGCGTTGATGGAATATCGGATGAAACATTTGTCAGCGTGGGGCATAACGGGAATTTCGATTTTGAATTTATTTAAAAGCAAATCGTGTAATTCTTTTGGGTTTTTGGTATCAATTTCACAACTGAACATTTGCCCAATGAAATCATCATTTATGGCCGACAAAGGTGCTTTATTCAAAATCCGGCAGAGCTCCGGTGCGTTTTCCTGAACCATTTTCCGGCAATTTCGGCTGACTTCTTTCCAATTGTTTTCTTCCATAAATTCAATCGTTGCAGGAATGCTGCAAAATGCAGATAAATCTCTTGTTCCCTGCATTTCGTGGTAATCGATGAAGCGGGATTCGCCCGGGAAATCAGCTTCAAAACCCCAACTGATGACAAGCGGATCTAAGTTTTCTTGTTGTTCTTTTTTAACATATAAAAACGAAATTCCTTTTGGCGCCATCATCCATTTGTGACAAGCTCCGACATAAAAATCACAATCCATTTTTTCTAAATCAACTTCGACTTGTGCCGGACCGTGTGCGCCGTCCACAAATACGGGAATTCCCAGTTTTCGAGCGACTTTACAAATTTCTTCGACGGGCAGTCGCAAAGCAGTAGAGCTCGTGATATGGCTGATGAAAATCAATTTGGTTCGGGAATTAATTCCCTTTAAAAATTCATCTACGAATTCGTCTTTGGAATTCAATGGAAATTTTGTTTTTTGACGAACATATTTCGCACCTGATTTTTTGCAATAATAACTCCAGGTGCGGTCACAAGCGCCGTATTCGATGTCGGTTGTTAGAATTTCATCATCGGGTTTCAGCTTCAGATTTTTGGCGACCAGGTTTACGCCATAAGAAGGATTTGTGATGCAAACCAAATCATTTTCGTGCGAATTGAGATATTTCCCCAATGCAATTCGGGAATTTTTCAGATATTGCGGTGCTTTTTCAACAATGAATTCAACGGGTTGCTGTTCCAGTTCCAATTGAAATTTTTGATAAGTTTCAAAAACGGGTTTCGGACAAGCGCCAAATGAACCGAAATTGAGAAAAGTTATATTGTTGCGCAATAAAAATTGATCTTTCATAAAAAAGAAGATTTATTTTTGGTATGTGATTTGAATTAGTAAATGTAAAACAATAAAAACCATAAATTATGAAAAAAATAATTCCATTCTTATTTGTCGCTTTGTTCGGAATTTTTGCTGTTAGTTGTAAAGATGACGACGATGTGATTGCCGTTGATTATGATACGTATCCGGTTGTTTTTGATATCACAAATGTTGATTTTGATTTCGTTGACGGTGGTTATTCTATTTACAGAGAGTTTCAAAATCCGATGTATTCGACCGATGTTTTGTTGGTTTATATTCAAAACGGAGGTACCTCTAGTTCTCCTGTCTGGCAACAAATTCCTTATACATTTTATTTAAGTGAAGGAGAATTAGATTATAATTTCGACTTTTCACAATATGATGTACAAATTTATGCAGGTGGGACTTTTGAATTAGCCGGAACTCCCTATGTGAATAACAAAACTTTCCGCATTGTCTTTGTTCCTGCGGATTACGGAAATAAAAATACACAAGTGGATTATAGCGATTACAATAGTGTAATTAAACATTTCCATATAGACGATTCCAATCCACAAGAATTGTAAAACTGAGTTTTTGAAAATGAAAAATGCGCCTCAATCGAAGCGCATTTTTTTTGTTTCATCCGGCAATTTCTTCTAAAATTTTCAGGTTTATTTTTTTCATTTTGTAAAAAGCTTGGCTGATTTTGGGAGCGAGTTCAGGGTTGGTCATCCATTCCGTAAGTTTTTTTGGAATTACCTGCCACCAAATGCCATATTTATCCTGAACCCATCCGCATTGGCTTTCGTTTCCGCCGTTGGAAAAATTAGTCCAATAATGGTCAATTTCTTCTTGGGTTTCACATTCAATAAAAAAGGAATTGCCTTCGCTGAAGTCGAACTGATGTTTTTCCTTTCCTCCGCTCATCGCATTGAAAATATAATTTTTGAGTTTAAATTGGGCAAAAAGCAAATCATTGCTATCGGGAAAAGAGGACTCCATAAGAACTTTACTCTCTGTAAAAACATTGGTATAAAACGCAACGGCTTCTTTTATTTTCTGGGATTTTTCGTTCACAAAAAGAAAAGCGGGAACAATTTTTTGTGCATTATTTATCGGGTCAATATCCAATTGCCAACTCACACCGAATCTGTCTTGCACCCAAGCATATTTTTCACTCCAATCGTATTTTCCCAAAGGCATTAAAATCATTCCATCCTCTGAAAGTTTTTCATAAAGTTGCTCCAATTTTTGGTGATTTCCTTCGCAATAAACAAAATAAGAAACCGAAGGATTGGCGGAAAATTCCGTTCCGCCGTTTATACCGAGAAATTTCTGCCCCATTAATTCAAATGAAGTCAGCATAGAATTGCTCGTTGTAATTTTTCCCTCTCCGAATGTTTCGATGTAAAATTCGGAGGCTACTTTTGCAGTTTGATTGAACCAAATGCAGGGATAAATAGAGTTTTTCATTTCAATAATTTTAAATGAAGAAAGATAAATTCAAGTCTTAACTTCATAAGTGTTTTTCAGATATTTGATGGTTTCTTTCATTATTTTTTCCAAAACATTTAAATCAATATCGGACAATTTTTTTGTATAAATACAGGCTTTTCCCATGGTAAATTTCCCTAAACCTTTGAGCAAATGTTCGTGTTCGTCCAATCCCGTAAAGACATAGAGTGAAATGGCAGATTTGCGAGGTGAAAACCCAACCAATGGCGCATCGCCTTCGTGTCCGCTGGCGTATTTGTAGTGGTAATTTCCAAATCCGATGATGCTCGATCCCCAGATTTCGGCTTCTTTTCCCGTAACTTTTTTCATTAATTTAATCAACTCAAAACTGTCGGCTCTTTTTTGTTCATTATCAACCGATTGTATGAATTCTTCTACACTTTTGGAAGTGGGTTTCGTCTTGTTTTCTTTTGCCATTTTCTTTCTTGTTTAAGAAATCAAAGATATAATTTAAAAGAAGATTTTAATTTTTAGGAAAATTCGGTGCTTGTTTCACTTCTTGCATTTGCAAAGTATGCCTGGCAGCGTGTCCCGGAATGAACAACATAAACTGATAAGCATCCACAGCTCCAAACGGACCTTCGACCATTCGGTTGCGCAAATCATCCATCGAATAATCATCCAAATACGCCAAAATCAGTTTTCGTTGTGCCTGCAAATCATTTAATGCCGACTGAACGTCTTTGTATTTTCCGGTAGGCGTCATTTCCGCACTGGCTTTTGCTTTGTGGGTTCTGTTGACCATCATCGTCATAATGTCATCGTCCGTGAATTTAAGTTCACTTCTTTTTTGAGGTGTAGCTGGTTTAGACAAAGTTTCTTTTTCATATTCAAACAACATCGGCTCGGTGATGACGATGTGTTCCAAACATTCCAGAATCGACCATTTTTCAGGCGAAGCTTTGAAATTCAATTGTTCGTCGGTCAAACCATTTGTCGCAAAGAGAATGTTGTTGTAAGTTTCATCGAAATAATTTTTCACGAATTCTTTATTATGCGCGGGCGGAATTCCTACCGGTGGTGTCGGTGTCCCCGTGTTTTCCACCACAGTTGAACTATCTGAAGTGGTCGTTTCGGCGACTTTTTGAGTGGAATTACAACTGAATAAAAATGCAGCAACCAATGTAAATGTAAGTGTTTTCATTTGTTCAAATTTATAATTACTTTATTACCTGAATTAGATTGATGGAGGGTTGATTTTTGATTTAATCTTGATGCTTTGCAATACCAAACACAGTTCCAATCGGGTCTTCAATCATTGCATACATTAATTTCCCTTCTTTGTCATGGTATTCTTTGATGATTTTACCGCCTAACTGCACGGCCTTTTCGGCTGTTTCCTGTGGATTTTCAACGGTGATGTAAACCATCCATTGTGTGGGAATTCCCTTATTTTTCCCACGATTGCTGCAAATCCCACCAACAACGTTTCCTTCGGCGGTTTTCATTACATAATCTTCGTAGGCTTCCTCGCCATCTTTCATCGGAATTCCGTCTGAAGTCCAATTGAATACAGCTTGATAAAATTCCTTCATTTCATCGGCGTGGTCAGATGTGTAATCGTGCCAAGCGATAGTTCCCAAAGCGGGTTTTTGATTTTTCATAATCAATTATTTTTCTGAAATATCCTTTAATTTATTCAATGCTTTTGGCCAGGTTTTATCAAAAAAGGCTCTATGTTCTTCGTTTACGTCCACGTCCACCGACACACGGGTTAAATCCGCTTCTTGTGTAAAAGTATAATTTTCGTAAGCAGGTGCCCAATCTTCGACCATTTTACCGGTGGTAATTTCGTTTTCGCCGTCGAGAATTCCATAATGATGAATGGAGATAAATTCGTTCGGAATGTTTTCTTCAATCCGCGCGACCATTCCTTCTTTCTTGCCTTCTTCAGAAATACCGATAAATCTGATTTTTTCACCTTTTTCCCAACTGCCTTCAAAATCGGATGTCGGATTGAATTCAGAAGTCCACTGTTTATAGGATTTTTTCCCAATCATTTTTTGATAAACTTGTTCTTTTGGTGCTTTGATTTCGATTGTATAATTTAATTTTTTCATAATGTTTATTTTTTAATTAATAGATGACAAATAAGAAGTTAATTTACAAATTTTACTTTCTTAAAATTCAAAAATATCACAGAATGCCAAATCCGTCAGGCAGGACACAATTTTTTCGTGGTCAGATTCCCGAAAGGCATCCAAATAAAATTCAACCAAATTTTTCCGATTTTGGATTTCCACTTTAAGAAAGGTTCTCCACATAATCTTTAAAATTATTCAGAATGGCTTGCCAGCCGTCTCGTTGCATTTCTTCCGGGTTTTGGCTTTCGGACTCGAATTCGGTTACCACTTTGGTTTCGCCGTTTATTTCTTCGAAATTATTGATGACTTTCCGACCGTCGGCTATGGTATAAACGATTCTCTTTTCCGGAATGATTTCGTCATAAACCGCCTCAAAATCAAATCCGAAACTTCCGTCTTTGGCTTCCATTCTTGATTTGTATTTTCCGCCGGGACGAAGGTCTGTTTCCGCTTTCGGGCAACACCAATCGTCTGATGCAAAATTCCAGTTCACGATATGTTCAGGCTCGGTGTATGCTGCCCAAACTTTTGTCACAGGGGCTTTGATGTCGTTTTTAACTTTGATTACACTCATTTTCTATGGTTTTAAAGCATTATTTTAACCTTTCTAATTTTCCTTTTCTTTTGACAATGTTTTTGTAATCCCATTGAATTTCCTCCGACTTTTTCAACCAACGTTTTACATCATCGGACTCAATTTCCGATTCGGAATTATAAAAAACAGAAGCATCTTTGAATTTTTCACCTCTTACATTTAAATTATCTTCTTCAAAATCGGCACCGCTCCAAAACATTAACCGGATTCCTTTTTTCTGTTTGCTAAACCCTACAATCGGATTTCCTTCAATGAACCAAACCGGATGTTTGTGCCAGATTTTACTTTCGGTAAATTGAAGATTTGAATTAATGAGCGAAGTTAATTTGCTACAAATCAATTGGTCTGATTCATTTTCTAAATTTTTGATGTAATTTTCAATTTCCTGATTCATATTTCGAATTATTGGTTCATGAAATCAAAAGCACCTTTGCGAAGATGAATGCCGTATTCGAGCCAGGCTTTCATACAAGCCAGAAAATTTGCCCAACCTTCCGTTTGACCGATTGCCCATTTGATGCCCGCTTCATCATTTTGATGTCCTTCTTCCGAAACCCGAACAACCGTATTATTTTCAGATACTTTTTCAATATGAATTTCAACCATAGAATTCGGATCCCAGATAAAAGAAATTTGTTTGTTCTCTATAAATTCTTTTACCGAAACCGGAAATTGATCATCAAACTCAGGAAATTTCCATAAAATTTCAGTTCCTTTTTCCATTTTTCCAGAACCTTCTGCAATGAAATAATTCGCCATTATTTCCGGATTGACAATGGCTTCAAAAACTTCTTCCACTGGTTTTTGAATTCCGATGCTTGCTTTGGCTGTGATTTTTGTGTTCATTTTTTTAATTTTTGTTCAAATTCTTTCTTCCTGAATTTCAAAATCCGGGTTATCAAATCAACCGGAAGTTCTTTATCCAAAGGAAACTGTATAGCAGATTTGGAAACCTTGTATCCTTTCAAATCTTTCTCAAATTCTTGCAACATGGCTTCACTCCAAGGGCTTGAAATGGTTAAATGTTTGGCAAATGCACAATAATAAATTAAACGAAATTTTTCACCAATTTTAAACGCAGGTATTTGATAACTGATTATTTCTTCCACTTGGGGGGCTGTTTTGTGAACCAATTTCCGCATGATTTTCATTCTTTCCAGCGTTTCACCCGAAAATGCAGCGTGGTATTCGTCAATTGTTTTAAAATTTGTTTTTGCCATTTTATTTCGACTTTTAGTTCACTGTTTGAATTTTGTTTTTGTAATAATAAGATAATGCCAATATGCCCAAGAATGCTAACGGCATAATCATATATCCAATATTTTGATCTACACAAGCGTGGCTGATGAATGCAAAAATGAGCGTGAATGAAAGTCCTGCGTACGCCCATTCTTTCAGTTTTTCAGGTGTTTTTGGATAGATAATGGCAATTACGCCAAGGACTTTTGCTATTGCCAATGAATATGCGAAATAATCGGGATAACCCAGAGCTTTTGTTCCAAAGGTCATATATTCCGGTGCGGAAATCCAAGTACTAATTGGCATCACGGCTTCCCAAAGTGCTATGATAATGGTAGCCGTCCAAAAAATAATTTTGTTTTTTTTCATTGGGCTGATTTTAATGGGTTAATAATTTTTCCAGATAGTTTAATGTAGCTGTAAACCCTTCTTTGAAGCCCATCTTTATGTGCATTTCAAGATCTTCAAGTTTTTCGTGATTTATGGAAATATTCACCGTTGTAATTCCACCAACTTCACTAAAATCCAAGTTCCATTTGGCTGAGGGCATTTGTTCGTTGATGTTGCCGTCCTTGTCAGTAAATGCGTCTTTGAACTTGAAATTGTTTTGAGGTGTAATTGAGGTAAAGACTTGAATTGACCAGTGTTCCTCGCCTTCAGGGCCTACCATTGCGTAAAGTCTTCGGCCGCCTTCTTCAAAGTTCATATACTTTGTTTTTGACTTCCATGGTTGTGGTGCCCACCATTGGTCAAGAATTTCCTGTTTTGTAAAAGCATCCCAAACAATTGATTGGTCTACATTAAATTCTCGGTTTACGAAAACGGTACTTGTTTTTTTGTCAACAGTAAAGTCAAATAATAAATTAGTTTTCATTTTTTTTTATTTTTGATTGTTATAGTTAATCATCCATTTCACCCCGAATTTATCGGTAAATGAGCCAAAATAATCGCCCCAAAACATATCTTCCATCGGCATTTCAATTTCTCCTCCGGAAGAAAGTCCGTTGAAAATCCGGTCGGCTTCTTCGCGACTGTCAGGTGTAATTGAAATGTAATTGTTATTGCCCATGTTTAATTTTTGCCCTCTGGAATCAAGGCAGTCAGATGCCATCAGAAATTGCCCGTCACCAATGGGAATTGAAACGTGCATTGCATAATTTTTTTCGTTTTCCGATAGGTTTTCAGTTCCGGGTACATCGCTCATTTTTTGGATGAAAAGTTCTCCACCAAAAACAGATTGGTAAAACCTAAATGCTTCTTCAGCGTTTCCGCCAAAATTTAAATAAGGATTTAATTTCATGATGATAATTTTAATTTAATTATTTATTCCATTGAGAACAAACCAAATGGATTTCCTTCACTGTCCACACAAATGCTGCAAAATCCGAATTCTCCGATGTCCATTTTTGCCTGATGAATTTTTCCGCCTGCGGCTTTCACTTTTGCCGCTTCGACCGCACAATCTTCACAAGGAAAATAAACCATCGTATTTACACAAGCACCGTCGCCGTCTTTGGTTCCCGGCATTTCAATCAATGCACCGCTCACGCCTTGGTTTTCCATAGAAGAAAAAAACGACATTTTCATATTTCCGGGCGCATCGCCGGGTGGTATTTCGGCATCTGTAAATTTAGTGCCTAATACAGCATTGTAAAACTTTTTGGCTCGTTCTATGTCTTTCACATAGATTTCAAACCAACAGATAATGTTTTGATTCATAATTATTTAAATTAGAAATTTATTAAATGACTTTTTAATGGTATTAGGCATCCGACACCCAACATATCAGTTTTCCAATTGATTTTTCAAATTTTCTAGACCTTTATCAAATTCTCCATCCATATTAAAGAAAAGGTTCATAATATTCCACGGATAAGGCGATTCTCCACTGACTTGCCATTTTACCAAAGTTTGGTTTTCTCCTTGATTCGTTGTACTCAAAACCGATTTGGCAGCTTCATTTGAATCGGCAAAAAACAAATCGGTTTCCATTTTTTGTCCGTCCAGATTGGTGATTACTTGTTTTCCGTTTCCGACCATCCATTCGTCACTTTGCCAAGCGTAAGTAAACCCGACAGTTCCGTCTGTGCCTTCGTAGGATTTTTGCATATTGGGATCCATTTGGTTCCAGGTTCCGTAATTGTCTTGATTTTTCAGGAATTTGATGTAATCATAGACTTCTTGTTGGGGTTTATTAATAAGAATTTCACTTTTTCCAACGAATTCTTTCGGAGCAAATAGGGCAACAATCAAAATCAACGCGATTAAGGCCAGAATGACAAAGAGGATGTTTTTTAAAATTTTCATATATTTTGTTTTAGAATTAAATTTAATAATAAATGAGAATTATTCATTGATTATCAATTATTTATTTTCATAATCCAAAATTAGTTTTCTCTTATTAAAATAATAATGGCACTTTTTGCCAAGTTTAAGGGTGGTTTGTGACAAATTATTATTTTTACCTAAAAATTAAACACATGAAACTATCAGTTCTGGTTATAAAAGGACATCGATTATTGAGTTTGGTAGCGACTGTTGATGTATTTGAAACGGTGAACCGTTTTCTGGAATCGGAAGGGAAAAAGCCATTTTTTGAAATTCAAATTATTGGGCAAGATAAAGATTCTTTTTCACAAGTGAATTCTTTCGAATATCCGTATTTTACTATTTCAGATCCCGATTTGGAAAGTGAAATCATGGTAGTTCCGGCATTTGCTAACCGTGAAATGGAAAGCAATATTTCAAATAATTTGGCATTTCTTCCTTTTTTACAAGAAAATTATCAAAAAGGTATTTTCCTGGTAAGTCTTTGTACGGGTTCATTTTTGCTGGCCGCATCGGGTTTACTGAATGGAAAATTTGCTACCACCCATTTGGAAGCAACCGATAAATTTGAATCGGCTTTCCCGGAAGTAAATTTGCAGCCGCACGCTATCATTACCGAAAGCGAAAATATTTATACAAGTGGTGGTGCAACGAGTAGTTTTCATTTGAAACTTCATTTGATTCAGAAGTTTTGCGGTCGAGAAATGGCAGTTCGGGTGGCAAAAAATTTTGCGATTGATTTGGATAGAAATAACCAATTGTATTTTGACCAATTTAAGCCGGATTTGGTGGAAGATGATGATTTGGTTTGTAGCGTTCAGAAATTGATTAATGAAAAATATTCTGAAATTAAAAGAGTGGAAGAAGCTCTGGAGGAGATCCCTTCAAGTCGTAGAAATATCATCAGAAGATTTAAACAAAAAACAGGAATCACACCGATTCGCTATTTGCAGAAAACCAAAATAGAAGCTGCTAAAAATTTATTGGAAACCACCAATAAAGATATTTTGGATGTGATGATTTCTTCGGGTTACAACGATATGAAAAATTTCAGAAATTTATTTAAAACTTTTACCGGACTGACACCCAAAGGTTATCGGGATAAATATGGGATGAGGTTGGGTTAAAACTGCTCAAACCTGAAATTCTCTCCTAAATAAACACGTCTTACGTCAGGGTCATTGGCGAGTTCTTCGGGTGAACCTTCTTTCAGAATTTTTCCTTCGAACATGATGTAAGTTTTATCGGTAATCGCCAAAGTTTGCGAAACGTTGTGGTCGGTAATGAGAATTCCGATGTTTTTATGTTTCAGCGAACGGACGATTTTCTGAATATCTTCTACGGCAATCGGGTCCACGCCCGCAAAAGGTTCATCCAACAAAATAAATTTCGGTTCGGTTGCGAGACATCTTGCGATTTCGGTTCGGCGGCGTTCTCCTCCGGAAAGCAAATCGCCCCTGTTTTTGCGCACGTGTTCCAAACTGAATTCTTCGATTAAAGCATCGGTTTTCTTTTGTTGTTCCAATTTGGAAAGTTTGGTGAATTGCAAAACCGATTTGATGTTGTCTTCCACCGAAAGTTTACGGAAAACAGACGCTTCCTGTGCCAAATAACCGATTCCTTTTTGTGCACGTTTGTACATGGCGTTATCGGTAATATCGGTTTTATCCAGAAAAACTTTTCCTGAAGTCGCTTTTACCAAGCCTACAATCATATAAAACGAAGTGGTTTTTCCGGCTCCGTTTGGTCCCAAAAGCCCGATGATTTCGCCTTGTTCCACAGAAAATGAAACATTTTTAACTACATGCTTTTTGCCGTAGTCCTTTACAAGATTTTCTCCTCTCAGTACGATTCCCATTGGGTCAAAGATAAATGATTTTGGTTGGGTCACAAATTAAATTCATCTGAAAATTATGAAGCTTTCAAGAGTTTGTTGGTTTTGGTAATAGCTTTTTCATTTTTCCAATCTATCCAATTTTGTCCTTTCCATTTTCGCATCAGGTTATCAAAATTCCGCATTATAAAAATATTGTAAAAAGCCTGAGAGAAATTTTGGGGTTTATGGGCGAGTGAGCGCAAGCTCATAGAAAATCCGGGTGTTACATATTTCATGTAATGCCACCATCCTTCGGGCATGTAGAGCATTTGTCCGTGTTCGAGATCGGCGACAAAAGGTCTTAGTTTTTTGAGTGCGGGCCAACGATCAAAATCAGGCGTATCAAAATCTATATCTTCCCGGCAAATAACGGAATAGGGAATTTTGTACATGAATTGGGTTTGTTCCGGGGGAATTATAATGCACCGCTTTTTACCAGCAAAATGAAAATGCAGAATATTGGCCAAATCTATATCATAATGCATGAAAACATTTGAATTCGCACCTCCAAAAAAAAGCATGGGTAAACTTTTGAAAATATTCAGCCCCAAGTCTGGCATTCTGTAATCGTTTTGCAAATCAGGAACTTGCTTCATCAAATTATAAAGAAAAATACGTAAATCGGTGGGTTCTTTGTGCAACAAATCCACATATTCGCTCATTTTCATTTGGGCAACGGGTTCGTTTACTTTTTTTGAATAATCAACGGGTTCGTTATTATAAAGCGGAACAATTTTATCGCCTGCAATTTGTTTGATATAGTCGAAATTCCATTTTTGGTAAGCCGGCCAGTCTTTCGTAATGTTTTCAATTACAACCGGTTTCTGGGGTTTTACGTAGTATTTTTGAAAGTCTTTAGCTGAAATTTTGTCAACTCTTTCCACTTCAGTAAATTCAAATTTCATAACTTAAATTTAACGCTCAAATTTAAAAAAGATTTCGTTTGGATAAATTAAAAAAGAATGAGTTCGCATGATTTTAAGTAACTTGCCTTGATTTTACCTTATGAACCGAAGATTGGCTTTTTTATTTATATTTTGGTCGGTGATTCTGTATTCACAGGACAATCCAATTCCGCATTTGTCTTCCGATGGTGGGAAAATTCAAATTTTCACGCAATCGCTGGAAGTAAATGTAGTGGGAGAAGTTTCAGATGTAAGGCTTTATCAGACCTTTAAGGTTCATGATACAAAATCGGCTTATTATCTTTTTCCGGTTGGGGTTGAAACTTCTTTGTATGAATTGATGGTATATTATCCAGATAAAATTTTTTCACTTGATGTCCGAAATATGGACAACATCCGCAAGCAGGTTTTGGCTGAAAATAAAAAGGGTAAAAGAATAACGTTGATGCACAGTAGTGAATCTCAATATGTTCGATTGAATTTACCCAATATACCAGAAGATGAAGAAATTAAAGTAGTTGTAAAATATTCGCAAAACCTAGAAAAATCTGCAGAAAAGAAATCATTAGAAATCCCTTCTTATTTATCTGGGAATTATGAGGATTTATTAGATGAATTTTCATTTAGAATAAATATCATCAGTCCGACAGCTGTTTATGATGCGGAAATTAGAAATTATCCGGCGGAATTGAAAAAAGTTTCTTCCAAATACCAGGTATTTAATTATAAAGGAAATATCAAAAATCAACCTATTTTATTGAATTATCATTCGAGAGGCGAAAAGGCAGATGCCGGAATGTTGGTTTATGAAGACAAAGGTTGCCGGTATATTTTGGGCGTTGTAGAACCACCCAAAGTCATAAAACCAGAAGATATTGCGCCCCGGGAATATGTATTTCTGATGGACGTTTCGGGTTCTATGCAAGGTTTTCCTATTGAAACTTCAAAGGAACTTGTCAAAAGGATTTTAAATGATTTAAATCCGGAGGAAAAATTCAATATTTTATTTTTTGCCGGCGGAAGTGATTTTCTTTCAGATAAATCGGTCAAAGCAACGGAAGAAAATAAAAGCATTGCCATTAACGCCATAAATCAACAAAAAGGAACCGGAAAAACAAAATTGAGCGAAGCTTTATATAAAGTATATCAATACAAACCCGATAAAAATTTCAACAGAATCGTGGTGTTGGTTACCGATGGGAAACTCATGGAAGACCGGACTTTGTATTTGGATTTAAAAGAAAATCTCAAAGAAGCCCAATATTTCACATTTGGTATCGGATATGATGTGGATCGGAGAACCATCCAATTATTGGCCAACACAATGGGAACAGAACCCGTATTGATTACCGAACAGCCACAAGCTGAGAAAGAGCTCAATCGTTTTTTCAACCTGATTAGAACACCCCTTTTGCGGCACATTGAAGTTCAATCCCGTGAATTGAATCTTCAGGAAACTTATCCCAATCAGTTCAAAGGATTTTTGTCCAGTGAATCTTCCAGTTTTGTCAGTAAAGAATGTAGCGGAATGCGTGATCCCAAGTTGATTTTAACAGGAATTGACGGAGAAGAAAATTACAGGGAAGAATTTAAATTACCCAATGAACAAAATAATGATGCATTATTTATCTTGAAATATCTCTGGGCAAGAGAAAAAATCGATTTTCTACTGCAAGAAGAAGAACGTTGCGGACAACGTTGCATCAAAGACGGGAAGTATAGAAATCAAATCATCAAAATAGGTGAGGAGTTGAACGTTGCCACGCCTTACACATCTTTTATTGAGGAGAATTATATCAATTTCAATGGAAACAAAGGAAGAAAGACATCTTTGTATGAAAATCCCAATAATAAGCTGACATTTCAGAATGATTTCGATTCAGATTTTGACCGGATTCCAAATACCATGGACGAATGTCCTTTTGATCGTGGAAGTTCTGAGCGTCGAGGTTGTCCGAAATCAAAAGAAGAAAAAATTGCGCAGGAAATCACCCGACAATTGGAAGGAATAGAATTTGACTTTGATTCCTATGTCATAAAACCTGAATTTTATGAAAGATTAAACACAGCAGCTGCCATCATCAACAATCATCAACAAAAAAAATATATTGTCGAAGGCCATACGGATGCTGCCGGAACGCCTCAATACAACCAAATTCTTTCTATAAATCGCGCAAAAGCCGTGATTAATTATTTAAAAGAAAAAGGGGTAGATGTCAATCAATTGAAAATCGTCGGAAAGGGAGATACCGAACTGCGACATCCTGAATGCCGCCCACACGAGGTTTGTGAAGACCAGAAGAATTTTGAGAACCGTCGTGTTATTTTCAAACTTATGGACTAAATTTGTGAGAGTTCCGTTTGAAATTAGAGATATGAAGAAGATATATTACATGACGGTCATTGCATTTCTGACATTTTCTTGTGCTCAGCAAAAATCAATTGTGAAAAATCAGCATCTCGATTCAGATTTAGACGGAATTCATGACAGTCGAGATGCCTGCCCCAAAGACCCCGGTTCATTGTTCAACCTGGGTTGTCCTGAAAACAATTCAGTCAAACTTGCATTAAATTATGATGAGTTAAAATCTACCGATGCTGATCTTGACGGAGTTAAAAACGAAAAAGATGAATGCCCTGAACAATATGGTTCACCTTTTAACCAAGGTTGTCCTTTTATGATAATTTTAGATTAAACATAGGCGCAGAAAAATAAAAAACTCCGGAATTTTCCGGAGTTTTTTGCTTTAAACTATTTAATTTGATTATTCAGAATCTACGCCGCCGCCATACATATCTTTGTATTTTTCCTGGAGGGCCTTCATTTCTTCAAAAAACTCTTTTTCGGTGATTTCTTGTCCGCGATTGGGTTTATCGATTTTTATTTCTTCCTCTTTTACTGCTACATTTGTAGCTGTGATGATAATTTCGGAACCATTCATTTCAAATTCGGTTTTCAAAATTAATCCGGGTAATCCCCAGATTCTGTCCGGACCGTCTTTTATGTTGATTTTTGGTGTGTACCAAGCGGTTACGGGAATTGAATCATTCATTACGCCCGTTGCTTTGTAAGTATCAAAACCGGCTATGGTTTCTTTTTCTTTTGAAATTTTCCAATTGATGTTTTGCAATTTATCTTTCATCAGGTAAGCCTTTCCGACATTGTAAGGTTTCATGTAATATTTTTGTTGAATGTCTTTGTACAAAGGCTCTTTGTCCATGGCTGTGATCTGTGACAAAATCATACCTGCGGGCGATTGGTCGTTGTTGATTTTTTCCTGCATTTTATATTCAGATTCCGTACCGTTTGTTTTCAATTTATAGTCCACAAAAATTCCGTTTTTGATTTCTTGTCGCAAAGGTTCTTCTACCTGCGCTTTCCAAGCTGCCGGAACATTGGCCAAAATTTCATCGATATCAAATTTCATTTCCATTTGATAGTCCACTTCCAGATACTGCGGACTTTCCTGGGCATTCAGAATAAGTCCTGTAAAAAGAAGTGTAAAGGCAAAAAATATTTTTTTCATTTGAGTGATTTTAAAATATTAGTAATTGTTTTAGGTAATTTGTTACGAAGCTTGCTCAAAATCTAACGTTTCAATCTCAAAACCTGCTTTTTTCACTGCATTTTTGATTTCTTCTTCTAAAATATTTTCTGATTGAACAGTAAGGATTTTCTGAGGATTTTCTGTGTCTACTTCCCATTTGATGTCGTTTAATTCGTTTAAAAATGGCGTTACTCCGGCTACACAGCCGCCACAATTTATATTGGTTTTGAATTTATAGGTTTTCATTTATTTAAATTTAGAATTATTTCATTTTTCTTTTACCAGGGTTGAATGAAGAAAAGCGATTTTCCAGCCTTCATCCGTCCGGATAAAATTGGCACTTTCCAACCAGTGCAATTGAGCAATTTTCGTTCCATCCATTTTAAATTCGGCGAAATTGCGGTAATAAATCCATCCCGAACTTTGGTTTGAATCTGCGCCCAAAAATTCAAAAGAATTGATTCTTTCTAATTTTTTACCTTTGTTTTCTTCGCTTGAAAATTGATGAATCAGATTTTTAATCATAATCTTTACAGAGTCATTGTTATAAATTTCACCGTCTTCAAACAGAACAAAATCTTTCGTAACATATTTTTCAAGTCGGGTTGAATCCAATTCGGAAAAAACTTCTTGGAAGAAATTTTCAATTTTTTCTTGAAATTCTTTTTCAGGATTAGTTTGCGCTAAAAGAAAACTTCCGCTCAATAAAAATAAACATAGGATTAGGTTTTTCATTTTTCCGGATTTTTGCTCAATAATTCTACCAATTTTGAAGAACGGTAACCAAAATCCGCTCCATAACTGTTAATTACCGTTCCTTTGATTTGGTGAATAGGAGAGGAAATTGCGTATAAAATACTTTCGTCACCGGGATCTGTCATTCCTTCAAACCGATAAACTTCATCAATCTGAAATTCATCGGGCGGAAGTTCTCTGGCTTCGCCATTCTGGCTCTTGCAAATTAAACAATCATTCTCAGCTTCAATCAGGAAATCGGTTGTATATCCGCGAGCGAGCAAATCATTTAAAGCTTCGCTCAAGGTTTCATAATTATATGTAGCGTTTTTCATAATTATTTTTCTTTAAATATAAGCCAAAAAACAGATTTTCAAGTTCGAAATCTTATGAAATTTAACTTTAATTGAAATGGATAGTTTTAACTAAATTATAACTTTAAGTTTTCAGGAATTGTTGTGGATAAATTTAATTTTATCCCTTAATTGCAAAACATGAAAAATTTTATTTACTTAATCTGTCTTATAATGACTATAAATGTTTCTGCCCAAACTTTGAAAGAAGTTTCTTATAATGACAACACTCAAAAACTGAAAGGATTGGTAACTTCCAATTCAGGGAAAAACCTTCCCGGCGTACTAATTTTACCTGCTTGGAAAGGGATTGATAATGAAGCGAAGTCTGCGGCTTTGCGTCTGGAAAAAGAAGGATATATTGTATTTATTGCTGATATTTATGGGGAAGGAAATGCGCCAACTGATAATTCTGAAGCGGCCAAACTTTCGAGTCAATACAAAAATGACTTCAAAGCTTATCAGACAAGAATTAAAGCAGCACTTGATGAACTGAAAAAACAAGGTGCAATTCCGGATAAAATTGCTGTAATCGGATATTGTTTTGGTGGAACCGGTGCTTTGGAAACTGCTCGAGCAGCTTTTCCTGTCCAGGGTGTAGTTTCGATTCACGGTGGTCTTGCCAAAGCCTCTGATCGTCCCAATTCTGAAATCAAAACAAAAGTTCTGGTACAACATCCGGCCGATGATAAATCGGTTTCAAAAGAAGATTATGAAAGTTTGGTTGAAGAATTAAACCAAGGAAATGCCGACTGGCAAATCATCACTTATGCCAATTCAGGTCATACTTTTACAAATCCTGAATCGAATGATTACAATGAAATCATGGACCAAAGAGCTTGGGATCATCTCTTATTATTTTTAAAAGAATTATTGAAATAAATCAAATGACAAAAATTAAGCGTATGGAAATCATTCTGCACAAGAAGAATTGGTTCCGTTAACTATCGAAAGAAGGGCATTACAACCAACTGATGTTGCCATCGAAATTTTATATTGCGGTGTTTGCCACAGCGATATTCATACTGCCCGAAGCGAATGGGGATCTGCGAGATATCCCGTCGTTCCGGGACATGAAATCATCGGAAAAGTAATGGGCGTGGGAAGTGAAGTCAAGAAATTTAAAGAAGGCGACCAAGTCGGAGTGGGTTGCATGGTAGATTCTTGTCAGCATTGCGAAGCCTGTGAAGAAGGTTTGGAGTAATATTGCGAAAAGGGTGCTACTTTAACTTACGGCAGTCCTGATAAACTTTCGGGTGGACATACCTTTGGCGGATATTCAGAAAAAATTGTAGTGGACGAATCTTTCGTTCTTCGAGTTCCTGAAAATTTAGATCTTTCCAAAGCGGCCCCTTTGCTTTGTGCCGGAATTACCACATGGTCACCTTTGAAACATTGGAATGTAAAACCGGGTGATAAAGTCGGTGTAATCGGTTTGGGGGGGTGGGTCACATGGGAATCAAATTTGCGGACGCAATGGGTGCTCATGTCGTAATGATTACTACTTCAGAAAAAAAGGGTGAAGATGCTAAGAAATTAGGAGCAGACGAGGTTTTGATTTCTAAAGATGCCAAAGCGATGAAAGCACACGCATCTTCTTTTGATTTTTTATTGAATACAATTCCGGTCAATCACGATGTTGATCCTTATCTCAATTTATTGAAATTGAATAAAACCATGGTTTTTGGTGGGTGCGATTGAACCACTTACAAATGTAAATGGCGGAACTTTAATTAGAAAAAGAAGAAATCTTGCAAGTTCTTTGATCGGAGGAATTCAAGAAACACAAGAAATGTTGGATTTTTGTAGCGCACACAATGTTTTGCCCGAAGTAGAAATGATTGATATGCAGGACATCAATCAGGCTTGGGACAGAGTGGTGAAAGCCGATGTAAAATATCGGTTTGTGATTGACATGAATTCTATTAAATAATAAAATCAGGTTGTAGATTTTCTAACAACCTGATTTAAAAATAAGTATGAAAAATTAAAGATTTAAATTGGGAATTCAATCTGTTTTGATGAATTCCCATTTAAATTTTTTATCGTCCTGAGCCGCTTCAAACCGGATTTCCATAAAAGTTCCGTCAGAATAACTTCTCATCGCATCGCCTTTGCGGGCTTTGCTTTTGATGTACCAATTTGTGTCCGAATTCTTATCGGCTTCAATCTTATATCCGGATACTGAAGCATCCAACCAAGCCGTGCGTTCATCCGCCGGGTGCGGTTCCAAATACAATTCACTCTCGTATAATCTGATGAAATAACTTCCGTCTTTCTGTGGAATAACTTCCCATCTCTGCATCCCGCTTTTGTTGAATTTTTTCAAAAAAACATTATTCCCCAAAGTTGGTCCAAGCGGTTCGATTGCCTGATTTCCATTTAGGATGAAATAAATTCCTTTTTCAATCGGTATATCGTTCTTGATTTGTCCGTAAGTCAAACTACCTATTCCCAAAAGCAGAATGAAGTCTAATAAAAATTTCATTGTTTTCATACCCAAACCGAATAAATTCCTTCATAATGCCCTGTTACCAAATCACCATCTACCATGATTTCAAAGTCCAATTGGATGGTTTCATTTTCCGGATCCACCTGAACCGTAATTTCTCCGCTTGCTGCATTCATGGAGTCATTTAAATAATAAAGAATTCCGACACTGAAATTATTCTCAGGATCATAAGTGTTCTCATCGGTATTTAAAGTATAAATTCCTCCCAGATCCTCTAAACTTAAACCCAGAAAACTAAAATTCACACCATAATTATCATCACCGGTACCTGTTGTGATGTTCAGCGAATTATCAATATAGTACATTCTTGCATACTCCAATGTATGCGATTCATCCAAATAAATTATTTCGTTCGCCGAATCGGTGGAACCAGAGTTGTCATCATCGTCTTTACAATTTATCAAAAGTAAAGTGCTCATCAGAATTAAAATTATTTTTTTCATATTGAATTGATTTTTATTTCTGTAAACTTATTTTGAATTCATTTTGTATGAATCTGAATTTATACAAACTGCCAATTTCAATTTATTAAATGCTGAAATCTCCTAAATTAACTTATGTCAATGCTTAACCAATTATTTGAAACTAACTTTGTGAGAATTAAAAAATAAGAGAAAAATGGAATTAGGAATCGGAATGTTCGGAGATTTGACTTTTGACCCTCAAACCAACCAATTTCAACCGGTAGGTCAGAAATTCAGCGAATTAGTTGAACAAATCAAACTCGCAGACGAAATCGGAATCGACGTTTTTGCAATCGGGGAACACCATCGCCCCGATTACGCAGTTTCCACTCCCGAAATCGTTCTGGCGGCACTTTCCACCCTTACCAAAAACATCAAATTGGCGAGCGGCGTGAGCGTCATCAGTTCTGCCGATCCCGTGAAATTATACCAGGATTTTGCCACAGTCGATTTGATTTCCGATCAACGTGCAGAAATCATCGCCGGACGTGGAAGTTTCATCGAATCTTTTCCGCTTTTCGGATATGATTTGAAAGATTACAGCGATTTATTCGAAGAAAAATTAGATTTATTGCTCAAAATCAATCAAAATGAAACCCTGACTTGGAACGGGAAATTCCGCGCGCCATTGGAAAACCAAACCATTCATCCGCGCGCCGAAAGAGAAATTCCGGTTTGGATTGCCGTCGGCGGAACGCCCGAATCCGTTCTTCGCGCTGCCAGATTGGGTTTACCCATTATTTTCGCCATCATCGGCGGAATGCCCAAACAGTTTAAACCCTTGGTAGATTTTTACAAGGAAAATTATAAAATGTATGGTCACGATGTAAGCAAAATGCAGATTGGCGTTCATTCGCATACATTTTTAGCGGATTCCGAAGCGGAATTATTGGAAAATTATTTCCCTTATTATGCCGCTCAAATGGACAGAATAGGGAAGGACAGAGGTTGGTCGCCTTACACCAAAATGCAGTTCCAAGGCGGAATCTCACCTGAAGGCGCACTTTTTATGGGCGAACCCAACAAAGTCATCGACAAAATGATTGCAACGATCGAAATGTTCGGATTGACGAGATTCATCGCACACATTGATGTAGGCGGACCTTCACACAAAGAAATGATGAAAGCCATCGAATTATACGGAACGAAAGTTCTGCCGGAAGTCAGAAAGGCAATGGGGTGATAATTATTGACAAACCTCGGAGAAATCAAAAATCTCTGAGGTTATTATTTTGTTTCTTGATTAATGGAAATTAAATTCTCTTTGATTGCATATTTCATCAATCCGACCAAAGATTTGGTTTTGGTTTTCATGAAAATATTGCGTCGATGAGCTTCTACGGTTCTTTCACTTATAAAGAGCTTTTCGCCAATTTGTTCGTTGCTGTATTCTTTGGCGATTAATTTCAGAACTTCCAATTCGCGGGAAGACAAAACCGGTTTTTTGTTTTCTTCTTTTTGTTCCATTATGTCTTCCGGACTCATCAGATTATCCATAATGATGTTTTGTGTGTTTATACTCAGGTATTTACCGTTTTGATAGACAATTTTTAACGCTTCGATGACTTCGTCCATATTCGTCCGTTTCAGAACGTATCCGGAAGCGCCGGCTCTGATCATTTTGGTAATAATGGAAATATCGTCGTGCATCGTAAGAGCGATTATTTTTACGTTCGGATAATGTTCCTTTACTTTTTTTGTTGCTTCGATACCGGAAACATTGGGCATATTAACATCCATAAAAATTACGTCCACCGGATTGTTTTTAAGAAAATCCAAAGTTTGTTCCAGAGAATTAGCACCGGCAACGGAAGCTACGTCTTCTTCATCTTCCAGTAAGGATTTTAGTCCTTCTATCATTAATTGATGATCATCTACTATTAAAACCCGAATTTTTTTTGTTACCATAATTTTTTGCTTAAAGTGGAATAAAAATACTAATAATAGTTCCCCGGTTAATCTTTGAATCAATGAATAAATTACCGTTTAGGTTTTCAATGGCCGATTTGATGTGTGCCAGACCAAAATTGGATTGTTTCTTTATTTTTTCTAAATCGAAACCTTTTCCATTGTCTTCCGCCATAAGTGTAATTTGATTCTGATCTTTACCGATTTGTATAAATAATTCTGTGGCTTGTGCGTGTTTAATTGTATTGTTGATTATTTCCTGAATGGTTCGGTACAAAACATTTTCGATAAGGTCTTCCAGTTTTTTGTCTAATCCAAATGTGTCGAAACTTATTTTTAAATCGGAACTTTGGTTGATTCTGTCTGAAATGTTTTTCAGTGCACCTTTTAATCCATATTCGGAAAGCAGGGAAGGAGCGAGGTTATGCGAAATCGTACGAACTTCTTCGAAAGCATCATCAATACTTTCCATTAGTGAACCTAATAATTCATTCTTTTTCTCATCTGTAATGTCTTTTCGTTTTTGGAGCACGCTGGCGTGAAGCCCGGCGAGTGAAAGCAAATATCCTAAACTATCGTGCAATTCCTGACCGATTCTTTTCCTTTCTTGAATTTCAGCCTCGAGTGCGGCATTGGATTTCTTTTTGGTGAGTTCCAGAATGGTTGTTTGCAATTTTACTTTTTGCTTGTGCCGATGATTTCGGTAAGCTAAATATAGACCGATAAATGCCAAAAGAAATACAAGTGAGAGGGAGAAAAGCAAACTGTTTTTATTGCTGATTGCCATTTCTTTTTTTTCTAATTCTAGGAGTTGCATTTTATTCAGTTGGTTGAGATGATTGACCTCTACATCATAGATTTGATTGACGACAGTTTGGTTGGTCAGTTCTTGTTGAGATTTGACATGTTCCTGAAAATGGGTTAAACTTTTTTCAAATTCTTTGTTTTCCTTATAAATATTAGAAAGCATGTGGTGTGCTTCACTTTTCAGTACCAAACTGTTTTGGTCTTTTGCTGCCTGCATAACTTCCCGGGCGAGATGGAGTGCTGAATCTATTTTGTTCATGCTCAATAAAACTCTTCCTATGCCTACTTTAGAAATGGCAAGTTGATGAGTAAGATTTGACTCCTGCGCAATGTCGATGCTTTTTGAATATGCGTTGTATGCTTTTTGACTTTGCTGAGAATTTAAATAAATGCTTCCCATAATTTGATAAGAAATACATAATCCATATTGGTTATTGACTTTTTCGGAAAGAGAAATTCCTTTTTTAAGCTCATTCAATGCGCGTTCAGGATTTTTTTCGGAATAGCAAATGGCAAGATTATTCAAAACGGAGGCAACCAAAATAGTATCCTTGTGTTGAATCGTGGAATCTAAGGCTTCTTCAAAAAAACTAAGTGCTTTTTCGTAGTTTTTGAGATTGATGTAAATGACCCCGATATTATTCAATGTGCCAACTTTTCTATCTTTTTCTTCTGACAAATCATAGTTGTCAAGTGCGGTGAAATAATAGGAATAAGCCGTTTTAAAATCGCCAATTTCGTTAAAAATCATTCCCAAATTATTGTTGAGGTTGGCGGTTTCATGGTAATTGTTGGTTTCTTCTGCAATGTTTAATGCTTGATTATAATATTTAATGGCTTCAGGATAGTTGGTTTCAAACACATACGATGAACCGACGTATTTCAATAGTTTTATTTTGGAATCCAAATCCTGTGGAGCAATTGTTTTGAGTAATGAGAAAGATTTTTCTCTTGCTGCCAAAGGGGCTTCATAAGTTTGTTTGTGCAGTTCTTCAAAAACCTTATCGTTTAATTCTTTTTTATTGGATGAATTATAAGAAATATTTTCAGAAGATGATTCACAAGAAATACTACCTGAAATTAAACTTACCGTCAAAATGAGTTTTGACAGGAGGCTTTTCATATCCGATACATTTTTTGAATATTTCATTTTAATTTAATTGCAGAAGCCAATTACTTTTACAAATTTGGAATTAAAAATAGAAATTTAATCATGATAATGATTGAAAATAAAATATTTAAGTGCTGGTACTTAGTGAAGTCAGTTTGAAAATAGCATTAACTACGAATTGATTCTCTGTTCAGTTTGAATTTAATTTGTAGAATATTGTTTCACATTAAATTACACATGAAATGAAAAGTTTTTTTACAAAATTATTAATTCTTCCTTGTTTGATTTCGGCAGGATTTATTTCAGCGCAAGATGTCTTATTTTCGGAAGAATTTGATTACACACCCGGTCCGCTTCCGGCAGAATGGGTAATCGACGCAGAACAACCACCGGGGTGGTCAATCAACGAATCGCAGATTTCGGGAGGTATTGCGCCTGAGCTGTATATGACCTATGGTATGCAGGTAGGTTTGAGCCGTTTGATTTCGCCGGTTATTGACATTACAGGATATAATCAATTGTCAATTCAATACAAGCAATATCTGATTAATTATCTTGGCGATTGGGGAGAAACCATCGGTATGGATATTACGTTTGACGGAGGAACAAGCTGGCAGCCACTTTGGGAAAAACCGTTAGGGTCACTCAATATTCCGCAAGATGAATTTTCTTATTTCGTGACCGCCCCAACAGGTGCAACAGAAATGCAGATTGCTTTTCGATTTGAGGGAAATAATCAGGGAATCAACGGTTGGGCGATTGACGATATCGTAGTGGAAGATGCAAAAAATAAGGATTTGCTTATTTCAAACTTTATACCTAATACGACCCCAAAAGTGGGAGAGCCGATGTCTTGTACGGTTGAAATACAAAATGGAGGCAAAACAACAGAAAATGATTATACTGTTAAATTAATGAATGAGGAAGGGACTGAATTAGCCTCTGTTTCCGGTATCTCGGTGGAATTTGGAGAAAAAGTGAATATAATGTTAGATACCTGGACGCCGACCAATGACGAAATTGGAACACATAAACTTTATGCAGTAGTAGATTTAGTCGGAGATGAAAATGAAGATAATGACGACTCAAGAAGTATCGTGGTAGACGTTGTGTCTGCCGGAACGGAGAGTGTTCAAATTGGAACAGGAGACTATACACTTCAACATTCTATTCCTTATAATTTTTTCAATCTAAATAGTTTATCTCAGTCTATGTATTTGTCAAGTCAGATTGGTGAAGTGGAAGAATCTTCTTCTATCACAGGAATTCAATATATCTGTCAGTTTGATGAAGATGTTGAAGATGTGCCTATCCAAATTTACCTGGCAGAAACAACCCAGACCAATTTAGAAACCGAGTGGTTAGACCCTTCAACTTTTACATTGGTCTATGACGGACTAATGGATTTCCAAAAGGGACTGAATTCACATTATATAGAACTGGATACGCCCTACGAATATGGAGGTGAAAATCTTGTGATTTACTCAAATAAGACCTACCCCGAACAGGTTTTGTGGTCAACTTTTATCAGCACATATTATGAAGATACAATTTATTCGAGAATGATAGATGCAGCTTCGGAACCTTATGACCCAATGAATCCGCCTTCCGGTTACAATGTTTGGTATGTTCCTAATGTTACATTGTTTTTCTCTTCAGGCGAAATGTCTATCATAGACAATAATTTAAATATACAATCTGTAAATATTTATCCAAATCCGGTAAATGATATGTTGAATGTTAAAACAACCAATAGCCAACCTATTCAAAGCATTCAAATCATAAATTCGGTCGGACAAATTGTTTCAACTCAAAAAGTGCAGGCAAAACAAACTACTGTAAACTTGAAAGGATTCAATTCAGGTTTTTATTTAATTCAAATTCAAACTAAAGACGGCATAATAACTAAAAAATTCATTAAAAACTGAAAAATTCAGACAAAATCCGGTTCCTATGAGCCGGATTTTTCTTTTTAAGAATTATTTTCTCCATTTCAACCGCAAACTATTACTCACCACACTCACAGAACTCAGTGCCATTGCGGCGCCGGCAATCATCGGGTTCAACAAAAATCCGTTAATAGGGTAGAGCAGTCCTGCCGCAATCGGAATTCCGATGAGATTGTAAATAAACGCCCAAAATAAATTCTGCTTTATCGTGGAAACCGTTTGCTTAGAGAGTTTTATGGTTGCCGGAATTTTCATCAAATCATTGGAAAGAATCGTGATTTTTGCTGATTCGATGGCGATGTCGCTTCCTTTTCCCATTGCGATTCCAACGTTCGATTGCGCCAAAGCTGCGCTGTCATTGATTCCGTCGCCGACCATCGCAACGATTTTTCCTTGAGATTGTAATTCTTTGATGAAATTCACTTTGTCTTCCGGCAAAACACCTGCACGAAATTCTTGAATTCCGACTTCTTGTGCAACCGATTTTGCCGTCGACTCGTTATCGCCGGTTTGCATATAAACTGCAATTCCGGCATTTTGAAGTTGTTGAATGGCTTTTTTAGACGAATTCTTAATCGAATCCGAAACCGAAATTCCGGCTAAAACTTCTTTAGAATTACTATATAAAATTACCGTTCTAGCCAAATTCAATTCTGAATTCATCCAATTTTGAACTTCATCCTTGAATGTTAAATTTTGTTCTTGAATGAATTTCGGATTGCCCACAAAATAAATTTCATTTTCATAAAAGCCTCGAACTCCTTTTCCCGATTCATTTTCAATTTGAATTTTTTCTAAAATCCGGTGGCTGAGCGGAGCCGAAACCAAATAATTCACAATCGCTTCTGCCAGCGGATGTTCAGATTGTATTTCAACCGAATAAAGAATAGATTTAAATTTTTCAATATTATTTTCGGTGGCTGAGTTTGTCATCCTGAACTTGTCGAAGGACGAAAACCAAATCAAATCATTCACAATCGGTTTTCCTTCGGTGATCGTTCCGGTTTTATCCAAAACCACGGCATTGATTTTTTGTGCCAATTCCAGACTTTCAGCGTCTTTGATGAGAATTCCGTTTTCCGCACCTTTTCCCACACCGACCATAATAGCCGTAGGCGTTGCCAATCCCAAAGCGCACGGACAAGCGATGACCAAAACCGTAATCATCGACAAAAGTCCTTGTGTAAATCCGTTTTCACCGCCAAAAATTAACCAGGAAATGAAAGTTAAAATCGAAATAATTAAAACAATCGGTACAAAAACCGATGCAATTTTATCGACCAATTTTTGAACCGGCGCTTTGCTTCCTTGCGCATCTTGCACCATTTTGATGATTTGAGAAAGCAAAGTATCGCTTCCGACTTTCGTTGCTTCGAACTGAAAACTTCCTTTTTGGTTCAGTGTTCCGGCAAAAACGGTATCGCCTGACTTTTTCTCAATTGCAATCGGTTCACCCGAAATCATACTTTCATCCACAAAAGAATTTCCTGAAATTACTTTTCCATCCACCGCGATTTTTTCGCCTGGTTTTACTAAAATCTTCGTCCCAACTTGTACGGAAGCAATCGGAATTTCTGTTTGAGAATTATCTTCATTGACAATCCAAACCGTTTTGGGTTGCATTCCGATGAGTCTTTTAATGGCCGATGAAGTATTTCCTTTCGCGCGTTCTTCGAGGAATTTTCCCAATAAAACAAAAGCAATTACCACACCTGCAGATTCGAAATAAACGTGCGGTTCTAAACCTTTTGCATACCAAAATTTCGGAAATAAAGTATTGAAAACACTGAACAGATAAGCGATTCCGGTGCTCATCGCCACGAGCGTATCCATATTGGACGATTTATTTTTGAGTTGATTCCAGGCACCGACGAAAAATTGTTTACCGAAAATAAAAACGATGGGCGTTGCCAAAATCCACATCAATAAGTTTGAAATTAAAAGTTCGGAATTTAGGATTTGAATCGACGGAGAATTCATCCAAAACATTCCGATGAGCATCAAAGGAATCGCCAAACCAATTGCCCAAAAAGTTCGTTTTTTAAGTTGAATGGCATTATTTTTTTGAATTTCTTCGAGATTTTCTTTGGCTTCTTCCGATTCGTCAATCATCAAATCATATCCCACAGATTGCAAGGCAGCTTTGAGTTGTTCAGGTTTTATGATGTCGGGATTGTATTCGATTTCCGCGTCTGCATTGGCATAATTGACCAAAGCGTTTATAACGCCTTCTTGTTGATTCAGAATGTTTTGACTACTCGAAGCGCAAGAAGCACAACTCAGATTCAAAACCGGAAAATGTTTTTTTACTGTTGTTTCCATTCTGCAAATTTCGTGAATCTACAGATGAATGGCTTATATAATTTTGGAGAAGGGTTATAGATTATCTAAACTTTTCCGTTCCGAATTTCCTAAATTTTTAAATTCACTCGGCGTCAATCCGCTTACTTTTTTAAATTGTGCCGAAAGGTGCGCCGAACTGCTGTAACCCAATTGATAGGCGATTTCCTTCAAACTTAATTCATCATAAATCAAAAGTTCTTTCACTTTTTCGAGTTTCTGTAAAATCGCAAAATGTTCAATTGTCATGCCCGTAGTTGCAGAAAAAAGTTTGCTGAGTTGCGAATATTCCTTGTTCAATTTTGAAGAAATTAATTCCGAAAGATTCAGATTTTGAACTTCGGAATTTTGAATTTGTTTGATGATAATGGATTTTATCTGATTGATGAGCCCTGAATTTTTATCGTCCAACAACTCAAAACCCAATTTTTCAATTTTGGATTTGAATGCTGAATTTGCTTTTTGGCTTAATTCATTTTCCAATAAAACTTCGCCCAATCGAACTTCTATCGGAGAAATTTTCATTTCTTCCAATACATTTTCCACCGCCATAATGCACCGCGGACAAACCATATTTTTGATTTGAAGTTTTTGCATCAAACAAAGTTAATAATTCCAATCAATTTAAAAACAAACGCCGAATTCAAAACGCTTATCTTTGCCCTAAACAAATGGAAATTTGAAACTCAATTTCATCATATTCATTTTAATTTTATTGATTTCAGGTTTATTTTTCCTGAATCTGAATGTCGGAAACGCAGAAATTTCAATTGCCGATATTTTTGACGATGAAGTCGCGCACAACTTAATTCTCAATTACCGTTTACCGAAAACGTTCGCTGCCATTTTAGCCGGAATTGCTTTACCGGTTAGCGGTTTGCTTTTGCAGGAATTATTCCGGAATCCTTTGGCAGATCCTTCTGTTTTGGGCATTACGTCCGCTTCGGGATTTGGCGTGGCTTTGGTAATCTTCCTTTCTTCCGTTTTGGGATTTACTTCCTGGATGAACAATTCCTGGCTGATTTGTTTGGCTTCTTTCGGTGGCGCGTTGCTGGCCTTGCTTATCATCATCTTTTTTTCGGCGAGATTAAATTCAACCACCTCTTTAATCATCGTCGGAATGATGTTAGCCGGATTTTCGGCGGCTTTGATTGGAATTATGCAGTTTTTTGCGCCTTCCGACAAAATTAAATCATACATACTATGGACTTTCGGTTCGATGTCGGGACTTTCCTGGACGCAGATTTTGGTTTTTGCTTTAAGTGTTTTTGCAGGAGTTTTAATTTCGATTTTCACTTTCAAAGGAATTTCCGGACTTCGTTTGGGCGAAAATTATGCACATACAATGGGAATTAACATTAAAAAAACAAGATGGTTCATTCTGATTTCCTCGGCGATTTTGACCGCTTCCGCAACGGCTTTCGTCGGGCCGATCGCATTCATCGGATTGGCAGTTCCGCATATTTGTCGGATTTTATTCAAACGGACAGAAATTATACCTTTATATATATTAGTCATTTTGTTGGGAATTTTCGCGATGCTATTATTCTCTTGGATTGCCCAAATTTTCCCGAACGGAAGTTTGCCCATCAACATCATCACTTCATTAATCGGCGCGCCCGTCGTGATGAGCATTGTTTTGAACCGAAAACAGTATAATATGTAATTTGAATGAAAAATGAATTAATCCAAATAAAAAACCTTTCCGTTGGTTATGAAAAATCGGTTTGCGACAATATAAACGCGGTTGTGAAAAAAGGCGAATTGGTCGGATTGGCAGGAAAAAACGGTTCAGGAAAAAGCACTTTGATTAAATCTTTATTGGGATTGCAGCCTGTTTTTTCGGGTGAAATTTATTTGAATCAAGAAGAAATTTCGAATTGGAATGCGACGAAGCGTGCGCAGGAAATTGCGGTTGTTTTTTCGAGGTTGAACCAAGTTCCGCAAATTTCGGTGCAGGAATTGGTTGCGCTCGGGCGATTGCCTTATCGGAATTGGCTGACGAAATTAAATTCGAAAGAAGTCGAAATGATTGACAACGCACTCAATCTCGTTGACATTTCTCATCTCAAAAACCGCTTCGCAAATGAACTCAGCGACGGACAATTGCAAATGGTGATGATTGCGCGCGCGCTCGTTCAGGAAACCCAACTTGTGGTGATGGACGAACCAACTTCTCATCTGGACATAGAAAATCAGTTTAAAATTTTTGAATTGATTGACAAATTATCCCGCGAAACGGGCAAAACTTTCATCGTGGCTTCG
>Ga0079224_100000582_pt1 | contig 36732 bp, 29 predicted proteins | sample Stecom2015_FD_80414 | JGI IMG/M metagenome (GOLD analysis project Ga0079224, IMG submission 80414) | Agricultural soil microbial communities from Utah to study Nitrogen management - Steer compost 2015 | ecosystem: Environmental > Terrestrial > Soil > Agricultural land | place: USA: Utah... | reverse complement strand
GCCACGGGCGGACGGTTGCGGGGCGGCGCGACCACGATCGATTCGGTGACTTCCTCGCTCTCCGTGGTCTCGTTGCGCACCTTCAGGCCCACCGTGTAGGTGCCCGCGCGGTCGGGCATGAAGGTGGCCTTCGCGCCATCCACTTCGAGCACGGTCTGGCTCCCGACCGGGCGCTGGGTGAGGCGGAAGACGTAGGTCAGCGGCTGCCCGGAGGGATCGGTGCTCGCGCTGCCATCCGCCGTGACGGTGTGTTCGAGGGCGAGGGTCGGCTCGGGAGCCTGGAGGCTGAGGGCGGCGGTCGGCGCCGGGTAGGTGGAGCGCAGCTCGATCCGCGCCGGCTCGCTCTCGCCGTTCCCGTCCGCGACCACCAGCTCGACCGTATAGGTGCCGCCCGCATCCATGGTGAACGCGTTCTTGGGCTCGCCCTCGAATTCGAACTTCGCCTCGCTGAGCGCCGGCCGATGCAGCGTCCACCGGTAGGTCAGCTCGCCCTGGCCCTGGCTCGCGTCGCCGTGGACGACCACCCGCGTGCCCAGAGGAAGGAGGGTGGAGGGCGCGACCTCCTCGCCCGCCACGGTCGCGCGCAGCGCAGCCGTCGGGCGGGGCTTGGCGGAAGGCTCGTTCGGCCGCGGTTCCTCGCTGCAGGCAGCGAAGGCGACAAAGACAAGGAGCGCGGAAGGAAGTGCGACAAACGATCTCATGGCATCCTCGAAGCGATATCCGCTTCGATCTACCACAACTTCCTTCCCGGAACCCCCCGCCGGCTCACGCGAGGCAGCCTTCGACCTCGCCGACGAGCCGGTGCGCCTCGTCGAAGAGGCGGGCGGGCGTGATGGGGGAGGCGATGCGGGCCACGAGCTTGAGGTCGGGGGTGAGGCGGAGCCGTCCCGCCTCGCGGGAGACCAGGGCCGCGAGCTTCACGGGATCGAGCCGGGCCTCGCGGCCCACGAGCAAGGCCAGGCGGGCCGGCCCGGCCTCCATCCCGCGTAGGCCCAGGGCCCGAAGGCGCGCCTTGATCCCCATGAGGTTGACCAGGTTGTCCACCTCGGGTGGGGGGTGTCCGGCGCGGTCGACGAGTTCGCCGCGGACTTCCTCGATCTCCGCCTCGCCGTTCGCCTGCGAGAGCTTTTTGTAGAAGAGCAGGCGCTCGTGGACGTCGGGGAGGTAGGTCTCCGGGAGGAAGGCGGGAACCGGAAGGTTGATTTCGGGGTCGACGGCGGGCCGGGGCGGTTCGCCCCGAAGCTCGGCCACGGCCTCCTCCAACAGCTCCAGGTACAGGTCGAAGCCCACCGCCTCGATGTGCCCGCTCTGCTTCGCACCGAGTAGGTGGCCCGCGCCCCGGATCTCCAGGTCGAAGGAGGCGATCTGGAAGCCCGAGCCGAGTTCGGAGAGGCGCTGCACCACCTCCAGACGCTTCTGCGCGTTCTTGGTGAGCGCGCGCTCGGCCGGCACGAGGAAGTAGGCGTAGGCGCGCTCCGAGGAGCGGCCGACGCGACCGCGGAGCTGGTGGAGCTGCGCGAGTCCCAACGCGTCGGCGCGGTTGACGAGGATGGTGTTGGCGTTGGGGATGTCCAGCCCGCTCTCCACGATCGTGGTGCACAAGAGCACGTCGATCTCGCGGTTGATGAAGCGGGCGATCACCTTCTCCAGGGCGCGTTCGGGCATCTGCCCATGCGCCACCGCGATCCGCACCTCGGGAACGAGTTCCTCGAGGAAGCGGTGGACGGCGCCGATGGATTCCACGCGATCGTGCACGAAGAAGACCTGACCGCCCCGCGCGCGCTCGCGGAGGATGGCCTCGCGGATCTCGGTCGGGGAGAAGCGCAGTACGAAGGTGCGGATGGCGCGCCGTTCGGGCGGCGGGGTCTGGATGATCGACATGTCCCGCAGCCCCGCCATGGCCATGTGGAGCGTGCGGGGGATGGGCGTGGCGGTGAGGGTGAGCACGTCCACGTCCGTCTTCCACTTCTTGATGCGCTCCTTGTGCGCCACGCCGAAGCGGTGCTCTTCGTCGACGACCAATAGGCCGAGGTCGCGGAAGCTCACGGAGGGCGAGAGCAGGGCGTGCGTGCCGATCACGATGTCCACCGCGCCCTCGGCCACGCGCCGGAGCACCTCGCGGTTCGCCCGGGCGTTCCGCAGGGAGGAGACCCAGTCGATCGTCACCGCGAAGCCCTTCATCCGCGCGGAGAAGGACTGGAAGTGCTGGTACGCGAGCAGGGTGGTGGGGACGAGCACCGCCACCTGCTTGCCCCCCGCCACCGCGAGGAAGGCGGCCCGCATGGCGACCTCGGTCTTGCCGAAGCCCACGTCCCCGCAGACCAGGCGGTCCATGGGGGAGGGAGAGGTCATGTCGGCGATCACGTCCTCGATCGCCTGGGCCTGGTCCGGCGTCTCCTCGTAGGGGAAGGTCGCCTCGAAGGCGTGGTAGAGGTCGTCGGGCGGTGGGAAGGCGAAGCCTTCGTGCGCCTTGCGCCGCGCGTAGATGTCGAGGAGCTCCGCCGCCATGTGCAGAAGCTCGTCGCGGACGCGCTTCTTCGTCTTCTCCCAGGAGGTACCGCCCAGGCGATCCAAGCGCGCCGTCTCGGGGTTGCCACCGACGAACTTCTGGATCGAGCGGAGCTTCCAGACCGGGAGGTAGAGCTTGTCTTTGCCGGCGAAGTGCAGGACGAGGAAGTCCGCCTCCACGCCTTGGAACTGCATCCGCTGCAGCCCGCCGTAGCGGCAGAGTCCGTGGTCGACGTGCACGCAGAGGTCGCCCTCTTCCAGGTCGCGGAAGGCTTCGATGGAGGGGAGATCCTTGCGGCGCGCGCGCCGGCGGCGCGGGGGCCGTGGGCCGAGGATCTCCTCGTCCGACAGCAGGACGAAGCCCGCCTCGGGGCTGACGAAGCCGCCCGAGATCTCGCCGCGCACGAGGTGGGCGAGGATGCCCGGATCGAGGAGGGCGCCGAAGTCCTCGGGGAGCGGGCCCTCGTGCACCCGCGCACCGATCTCCCGTGCGGCGAGCAGGCGTGCGATGCGGTCGGCGCGCGCCGGGCTCGCGCAGGCGACGAGGACGGGGAGCTCCTGGGCGCGCCAGGCGCGCAGCTTCTCCACGAGCGGGGACAGGTTCGGCTCGTCGGCCTCCTCGATCGCCTTGCGAATGCCGACGGTCTCCTCGAAGGCGAGGGACATCGGGTGCTCGTCGGCGCCGCCCACCCAGATCGCGTGCAGCTCCACGCGCCGGTGCGCCGACCACGTCGCTTCCACCTCCGCCGGAGAGAGGAAGTGCGCGCCGGGTTCGAGGACCAGATCGCCGCGCGCGCGGGCCGCCGCGTGTTCGCGCTCGAGATCCTCCCAGAGCTCTTCGAGGTTGCGCCGGACGGCCTCCGGGTCGTCGATGAGCAGGTGGGTGTCGTCGGGAAGGTGGTCGAAGAGCGGTGCGAGGCCACCCTCGTAGAGGGCGGGCCAGAGGCCCTGCAGCGCCTCGAGCCCCGCGTCGTCGTCGAGCGATTCGACGAGCTCGCGGATGCGCGCCGAGGGGAGCTGGGCACGGTCGCCGGCGGCGCGCAGGGCCCGCGCCAGGGCCTGCCGATCGCGCGGGAGGAGCGCCTCGCTGGCGGCGGTGATCTCCACCGCCTCCGCGGCCGCGCCCGTGCGCTGCGTGGCGGGATCGAAGCGCCGCAGGCTCTCCACCTCGTCGCCGAAGAGTTCGACGCGGACGGGTGCGGGCTCGGCGGGCGGCCAGAGATCGACCACGGCCCCGCGCACCGCGAAGTCGCCCGGCTCCTCGACGAGCGGGACGTTGCGGTAGCCGAGTTCGACGAGGCGGCGGGCGAGCTCGTCCCGGTCCACCTGGCCGCCGACGGCGAGACGCTCGCGATTCCCCGCGAGGAGCGTGGGGGGGACGAGCTTGCGGGCGAGCCCCCGGGCGGAGACGACCACGGCGTCGACGTCGCGGCCCAGCCGCGCCAACGCGGCGAGTCGCTCGATCTCCGCCCCGCGGTCCGGGGTGAGGACGTCGTAGGGGAGGACGGCGTCCACCGGCATCCGCGCCACGCGGTCGCTACCGAGGAAAAAGGCGAGGTCCCCCGCGAGCCGCTCCGCCTCCTCCTCGCCGGCGGCGACCGCCAGCACCGCGCCGAATCGCTCCCTCGTGCGCGCAGCGAGCAGGCCGCGCGCCGCGCCCCGGACGCCGACCGCGCGCACCACGCCCTCGGAAGCGAGGGTATCGAGAAGGCGCGCCAGCGCGCCGGTCCTGGGGGTCCGGGGCTCCACGGGTGCTGCGACATACCAGAACAGCCCGCCGCATTTCTCGCTTTCCCTGGTCGTATGTGGCAGCTTTCTGCATCCAGGAGGAGAGCGCGACGGCATGTCGACCGATCCGAGGGCTCCCAAGGGCAACTTCTCCGTGGACATCAGCGAGGAGGCGATCGAAGAGGCCTTGCGGGCCGTGGAGCGACTCGAGGAGGAGTGTGCGGGGGGCGTGGAGATCGCCGTCGAGGAAGAGGACGCGCCCACGCCCGCGGCCGCGTCGCCCATCCGGGCTCGCGCACCGAAGACCGCCGCGGAAGAGGGGAGCGAACTCGAAGTGCTTCGCGTCGAAAACGAGCAGCTCCGCGAGGCCCTGTCCCGGCTCCAGGCCGATCTGGAGGCGTTGCGCCGGAGGGCCCAGCGCGACAAGGAAGAGGCCGAGCGCTACGGGATCGAAAAGCTCCTTCTCGAGCTCATCCCCGTCCTCGACAACCTCGAGCGCGCGCAGTTCCACGCGGCCCGGGGCGAGGAGGGGCTGCTCGAGGGGGTGCAGATGACCCACCGCATGTTCCAGGACGCATTGGCCCGCTTCGGGGTGGAATCCTTCTCGGCGGTGGGGAAGCCCTTCGATCCGGCGCTGCACGAGGCCGTCGAGCTTCGACCGACGGCGGAGCATCCTCCCAACGTGGTGGTGGAGGAAATGGTGCGGGGCTATCGGCTCCACGACCGCCTGATCCGCCCGGCCATGGTCTGCGTCGCGGCGCCGCCCACGGAAGAGGCGGCGGAATAGGGACAGCCAGGTGAGCAAGAAAGGGAAGGTGATCGGAATCGATCTGGGGACGACCAACTCCTGCGTCTCCGTGATGATGAGCGGAGAGCCGGTGGTCATCCCCAACGAGGAGGGCAGCCGCACGACGCCCTCGATCGTCGCCTACACCGAGGAGGGGGAGCTCCTCGTCGGCCAGATCGCGAAGCGGCAGGCCCTGACCAATCCGCAGAACACCATCTTCGGGATCAAGCGCCTCATCGGTCGCAAGTACGACGAGCCCGAGATCCAGAAGATGATTCGCCTGCTGCCCTACACCGCGGTGCGCGCCGAGAACGGCGACGCGTGGGTCCGGGTGCGGGGCAAGGACGTCTCCCCGACCGAGGTCTCCGCCAAGATCCTCGCGAAGATGCGGCAGGTTGCGGAGGAGTATCTGGGCGAGCCGGTCACCGAGGCGGTGATCACGGTGCCCGCCTACTTCGACGACCACCAGCGCCAGGCCACCAAGGACGCGGGTCGGGTGGCCGGGATCGAGGTGCTCCGGATCATCAACGAGCCCACGGCCGCGGCCCTGGCCTACGGCATCGACAAGGTCGGCGAGAAATCCTCGCGCGTGGCCGTCTACGATCTCGGCGGCGGCACCTTCGACATTTCCATCCTGGAGATTTCGGACGGCGTGGTGGAGGTGCGCTCGACCTCGGGCGATCCCCTCCTCGGCGGCGAGGACTTCGACCAGCGGATCATCGACTGGCTGGCGTTGCGCTTCGCGGAGGAGCACGCGATCGATCTCAAGGCGGATCGCACGGCGCTGCAGCGGCTGAAGGAGGCGGCGGAGCGCGCAAAGCAGGAGCTCTCCTCGGCGATGGAGACGGACATCCACCTGCCCTTCATCGCCGCCGACGCCACCGGGCCCAAGCACCTCATCGCCACCCTCGACCGCGCCACGCTCGAGCAGCTCTGCGCCGATCTGATCGAGCGCACCCTCGAGCCCTGCAAGCGCGCCCTGGCGGACGCCGGCCTGACGACGCGCCAGATCGACCACGTCGTTCTCGTGGGCGGCATGACGCGCATGCCGCGCGTCCAGCAACGGGTGCAGGAGTTCTTCGGCAAGGAGCCGCAGAAGGGCGTCAACCCCGACGAGGTGGTGGCGGTGGGCGCCGCCATCCAGGCGGGCATCCTCGCCGGCGAGGTGAAGGACGTCCTCCTCCTCGACGTCACGCCGCTCAGCCTCGGCGTCGAGACCGCCGGCGGCGTCTTCACCAAGCTCCTTCCCCGGAACTCGACCATCCCGCGGCGCGTCTCGCAGATCTTCTCCACGGCGCAGGACAACCAGCCGCTGGTTTCGATCCATGTGCTGCAGGGCGAGCGCGAGATGGCGGCGGACAACAAGTCGCTGGCGCGCCTCGACCTGGTGGGCATCCCGCCGGCGCCCCGCGGCGTGCCGCAGATCGAAGTCACCTTCGAGATCGACGCCGACGGCATCGTCCAGGTGAGCGCCAAGGACCTCGGCACCGGCAAGCAGCAGAGCATGCGGATCGTCCCCAGCTCGGGTCTGACCGAGGACGAGATCCAGCGGATGATCGCGGAGGCCGAGGCGAACCGCCGCGTCGACCAGGAACGCCGCGCGCTCGCGGAGAAGAAGAACGCCGCCGAGGGCCTGCTCTACACCGCGGAGAAGAGCCTCGAAGCCTATGGTGACATGTTCGCCCCCGACGAGCTCGAGCAGATCCGCAAGGACTGCGAGCGGCTGCGCGAGGCGATCAAGGGCGACGATCCGGTCGTCATCCAGGAGGCCCACGAGCGCCTCGAGGAGTCGGCCTACCGCATCGCCGAGACGCTCTACCGCGCGGAAGGATGACGATGGAGTTTCGCGAAGTCTTGGAGGACCGCATCGAGCGGTTGGGCACCCGTCTCTGCCTGGGGCTCGACCCCCGCCCCGCGTGGCATCCCCAAGGCGTGGATCTCTGGACCCACTGCCGCGACGTGCTCGAGGCGTGCGCGCCCTACGCGGCGGCGGTCAAGCCCCAGCTCGCCTTCTTCGAGGCGGAAGGCCTCGCCGGTTTGCAGGTGCTCTTCCGCGTGCTGGACCTCGCCCGCGAGATGGAGATTCCGGTGATCCTCGACGGCAAGCGCGGGGACATCGGGAGCACGGCCGAGGCCTACGCCCGCGCCTGGCTCCGCGGCGAGCGGGCCGGCTCGGCCCTGACGGTCAACCCCTACCTGGGGCGGGACTCGATCGAGCCCTTCGTGCAGGCGGCCCGGGAGGAGGGTGGCGCGATCTTCTGCCTGGTGCGGACGAGCAACCCGGGGGCCGACGACCTGCAGGCGCGGGACGTGGGGGGGCATACCGTCGCCGAGGAGGTGGCCCGTTGGATCGCGGACTGGAACGCCGACGCCGCGGGTTATGGGGCGGTGGGAGCGGTGGTCGGTGCCACCCGGCCCGAGGAGCTGTCCGCCTGGCGCGGCCGCCTCGCGCGAAGCTGGCTGCTTCTGCCCGGGGTGGGAGCGCAGGGGGCGAAGCCGCGCGATTTGGGGCCGGCCTTCGACCGGCGCGGCATGGGCGCCCTCGTGGCGGCGAGCCGCGCGGTGGAATACGCCTCGCGGGATGCGGATTTCGCGCTGGCCGCCGCGGACGCCGCCAAGAGGCTCCGCGACGCGATCCAGGAGGCGCTGCCCCGCTGATTTGCCACATGCCGAGGCTGTCTTAGCTTGGCAGCATGCCAGCGACCGCAAAGGGTGAACCGTTGAAGCGAGACTACTACGAGGTCCTGGGCGTCTCCCGGGACGCGACACCGGAGGAGATCAAGAGCGCGTACCGGAAGCTCGCCCTCGAGTACCACCCGGACCGCAACCCCGGCGACAAGGAGGCCGAGGAGAAGTTCAAGGAGGCCTCCGAGGCGTACGCCTGCCTCTCCGATCCGGAGAAGCGGGCCAAGTACGACCGCTTCGGGCACGCGGGCAATCCCTTCGGCGAGGGCTTCGGCGGTTTCGACTTCGAGGGCTTCGGCGGTTTCGGCGACATCTTCGGCGACATCTTCTCGGAGATCTTCGGCGGGGGCGCACGCCGGCGGGCCGCCGCCCGGCCCCGCGGCGCCGACCTGCGCGTGGACCGCAGGATCACGCTGAAGGAGGCGGCCTTCGGCACGGAGCTGGAGGTCGAGTATCCGCGGCCCCGCCGCTGCGACACCTGCAGCGGGAGCGGCGCGCGGCCGGGGTCGAGCCCCCAGACCTGCCGCGTCTGCGGCGGGAGCGGGACGCAGCGCTTCTCGCAGGGCTTTTTCGCCGTCTCCCGCACCTGCCCCGCCTGCGAGGGGGAGGGCACGGTGATCGTGGACAAGTGTCCGGAATGCGGGGGCTCGGGAAAGGTGGCGAGCCGCGCCAAGGTGAACGTGAAGGTGCCGCCCGGGGTCGACACCGGCACCCGGCTCAAGCTCCAGGGCGAGGGCGAGCCGGCTCCGCCCGGCGGCATCCCCGGCGACCTTTACGTGGTCCTCGAGGTGGAGGAGCACCCGATCTTCGTCCGGGACGATCGCGACATCTACTGCGAGGTTCCCATCAGCTTCCCCCAGGCCGCACTCGGCGCCACGGTGGAGGTGCCCACCCTCGACGGCAAGGTCGAGATGGTCATCCCGCCCGGCACGCAGAGCGGCAAGGTCTTCCGCCTGAGGGGCAAGGGCATCCCCGCGCTGAACGGCTACGGCGCCCGCGGCGATCAGCGGGTGCGCGTGGTCGTGGAGACGCCGACCTCGCTGACCAAGCGCCAGCGCGAGCTGCTCGAAGAATTCGCGCGCGAGGCGGGCGAGGAGGTGCATCCGCGCCGGCGCAGCTTCTTCCAGAAGGTCAAGGATCTGCTGGGGTGAGATCGCGGCGCGCGGCGCGCGCCTTGATCGGGGGGGACCCGTGGCATAGAACCCTCGTCTCCATGAGAACGATCGCGATCCTCGGTCTCTCCTCGTTGCTGCTCCTCGCCTGCCTCCCCCGCACGGTGGTGCACGGCGGCGTGCCGATGCGGGTGGACGAGGCGGCCGAAGCCCAGTTCGAGGAAGCCCGGCGCAAGGAGGCGGAGCACGCCTACGCGGAGGCGGCGGCCCGCTACGAGGATCTCGCCTATCGCTACCCGCGGGCGCAGCGTGCGCCCGAGGCGCTCTATCGCGCCGGACGCGCCTGGGAGGCCGTGGGCCAGAAGATGCGCGCCCGCGCGGCCTACGAGAAGCTGCTCGAGCGGGCGCCGCGTTCTCCCTTCGCCGCGCATGCGGAGGAGCGGCTCGCCGCGCTCGGGGCGCCGGACCTGGACCGCGCCCGAGCGGCCTACGAGGAGCTGCCGGAGGCGCGGCGGTACGCCGAGGCCCGTCGCCTGGCCGCCGAAGCCGAGGAGGCCGGCAGCGGGACGGCGGCCCTGCACTGGCGGAAGGAGGCGGTGCACGCCGCGCGCTCCGGAGCCGAGCGCGAGGCGGCAATGGGCGAACTCCGCGCCCTGGTCGACCGCCTCTCCCCCATGGAGGTCGAGCCCCTGCTGCGCGCCGAGCCGCGCGATTCGGTCGCCACGCCGCTGCTCGCCTACCGCCTGGCGATGGTCCACCACGAGCGGCGCGATTGGGACGAACTCGAGGCGGCGCTCGAGCGTTTCGTCTCCGATCATCCGGGACACCCCCTCGCGGTGGAGGCCAAGGCGCTGCTCGAGAAGATCGCGCGCCGCGGGGACGTCGATCCCCGGGCCATCGGCGTGGTCCTTCCTCTCTCCGGGACCTACGAGCCTTACGGCCGGGCCTTTTTGCGGGGGATCGAATACGCGCTGCGCGGTGCGGACGTTCGGTTGGTGGTGCGCGACGACCGGGGCGAATCGGTCGAGGCCGAGGCGCAGGTCGAGCGCCTGCTGTACGAGGATCGCGTGGTGGCGGTGATCGGGGGCGTCCTGCACGAGGAGGCCCTGGCAGTGGCGGCGAAGGCCGACGAACTCGGGCTGCCGAACGTCTCCTTCTCGCCCACCCTCGATCGCGTCGGGGCCTCGGAGTGGATCTTCCGCTCCATGCTCACCAACGAGGCGGTGGCTCGGACCCTCGCGGATTACCTCGTCGTCGAGCGGGGGCTCTCGCGCGTGGCCATCCTCCATCCCGACATGCCCTACGGCCACGAGATGCGGCAGCTCTTCGAGGCCGCGCTGGTCGAGCGGGGCGGGGAGGTGAGGAAGGTGGAGGTCTATCCCCCCGACGCCACGAACTTCACGGAGCCGGTCAAGAAGCTCGTGGGGCGCTTCGACGTGGAGAGCCACCCGGAGTACCACCAGCGGCTCGCCGAGATCCGGGCGCAGAACCTCGACGCCCGCCGCCGCCGCAACGCCATCGAGAAGATGCGGCAGAGCCTCTCGCCGCTCATCGACTTCGACGCGATCTTCGTGCCCGACAAGTGGCGGACGGTCTCGCTGGTCGCGCCCGCGCTCGCCTTCGAGGACGTCGTGACCAACTGGTGCGACGACTGGGAGATCAAGAAGGCCCGCAAGACGACCGGCCACGACGTCCGGCCGGTGGTGCTCTTCGGTGGCAACCTCTGGCACCACCCCGAGCTCCCCATCCGCGGCGGCAAGTACCTGAACTGCTCGATCTTCGTGGACGGCTTCTTCGCCGGATCGTCGCGCCCGGAGACGATGGAGTTCGTGCAGGACTTCCGCCTGCTCCACGGGCGCGAGCCGGTGATGTTCGAGGCCTACGGTGCCGCGGCCGGCGCGGCGCTCCGCCAGGCCATCGAGACCAAAACGCCCCAAAGCCGCCGCGAGCTGCGCGACGCCCTCGCCGACTTCGAGGGCGTGGGGCCGATGGGGCCGATGTGGATGAACGAGAAGGGCGAGCTCGAGCACGCCCTCTACCAGCTCTCGCTCGACGAGGGCGCCATCCGCGAGGGCGAGCCCGGCCGGGACGAGGACGAGGAGAGCGGGGACGACGTCCAGCCATGAGGCCGGCGGAGGAAGCCGCCGCCCTCGCGGCGCGCCGCAAGTTCCCCTGGGTCAACCTCTTTCTCTTCGTGGCTACCGTGCTCTCCACCCTCTGGACGGGCGCGGTCTTCTCGGTGGCCTCGGGCTGGACGGCCGAGCCGACCACCTTCGGGGAGCTCGTCCGCGCCGGCGTTCCCTTCTCGGCCAGCCTCCTCGGCATCCTCGCCGCCCACGAGATGGGCCATTTCGTCACGGCCCGTCGGCACCGCGTGGACGCCTCCTGGCCCTACTTCATCCCGGTGCCCTTCGGCATCGGCACGCTCGGCGCCGTCATCCGCATGCGCGGGACCATCCCGACGCGCAACGCGCTCGTGGACATCGGGGCCTCGGGGCCGATCGCCGGCTTCGTGGTGGCGGTACCCCTCCTCGTCGCGGGAATCGCGCTGTCGCGGATCGAGCCGGTCGAGGTGGCGCCGAACTTCTTCTTCGGCAACCTCTCGCTCGTGCGCATGCTCCTCTCCTGGATCGACGGGAGCTGGCCGCCGTGGCAGGCGGGTCTGTTCATGGAGCCCCAGCCCCTGCTCTACGTCCTGGTGAAGAAGTTCGTCTTCGGGGTGGGGCCGATGGAGGACGTGATCGTCCACCCGGTGGCCTTCGCCGCGGTGATCGGCCTCTACGTCACCGCGCTCAACCTCATCCCCATCGGCCAGCTCGACGGCGGTCACGTGGCGTACGCGCTCTTCGGCCCCCGCGCGCGCGAGGTGGGGCGGATCGCCTCCCACTTCCTCCTCGCCCTCGCGATCTTCTCGAGCGTGGGCTGGCTGGTCTGGTTCTTCGTCGCACGGCGCTTCGTGGGGCTCGGCCACCCCCCGGTGCTGAGCGCGGCGCCGCTCTCGCCCGGGCGGCGCGCCGTCGTGGCCCTGACGGTCGTCGTCTTCGTGCTCACCCTCACGCCGGTGGCTGCGGATTGGCTCTGACGGATCGCGACCAGATCCTGGCCATCCTCGGTGCCGGCGGCCGGCTGGCGCGGGCGATGTCCGACCACGAGGACCGGCCCCAGCAGGTCGAGATGGCGGAAGTGGTCCTCGGAGCCTTGCGTGACGGCGGCTACGCCATGGTGGAGGCGGGCACCGGCACGGGAAAGACGTTCGCCTACCTCGTTCCCGCCCTGCTCTCCGGCAAGAAAGTGGTGGTCTCCACCGCCACCAAGACCTTGCAGGATCAGATCTTCTTCAAGGACATCCCGCTGCTCGGGCGCGCCCTCGGCGTAAAGATCCCCGCGGCCTACATTAAGGGGCGGAGCAACTACCTCTGCCGGCTCCGCTTCGAGAGCTTCGCCCGGGAGCCGCGCTTCTCGCGGCGCGAGGAGGCGGCGAGCTGGCCGATGGTCCGCGACTGGGCCGCGTCCACCGAGTCGGGGGACCGCGCCGAACTCGGTCTGCCCGAGGACGCTTCCATCTGGAAGGAGATCACCGCCACCTCCGAGCAGTGCATCGGCCATCGCTGCCCGCACTGGGACGCCTGCTTCGTGACCGAGATGCGCCGCCGCGCACAGGAGGCGCGGATCGTGGTGGTCAACCACCACCTCTTCTTCGCCGATCGGGCGCTACGGGCCCGCGAGAGCGAGGTGGAGCTCGAGGTGATCCCCCGCTGCGACGCCGCCGTCTTCGACGAGGCGCACACCCTCGAGGACGTGGCCACCGGCCACTTCGGGGTGCGGGTCTCCACGTACCGCTTCCAGGACCTCGCCGCGGACGCCCGCCGTGCCCTCGATCCCGCCTCGCGGCCGTTGCTCGAACCCCTCGTCGCCGTGGTGGAGGGGAGGGCCGCCGGTTTCTTCTCGGCGCTCGAGGAGCGCTCGGGCCTGCTGTTCTCGGCGCGCAAGGGCGAGTCGGTGGTCCGCCTACGGGGCGATCTGGCCACGGCCGAGCGCGCCGAACTCGTCGGTGCCCTCGAGGCGCTCGCGGAGGCGACGGAGGAAGCGAACGACCCGCAGATCGAGGCCATCGCGCGCCGGGCCTTCCAGCTCGCGGAGGAGACCGCCTTCGTCTCCGCGGCGGAGGAGGGCGCGCCCTTCGTGCACTTCGTCGAGCGACGCGGCCGGGGCCTTTTCGTGGAGGCGGCGCCCATCGAGGTGGCCGAGGCCCTCGAGAAGAAGGTCTGGTCAACGCTACCCGCGGCGGTCTTCACGAGCGCCACCCTCGCGGTGGGAGGTTGCTTCGACCACCTCCGCGATCGCCTCGGGCTGGCCGGCCGAGAGGACCTTCGGGAGCGGCGGGTGGAGAGCCCCTTCGACTACCGCGCGCAGTGCGCGCTCTATCTGCCGACCCACCTGCCCGAGCCCAACGATCCGCGTTACGTCGAGCACCTCGCACTCGAGCTCGAGCGATTGTGCGGGCTCACCGGCGGACGAGCTTTCGCGCTCTTCACCAGCGTGCGCAACATGGTGCACGCCTACGAGATCCTCGCGGCGCGGCTGCCCTATCGTGTCCTCTTGCAAGGCGAGCTCCCCAAGGCGCGGCTGCTCGAACTCTTCGTGGAGAAGCCCAGCGTCCTTTTCGCCACCTCCTCCTTCTGGGAAGGCGTGGACGTCCCCGGCCGGGCGCTCTCGCTGGTGGCGATCGATCGGCTGCCCTTCGCCTCGCCCTCCGATCCGCTGGTGGCGGCGCGGATCGAGGCGCTCGAGGCGCGCGGCGTCGACGCCTTCTCGGCCTACCAGGTGCCCCGCGCCGCGATCGCCCTGCGGCAGGGCTTCGGGCGCCTCATCCGGAGCCGGTCGGACCGCGGTATCGTCGCCATCCTCGACCGCCGCATCGTCACCCGCGGCTACGGTCGAACCTTCCTCGGCTCCCTCCCCGACGTGCGACGCTTCGCCCGCTTCGAAGAGCTCGGCGTCTTCTGGGAGGCGGTGGAGCAGGCTTTCACGGAAGAAGGCTGATCAGCCCCTCCCGGATCTCGTGGTAGCGCGCCTTGCCCCAGGCGAGGCCGTCGGTTCCGTGGAGCAAAGGATGGCGCGTGAGGCGAATCCGGGGGTCGAAGGTGGCCACCGTCACCGCGTGCGGTTCCTCGATCACCGCCACCCGCGCCCGCTCCTCCAGCCGGACGAGGAGGCGCTTCTTGTCGGAGGGGGAGAGCATGCGGTCCAGGCCGAGCACGAGGATCTCGGGATGATCCCGCCGCGCCCGATCGAGGAGCAAAAGGAGGCGCGCCGCGCGCTCGCGGGCCTCGCCGGCGAGCGCGTCGATCCGCGCGGCGAGCGCCGGCGGCTCCACGCCGCGCACCAGCGCCTCGGTCAGGGCGAGCAGGAAGCGTTGGTGGCTCTTCGGGTGCGCATCCCGGCTCTGGTCGATGGCATCCGCGAGGCGCAGCCCCCGATCGCTGCAGACGAAACCCCGTCCCGGCGCGTCGATGGCGCGGGCGTCCTCGTCGGCGCCCTCGTAGGCGGGCACCCCCTTGCGCAGGAATTTCACCGCCGTCAGCAGGCCGTCGAAGTCGGCGTGGGCGAAGACGTGATCCACTTCGCCGATCTCCTCCACGAGGCCGGGATGGACGAGCTCCGGGCAGGCCGGCGCGCTCTCCTTGTCCACGAGGAGGAAGCGGGGATCGTCCCGGTAGCGCTCCCACGCGGGGTGGGGATGGTGGTCGATCCATCGCGCCAGCCGCAGGCCGAGCGCCTCGATGAAGGGGCGGGTCGCCTGCTCGAAGCGGTCCTTGGCCGCGAAGGCGAGGTCGAGGGTGACGACCCGCCCGAGCGGTGGCGGCGAGGGGAGCCGCTTGGGGGTTTCCACGTAGACGATCCGCAAAGCCGTTCTCCCGGAAGGGGGCGACGATAGTCCTTCTCGACGTTCCCTGCCGTTCGTTCCGCCGCCTCGAGCCATCCAAGGGTGCGAAGTTGACCGCGGGTCGGGCTCGGGCGAACCTGTTCCCATGGACCATCGCCCGGCGGAGGCGGCACACGGCCCGGACATTCCCGACAGTCTCCCACTGATACCGGTCAGGGACCTGGTCGTCTTCCCCTACATGATCGTGCCGCTCTTCGTGGCGCGAAACGTTTCGGTCGCCGCGGTGGAGGAGGCCATGGCGGCCGACCGCCTCCTCTTCCTCGCCTCGCAGCGCGACATGGCGGAGGAAAACCCCGGGGATGGCGGCATCCACGCCATCGGCACGGTCGGGATGGTGATGCGGCGGCGCAAGCTCCCCGACGGCCGCCTCAAGCTCCTCGTGCAGGGGCTGACGAAGGGGAGGATCCTTCGCTTCGTCCACGAGCGCCCCTACCTCCGGGTGGAGATCGAAGAGATCCCGGAGCCGCCCGCGACCGCCGTGGGTCCGGACGCGGAGGCGTTGATCCGCGTCACCCGCAAGAACCTCCAGGAGGTGATCGAGAACGGCAAGGCGCTTTCCCCGGAGGTGGTCGAGGTCGTCTCGGGGATCCATCACCCCGGACGCCTGGCCGACCTGGTGGCGGCCCACATCTCTCTGGCCGTGGACGAGGCGCAGGCGCTCCTCGAGATGGACGATCCGATGGAGCGGCTCCGGCGCGTCAACGACCTGCTGTTGCGCGAGCTCGCCGTCCAGAAGGTGCAGAACGAGATCCAGGCGCAGGCCCGCGAGGAGATGAGCCGCTCGCAGCGCGAGTACATCCTTCGCGAGCACCTCCGGCAGATCAAGGCGGAGCTGGGCGAGGGCGACGGGCGGGCCGAGGAGATCGACGAGCTGCGCCTGCGCATCGCCCGGGCGCGCATGCCTCCGGAGGTGGAGACCGAGGCGAACAAGCAGCTCCGCCGCCTCGAGGGGATGAGCGGCGATTCCGCGGAGGCGGCGGTGATCCGCACCTACGTGGAGACGCTCTGCGAGCTTCCCTGGTCGGTGCGCACCGAGGACAACCTCGATCTTTACCGCGCCAAGCAGATCCTCGACGAGGATCACGACGGGCTGGAAGAGGTGAAGGAGCGGCTCCTCGAATACTTGGGCGTGCGCAAGCTCAAGGCGGAGACGAAGGGGCCGATCCTCTGCCTCGTGGGACCGCCCGGCGTGGGCAAGACCTCGCTCGGCCGGAGCGTCGCCCGTGCGCTGGGGCGCGCTTTCGTGCGCGTCTCGCTCGGCGGCGTCCGCGACGAGGCGGAGATCCGCGGCCACCGGCGCACCTACGTGGGGGCGATGCCGGGGAGGATCATCGCCGGCATCAAGCAGGCGGGCAGCCGCAACCCGGTGATGGTCCTCGACGAGATCGACAAGCTCGGCCAGGACTTTCGGGGCGATCCTTCCGCGGCCCTGCTCGAAGTCCTCGATCCCGAGCAGAACAACAAGTTCCGCGACCACTACCTCCACGTGGACTTCGACCTCTCGGAGGTCCTCTTCCTCGCCACGGCCAATCTCCTCGAGCCCATCCCCGGACCGCTCCTGGATCGCATGGAGGTGCTGCGGATCGCCGGCTACACGGAGTGGGAGAAGCTCCGCATCGCCAAGCGGCACCTCATCCCCCGCCAGATCGCGGAGAACGGCCTGACCGCCGAGCGGATCCGCTTCACCGACGAGGCCGTCCTCGCCCTGATCCGCGGCTACACGCGCGAGGCGGGCGTGCGGGGGCTGGAGCGCGAGATCGCTTCCCTCTGCCGCAAGGTGGCTCGGCAGGTGGCGGAGGGTCGGGCCCGGCCGGTGCGCATCACGCCTGCGCGGCTCGAGCGCCTCCTCGGTCCGCCGCGCCACGTGGACGATCCGGCGAGCCTGGAGGACGAGGTCGGGGTGGTCACCGGCCTGGCCTGGACGCAGGCGGGCGGCGAGGTCCTGCACGTGGAGGCGGTGGCCGTTCCGGGGAAGGCGGGCCTCATCCTCACGGGACATCTGGGAGAGGTGATGAAGGAGAGCGCACGCGCCGCCCTCACCTGGGTGCGCGCGCGGGCCGATGCGTTCGGAATCGACCCGGCGTTCTTCGCGGACAACGAGATTCACATCCACGTGCCGGCGGGCGCCATCCCCAAGGACGGACCTTCCGCCGGGGCCGCGATGGCCGTCGCGCTCGTGTCATTGGCCAGCGGCGTGCCGGTGCGCCACGACGTGGCGATGACCGGAGAAATTTCCCTACGGGGGCGGGTGATGCCGGTGGGGGGAATCAAGGAAAAGATCCTCGCGGCGATGCGGCATGCTGCGAGCGAAGTCATCATTCCTCATGAAAATTACAAAGATCTAAACCAACTTCCCCCTGTGGTCCGTCGTCGACTCCGCGTGCACACGGTTCGCAGTTTGGACGAGGTGATGAAGATCGCCTTGCGGGTTGACCCGCTCGGCGAAATGAAAGTAGGAAGCGCGACGCCGGCGGTCCGTCCTGTGGGGTGAGGGGAGGGCGCCGGTTGTCGCGTCAAAGTGGGTGACGGCTCCGAAAGGGGTTTGGATGGTCCAAATCAACCACGAGCGTCGCGAGCTCAGCATCAAGGTCGTGTATTACGGCCCGGCGCTGAGCGGAAAGACGACCAACCTCGCGGCGCTTCACGATCGCTTCTCCAGCGAGGTGCGCGGCCGGCTTCTCTGCGTCGACACCAAGGACGATCGCACCCTGTTTTTCGACCTACTGCCCATTCACTTCGAAAGCGGCGATTTCCGGGTGAAGATCAAGCTGTACACGGTCCCCGGGCAGGTGATGCACGCATCCACGCGGCGCCTCGTCTTGCAAGGTGCGGATGCGGTCGCCTTCATCGCCGACGCCCAGCGCAGGGCTACGCAGGCAAACAACGAAGCCTGGCGCAACATGATCGAGGACATGCGCGCCAACGGCATCGACTCCGCCGACACGCCGATCGTCATCCAGTTCAACAAGATGGATTTGCCGGACGTGCGGACCGAAGCGGAGATCCGCGCGGCCGAGGAGAGGGGGAACGAGCCCGTTTTCACGTCGATTGCCATCCGTGGCGAAGGCGTGGTCGAAACGCTTCACGGGCTGTTGCAACTCACTTTCCGCCACATGCAGCGGAAATACGGTCTGGCGAACATCCTGCGTACCGACGAGCAAGGATTTCTCGACAACGTGTTTCGCAACGTCGATCTGCGCGGTACCTCCATGCGGCGCATCGGACCGCGTTTCGAGAGGAGGGAGGGGGTACGATGAGGGCTGGCGACCTGCTCGACGTGCGAGTCCCCCTCGGGGAACTGCTGGATCTCCGATCGTTTCGCGAGGTCTGCAATTCGTTCGCCGATTTGTATCGGATCGGCGTGAAGGTCATCGATGGGTCCGGGGCGGTCCTGGTGGACGTGACCTCCGGCTCGAACGAGTTCTGCAGCTACCTCTACTCGAATCTGGAGGGCGCCCGCCGCTGCAGCGCCGTCATCCAGGAGGTGAAGTACCGTCAGTTGGACGGGCCCACGGTGGTCGCCATCCCCTGCTTCTCGGGCCTGCGCTATTTGGCCATCCCCCTCGTCTACGAGGGTGACGTCGTGGGCCGCGCCGTCTTTGGACCCTTCGTCCCTCAGGAGCTCGCCGATCTGCCCCAGGCCATCAAAGAGCTACCGGGTCTGGACCTCGCGAACGGCCGGAGGCTGATGGCGCAGATCCGCCGCGCGCAGGACAGCACCATCGCCCGCGTGCTCGAGCACTTCGCCGGCATCTGCAGCGTGCTCATCTTCTCCGCCTACCAGGTCTACCTCACCTCCAAGATGCACATCGAGTCGGTGCGGGAGAGCTACCGGGAGGTGGTGGCGAAGGCGGAGAAGCTCGAGGAGAGCCTCACGCGGCTCAAGGAGCTCGATCAGCTCAAGTCGAACTTCCTCGCCACCGTCTCGCACGAGTTGCGCACGCCGCTCACCTCGATCATCGGCTACGCCGAGATGCTCATCGAGGGGCTCGCCGGTCCGCTGCAGGAGGAGCAGCTCGAGTACCTGCAGACGATCATGGAAAAGGGCGAGCGGCTTTTGCACCTCATCACCTCCATCCTCGACACCTCGCGGATGGAGTCGGGACGCCTCCGCATCGAAGCGGAACCGGTCGACGTGGAGGAGGCGCTCTCCTCCGCGGTCTCGAGCATCTTGCCGCAGGCGAAGAAGAAGGGGCTGAGCGTGGCGTTCGATTGCGCACCCACGGTGCGCGAGGCGGTGCTCGATCCCCAGCGGCTGCAGCAGATCCTCGTCAACCTGCTGAGCAATGCGGTGAAGTTCACGCCGGCGGGCGGCTCGATCACGCTGCGGGCCCGTGACGCGACGACGGTGCCGGCGCGTGCGCAGGGGCGGTTCGACGGTCCGGAGTCCTACTTCGTCATCGAGGTGAGCGACACCGGCATCGGCATCCCCGCGGAATCGATCGATCGCATCTTCGACAGCTTCTATCAGGTGGACGGGAGCGCCACGCGTGAGTTCGGCGGCGTCGGTCTCGGCCTGGCGCTGGTCAAGAGCTACGTGGAGGCCCACGGCGGCGAGGTCACGTGCCAGTCCGAGGTGGGGAAGGGCACGACCTTCCGCGTCCTCTTGCCCCGCACCTACATCAACCCGGTGCGCGGCGAGGCCCTCTTGCGCAAGTACGCATCGTGAGCGTTCACGGCGGTCGCCATCCTTTATGATGCCGGCGTGCCGTCGGAGTTCGAACGCATCGCGCGCTTCGTGCGCCACTTCCCCATCCGCTCCCGGTCGGTCCTCGCGGGTCCCGGGGACGATTGCGCCGTGACGCGGCCGCGCCCGGGCCACGTCCTCGTTTCCAAGGTGGACCAGCTCGTGGAGGGGGTGCACTTCGGACCCGCCTTCCTCCCCGAGGAGATCGGCCACAAGGCGCTCGCGGTCGCGCTCTCGGATCTCGCCGCCGCCGGCGCGACGCCGCGATGGTTTCTGGTGGCGATCGCCCATCCGCCCGAGTTGGACGTCGCCTTCCTCGAGCGGATGGCGAAGGGCATGGCGCATCTGGCCCGCCGGGCGGGAATCGAGCTCGTGGGCGGAAACTTCAGCCGCGCGAGCGAGCTCTCCGTGGCCGTGACCGCGCTCGGCGAGGCGCCGCCGGCGCGCGTGCTCGGGCGCTCCGGCGCCCGACCCAGCGATTGGATCCTCGTCTCCGGCACCCTCGGCGAGGCCGCGCTGGGCCTGCGGCGCCTCGCCTCCGGCCGCCCGCGCCGGATCGACGCCGCCATCCGCGCGCAGCTTCGGCCGACGCCGCGCCTGGAACTCGGCGCCATCCTGGGCCGCTACGCGAGCGCCGCCATCGACCTTTCCGACGGGCTCCTGCAGGACCTCGGCCACGTCTGCGCCCGAAGCGGCGTGGGCGCCGAACTCTTCGCCACGGCGCTGCCCGTTCGACCCGCGGTGCGAAGAGAGGGGCTCGAACTCGCCCTGGCCGGCGGGGAGGATTACGAGATCCTCTGCACGGCACCTCCCCAACGCGCCCGCGCTCTCCTCGCGGCGGCCCGGCGGCGCGGCATTCCTCTCGCGAGGATCGGCGTCGTCCGCGCAACGAGCGGGATCCGCCTGCTCGACGAGAGGGGGGAACCGATGCCCCTGCCCGTGCGCGGGGGATGGGAGCACTTCGCATGAGGCCCGATCGCTTGCGCGATCTCTTGGAGCACGTGGCGCGCGGCGAGCTCGACGTCGACGCGGCGTACGCGCGCCTGCGCGATCTGCCCTTCGCCGACCTCGGCCACGCCAACGTGGATCACCACCGCATGCTCCGGCAGGGCTTTCCGGAGGCCGTCTATGCGGAGCACAAGACGGCGGAGCAGATCGCCGACATCGCCGTGGAGATCGCCTCGAGCGGCGTGCCACTCGTGGTGACCCGGCTCGATCCCGCCAAGCTCGAGCCGCTGCGCAGCCGCCTCCCCGCGGGTCGCTACGATTCGCTCGCGCGTTGCTTCTGGCTGCGCCCCGAGGACGCGCCCGCACCCGCCGCGCGTGGGTACGTGGCGGTGGTCTGCGCGGGGACGAGCGATCTGCCCGTGGCCGAGGAGGCGGCGCTGACGCTGGAGGCGGCGGGCCATCCGGTGCGCCGCGTCCGCGACGTGGGCGTTGCCGGCATCCATCGGCTCTTGGCGCGACGCGAGGTGATCGCCGGCGCCTCCGTGGTGGTCGCCGTGGCCGGGATGGAGGGGACCCTGCCCACGGCCGTGGCCGGGCTGGTCCGCGCGCCGGTGGTCGCCGTCCCGACGAGCGTCGGCTACGGCGTCTCGACGGGTGGGCTGGCGGCGCTGCTTTCGATGCTCGCCTCGTGTGCGCCCAACGTGGCGGTGGTCAACGTGGACAACGGCTTCGGCGCGGGGGTGTACGCCGCGACGATCAACGGAGCATAGATGACGATCCTCTGGCTCGACCCGGTGGGCGGCTGCTCGGGCGACATGTGCCTGGCGGCCCTCTTCGACCTCGGGGTCTCTCCCGAGGCGGTGCGCGCCGAACTCGCGCGTCTCGACCTCGGGGCTTTCCATCTGCGCCTGTCGCGCGCGGAGAAGATGGGCATCCACGGAACCCGCGTGGACGTGGAGGCGCCCGACGATCGCCACGAGCGGACGTGGGAGGAGATCCGCGGGCGTATCGAAGGCGCCGGCCTCTCCGCCGGCGCGACCCGCCGCGCCTTGGCGATCTTCGAGCGGCTCGCGCGCGCCGAGGCGAAGGTGCACGGCACGACGCCGGAGAGGGTGCACTTCCACGAAGTCGGTGCCGTGGACTCCATCGTGGACGTGGTGGGCGTGGCCGTGGCCCTCGACCTGCTCGGCATCGACGAGGTGCGCGCCGGAGCGGCTCCGCTCGGTGGAGGGATGATCGAGACGCGGCACGGCCCCATGCCGGTGCCGGCGGCGGCGACCCTCGAGCTCCTCGTCGGTAGGGAGGTGCGCAGCTCCGGGCCGGGCGAGCGGACGACGCCCACGGGCGCCGCCATCCTCGCCGCCGTGACGGAGCCGGGGCTGCCGGCCTCCTTCGTACCCGAGCGCATCGGCTACGGGATCGGCCACCGCGACTTCGACGACGCCCCCAACGTCCTGCGCGCTTGCCTGGGCCGGCTCGAGCACGGAGGCGAAAGCCTCTTCGTCGTAGAGGCGAATCTCGACGACGCCGCGCCGCAGGTCCTCGCCCGCGCGATCGACGCCTGCCTCGAGGGCGGGGCGCTCGACGCGTGGGTGGCGCCCGTCACGATGAAGAAGGGACGGCCCGGGCACCTGCTCGGCGCCCTCGTCCCCCGGGGGCGGCTGTCCGCTCTCTGCGAAATCGTGGTGCGGGAGACGCCGACGCTCGGCGTCCGCTACCACGCGGTCGGCCGCCTCGCGCTGGAGCGGAGGATCGAGGAGGTGGAGACCTCGTTCGGCCGGATTCCGATCAAGGTGGGCCTCCTCGGCAGCGAGGTGGTCGGCGCTGCGCCCGAGTGGGAGGTCTGCCTCGCCATCGCGCGCGAAAGGAAGGTTCCGGCGCGAATCGTCCGGGAGGAGGCGCTGGCCCGCTGGATCGCACGTCGATCTTGATCCTGGCGTCAAAGCGATCCAGGCTTTCATCCCTTCGAGCGATGGTCGAGTCGAGCCCCGCAAACGCCCAGGGACGGTTGGCGAAGGAGAAGGACGGCCTCCTCCTCGTCTCGACGCACGTCCCCGACACCGCCGCGCGGATTCGGTCGGTCGCCCTGCGGCACAATCTCGCCGTGCGGGCGCTGCCGCGCGGAGGGCGGATCGACGAAGCGCTGGCGGCCGATGAGGGCGCCGTGCTGCTGATGGACCTGCGGTTCGGCGGTCCGCACGGCGCCGGGAGCGTGGCCGCGCTGCGGTGCGACCCTCGCTTCGCCCATGCCCCGGTGATCGCTCTGGTCGGCGACAAGGACGATGCCGCCGCCCGCGACGCGGTGTCGGCCGGGGCCAACGATTTTCTCCGCGAATCGATGATCGAGCGCGAGCTGCCGCTGAAACTCCTGCTCGTGCGACGGCGCATGGCCGACGCGATGTCGCGGCGCCAGGAGGAGGCCGCCGCCCGCAACGCGATGATCGTCGAACTCGCGGGCACGGCCGCGCACGAACTCAACCAGCCGCTGACGGTGGTCCTCGGCTACGCGCAGCTCCTCTCCTGGAAGCTGGAGGAGGGGAGCCCGATGGCCCGGCAGGTGGCCTTGTTGCGCAAGGAGGCGGAGCGGATGGCCGAGATCGTGCGAAAGCTGGGTCAGATCACGAGATACGAAACGACCGAGTACGTCGACGGCGCCAAGATCATCGACCTCGATCGTTCCTCGGTTCGGGAGAGCGATTTGCCATGATCGGTGTGGACTTGCACCACGAAGAAGATCCGTTCATGCTAGTCCGCACGAAGAAAGACTTCGGTTGCCATGGGGGCAGCCGCTTGACAGTCCCGAAAGGCCGGTGCTAGGGTTTTCCGCCTTTCCGGAAACAATCCCGGCCCCGCCTTTGAAGGGATTCAACTTTCCTCCCTGCCGATGGAGGCAGGAGGACCCGATCGCAGGGATCGGGTGCGTTGGAGGATGCACGTATGGGTCCGCTCGGAAGCCTCTTGCCCGTTCTGGCGGCAACGGAAGGTGAAGGATTTTTCAGCACGCTCGCGCAGCGCTGGCAGGACGGTGGCTTCGGTATGTATCCGATCGCCGTCACCGGCATCTTCGTGATCGCCATCGCGGTGGATCGCTTCGTCATGCTGTTCGGCAAGGCCGCCATCAACAAGGAGGCTTTCCTTCGCGGTCTGAAGAAGCACATCTACGCGGGCGATCTCGACAAGGCGATCGCGTACGTCGCGGGCCAGAAGCGCACCCCGCTCACCGCGGTGGTGAAGGCCGGCCTCATCAACGTGCCGAAGGGCCCCGACGAGGTCCAGGCCGCGATGGACGAGGCCATGCTCCGTGAGGGGCCGAAAATCGAGCGTCGGACCGCGTACCTGGCCATGCTCTCCAACGCGGCCATGCTCTTCGGTCTGCTCGGTACGATTTACGGTCTGATCGCCGTGTTCGGCGGTGTGGGTGCCGCCAACCCCGCCGACAAGGCCGCGCTGCTGTCCACGGGTATTTCGCACGTGATGAACTGCACCGGCTTCGGTCTGATCGTCGCCATCACCGGCCTGCTCTGCTACGCCATTCTCCAGGGCCGCACGCAGGCCATGATGGACGACATCAACGAGACCTCGGTGGGGCTTCTGAACCTGGTCGTCGCCAACCAGGACAAGATGAAGATCCCCTCGACCCCGCTCGAGAATCTCGCCGACTGATCGTTCCCTTCACCCGTGGCTCCGTTCGCGCGGAGCCACGGTAGGGAGAATGCGTTATGGCAGGCGTTAGCGTTCCCGGCAGCGGGGGGGGTAAGAGGAAGGTCGATCTCCACATCGAGCTCGTCCCCTTCATCGACATGCTCGCGATGATGATCACCTTCCTGATGATGACGGCCGTGTGGACCGAGCTGGGTAAGATCCAGGTCTCCCAGGCCGCGACCGGCGCGTCCGAGTCGAACGCGCCCCCCAAGCCGACGCTCCAGCTCAACCTCACCGTCACCGAGCGCAGCTACCTCTTGCAGGTGGGCAGCGAGATGACGGAGATTCCGAAGACGGCGGACGGGAACTACGACACCGCCAAGCTGGTGGAGCACCTCAAGCAGGTGAAGAAGGACTATCCCGACCACCGCTCGATCACGATCGCGGCCGAGGATGGCATCCGCTACCAGCAGCTCGTCCTGACGGTCGACAAGTGCATCGAGGCGGGTCTGGCAGACGTGTCCGTGACCGCCGCGCTCGGCTGAGAAAGTAGGGATCTCATGGCTCGCGAAACCAAGGTCATCGTCGTTCCGGGCAAGCGGCCAGGCAAGCGCCTGATGCGGTCCCGGGTCTTCGGTCGCGGCTTCGGTCAGTCGAAGAAGGAAACGAACGTCGAGCTGAACCTCGTGTCGATGATCGACGTCTTCGTGCTGCTGGTCATCTTCCTCATCCAGCAGTTCTCCGCGGACGGCGATCTCCTCTTCCTGACCGACAAGATCAAGATGCCGGAGGCGGCGAACTACCAGCAGCTCGAGCGGGCGCCCGTGATCCAGATCTCGCCCGACGAGATCACGCTCGAGGGCATGATCATCGCGACCACCACCGAGATCGAGGGCCAGGAGCTCTGGAACATCCCGAAGCTCGAGGAGGAGCTCCGGGACCAGAAGAAGGCCTTCGAGTCCGTCCGTGCCGCGGGCGAGGAATTCAAGGGCGACGTCAACATCCAGGCGGACGTCGCCGTGCCCTTCAAGATCCTGAAGAAGGTGATGTACAGCGCCAACCAGGCGGGCTACTTCAACATCAACTTCGCCGTCCTCGCCGGGGGCGGTGGCGGCTCCGGATCGGAGAACGGGAACGGAGCGACCGAGGGCTGATCCTTCCGCTCCAGCCCCTACTCAGCGGCGCCGCCCCTTGCTCCAGCAACGGGCGGCCCTTTTTTCGCTTCTGATGGAGGCCGCGTGGCGTCCGAGGTCGATGCGATTGCGACCGTGCTCGAGACCCTCGCACGGATCCGGATCTTCCCCCTGCCGTCCTCCGTCCTCATCCCCAGCGGTCATCTTCCCCTCCACGTCTTCGAGCCGCGCTACCGCCGGCTCGTCTCCGACGCGATCGCGGACGACAGCGTGATCGGGATCCCCCTCCTCGAGCCGGGCTGGGAAGCGGAGTACGAGGGCAAGCCCCCGGTCCGTCCGGTGATGGGAGTGGGGATCATCCGCGCCGCGGATCGGATGCCCGATGGGCGCTACAACATCCTCGTGGAAGGCGTCCTCCGGGTGCGCATCGTCGAAGAGATTGCCTCCGACACCCCGTACCGCATCGTGCGCGGCGAGGCCGTGGCCGATCGGATCGACGCGGAGGACGAGGCGGATATCCAGGCGCAGGTGCAGACCGTGCGCCAGCTCGCCCTCGATCTCGCGGCCGCGCTGCCCGAGCAGGCGGGGCCCTCGTTCGCGCGCGCGTGCATGCGCGAGCGCGACCCCGGCCGTCTCGCCGATCTCGCCGCGGCGGCGGTCCTGCTCGACGTGCGCGAGCGGCAGAATTTCCTCGAGGAGGCGAACGTTTTGCGGCGGCTGCGGGTCGCCTCGGACGCGCTCGCCCACACCCTCCTGCAGGTTCTCGGCGGCACCGGCGGCGGCATTCCGAGTTAGCCGCCCGTACCCGTCCCCTTTTCATTTGTGCGACGGGCGTGTTAGGTAGCCCGCGAGCATCCGGCCCCCCCTTTGGGAGGGACCCGACCAACGGAGAGTTTTATGCGGCTTTTTGCGCTCGTACGTAAGGCGCCCCGCCGCCTCGCAGCGTTCGCCACTCTCGTGACGGCGTTCGCTCCGGGGCTGGCCCGGGCGGCGACCGAGATGGATCTCGTCCTCCCCGATCTCGGCGCCGTGACGGTGGGAGGCATCTCCGGTCGCACCATCCTCTTCATCGGGATGGCGATCGCCATCCTCGGCCTCGCGATGGGCATCGCGCTCGCGCTGCACGTCAAGGGCCTGCCCACGCACCGGGCGATGCGGGAGATCTCGAACCTCATCTACGAGACCTGCAAGACCTACATGGCGACGCAGGGGAAGTTCATCCTGCAGCTGCAGGTGCTCGTCGGCATCATCATCGCCATCTACTTCGGCCGCACCGCCCCCATCGGCACGGTGGTGGTGATCCTCCTCTTCTCCCTGCTGGGCATCGCGGGAAGCTGGGGCGTGGCCTCTTTGGGCATGCGCATCAACACCTGGGCCAACTCCCGCGCGGCCTTCGCCAGCCTCCAGGGCAAGCCGTATCCCACCTACGCGATTCCGCTGCAGGCCGGCATGAGCATCGGCATGTCGCTGATCAGCATCGAGATCCTCCTGCTGCTCAGCATCCTGCTCATCATCCCCGCCCAGTATGCGGGCGCCTGCTTCATCGGCTTCGCGGTGGGCTCGTCGCTCGGCGCGTCGGTGCTCCGCATCGCGGGCGGTATCTTCACCAAGATCGCCGACATCGGCTCCGACATGATGAAGATCGTCTTCGGCATCAAGGAAGACGACGCGCGCAACCCCGGCGTGATCGCCGACTGTGCGGGTGACAACGCCGGCGACTCGGTCGGGCCGACGGCCGATGGTTTCGAGACCTACGGCGTGACCGCGGTGGCGCTGGTCACCTTCATCCTCATCGGCGTCAAGGATCCGATGCTGCAGGCCCAGCTCTTGGTCTGGGTCTTCACCATCGCCAGCATGATGGTGGTCTTCTCCGCGCTCTCTTACGGCATCAACGCGCTCATCGCGCGGCAGCGCTACGCGGCGGCCACCAAGATGAACTTCGAGGCGCCCCTGACCACACTGGTCTGGATCACCTCGATCGTCTCCATCGTCGGCAACTTCCTGATCTCCCGGTTCCTCCTCGGCGAGGCCGGCGACGGCACCCTGTGGTGGAAGCTGGGCGGCGTGCTCGCCTGCGGCACGATCGCGGGCGCGCTCATTCCCGAGGTGATCAAGATCTTCACCTCGCCCAACTCCGGGCACGTCCAGGAGGTGGTCACCGCCTCCCGTGAGGGCGGCGCTTCGCTGAACATCCTCGCGGGCTTCAACGCCGGCAACTTCAGCGCCTTCTGGATGGGGCTGGTGATCGCGGGCCTGATGGGGCTCGCCTATGGGATCAGCACCGGCCTGCAGGGCGTGATGCTGGCGCCCGCCATCTTCGCCTTCGGCCTCGTCGCCTTCGGCTTCCTCAGCATGGGGCCGGTGACGATCGCCGTCGACTCCTACGGCCCGGTCACCGACAACGCCCAGTCGGTCTACGAGCTCTCGCTCATCGAGGAGATCCCGGGCGTCAAGGAGGAGATCCAGAAGGAGTTCGGCTTCACGCCCAACTTCGACGTGGCCAAGGACTACCTCGAGGAGAACGACTCCGCGGGCAACACCTTCAAGGCGACGTCCAAGCCGGTGCTCATCGGCACCGCGGTGGTCGGCGCCACCACCCTCATCTTCTCGATCATCATGCTGCTGACCAACGGCCTGCAGGAGGACGTGGCGAAGCTCTCGCTGCTGCACGCGCCCTTCCTGCTCGGCCTCATCCTCGGCGGCGCGGTGATCTACTGGTTCACCGGCGCGGCGACGCAGGCGGTGGCCACGGGCGCCTACCGCGCGGTGGAGTTCATCAAGAAGAACATCCGTCTCGAGGGCGTGGAGAAGGCCTCGGTCAAGGACAGCAAGAAGGTGGTCGAGATCTGCACGACCTACGCGCAGAAGGGGATGTTCAACATCTTCCTCGCCGTCTTCTTCTTCAGCCTTGCCTTCGGCTTCCTCGAGCCCTTCTTCTTCATCGGCTACCTGATCGGCATCGCCGTCTTCGGCCTCTTCCAGGCGCTCTTCATGGCCAACGCCGGCGGCGCCTGGGACAACGCCAAGAAGGTGGTCGAGGTGGACCTGAAGGCGAAGGGCACCGAGCTCCACGCGGCGTCGGTGGTCGGTGACACCGTGGGCGATCCGTTCAAGGACACCTCCTCGGTGGCGATGAACCCGGTGATCAAGTTCACCACGCTCTTCGGGTTGCTCGCCGTCCAGCTCGCCATCGGTATCGAGAACCGTACGCTGACGCTCGTGCTCGCCGGCGTCTTCCTCCTCGTGGCGCTCTTCTTCGTGTGGCGCTCCTTCTACGGCATGCGCATCGAGGGCAGCACCGGCGGCGACGCGGGCGCGTCCAAGACGGCGTAACCCGTCCACGCGGCCTTCCCGGGGTGCGTAACGCACCCCGGGAGGCCGAGGAGCCGGTGCATGCTGGCGCAGTGTCCCTGGTGTGGTGGGCGGTTCGAGGCCGGGAGGGCCGGCCGACGGACCTGCCCCCTCTGCGGGGCGGAGATCGAGATTCCCGAGACGGCGGTAAAGTCCGAGCGGAAGCCTTCGGAGGCCCGCGACGAGCCGCCCGGCGTCGGTCCCTGGGAGCAGACCTCCACCCACCCCGAGGGCCTTTGGGTCGCCGAGGAGGAGCCGGCCGGCCCATCCGAAGTGCACGAGCCCGGGCTCGAACTCGCACCCTGGGAGCGCCGCGGGGAACTCGGCATTTTCCGTGCCTTCGGCCAGACCTGGGTGGGGGCGAGTCTTTACCCGCAGCGCTTCTTCCAGCGGCTCGCTCCGTACCCGCACGTCGGTCCCGCCTACCTCTTCGCCCTCCTCGTTTCCCTGGCGGGTTTCGTCGTCTCCTGGTTGTGGGCCGAGACCGTCGGCGAGTTCTTGCCCGGCTGCGGCCAGTTCGTGCCGCTTCCGGAGGAGCCGTCCGACGTTTCGCCCGTCGTGAGGTGGCTCTTCGCCCTCTCGCTCACGGTCGGTGGCATCTGGGGCTTCGCCGCGCTGCTGCACGTCGCCTGCCGGATCGTCGGATCGACCACGCACGCGTTCTCCCGCACCTTCCGGACCGCGGCGTATGCCTCGGCGCCCGGACTCGTGGGCATTCTTCCGGGAACCGGATTCATCGCCTTCATTTGGGAGTGTGCCGTCCTGGTCGTTGCCCTTCGCTGGACGCATGGTTTGACGACCGGTCGCGCGCTGGCGGCGCTCGTGCTCGCGTTCGTCGGAGGGGTTCCTTTCATGCTCCTCGTCATGACCCCATTCGCCTTGCTCGGCGCAATCGCAGGAGGTGGTAGCGGATGAAACTCGGAACGCTCAGGGATGGAAGCCGCGACGGAAAGCTCGTCGTGGTGCGCCGGGACAACGCGGTCTACGCGCCGGCCGACGGCATCGCGCCGAACCTCCAGGCCGCCCTCGATGGTTGGGACGATGTGGCGCCCCGGCTCGAGGCCCTCGCCGCCGACCTGGAGGCGGGGCGGGTGGAAGGCCTGCCCGTCGAGCCCGACCGCTTCCACGCTCCGCTTCCCCGCGCGTACGAGTGGGTGGACGGCTCGGCCTTCCTCAACCACGTGATTCTCGTGCGCAAGGCGCGCGGCGCCGAGCCGCCTCCGACGCTGCGGGAAGATCCCCTCGTCTACCAGGGAGGATCGGGCCACTTCCTCGGACCTACCGAGGACATCCCCCTTGCCGATCCGGAGTGGGGCCTCGACTTCGAATCGGAGGTGGCGGTGATCCTCGGCGACACGCCGCAGGGCACGACCGCCGCGGACGCGCACCGCTACGTCCGCCTCCTCGTCCTCGTCAACGACGTCACCCTGCGCAATCTCATCCCCGCCGAGCTGGCGAAGGGCTTCGGCTTCTTCCAGAGCAAGCCCGCCACCGCCTTCGGTCCCTTCGCCATCACGCCGGACGAGCTCGGCGACGCCTGGAGGGACGGGCGGGTGCACCTTCCCCTGCGCACGATCTACAACGGTCGCCTGGTCGGGGATCCCGACGCGGGCCCCGAGATGCACTTTTCCTTCTTCGACCTCATCGAGCACATCTGCAAGACGCGCAGCTTCACCGCCGGCACCATCCTCGGCAGCGGGACCGTCTCCAACGAGGATCGGGCGCGGGGGATCTCCTGCCTCGCGGAGCGACGGATGATCGAGATCATCGAGACCGGCGCGCCGCAGACGCCGTTCATGCGGCCCGGCGACACCGTGGAGATCGAGATGCTCGACGGCCGGGGGAGGAGCCTCTTTGGCCGCATATCCCAAAAGGTGGTGCAGCGATGAAGCTCTACAGCTATTGGCGGTCCAGCGCGAGCTGGCGCGTCCGCATCGCGCTCCATTACAAGGGCCTGCCGTTCGAGTACGTGCCCATCCATCTCGTGCGCGAGGGGGGCGCCCAGCACAACGAGGCCTACCGCAGCCAAAACCCGATGCGGCAGGTCCCGCTCCTGGTCCTCGACGACGGCCGCACGCTCGCGCAGTCGGTGGCCATCCTCGAGTACCTGGAGGAGACCCACCCGACGCCTCCGCTCCTTCCGCAGGATCCCTACCTGCGCGGGAAGGTGCGGCAGATCGTCGAGATCGTGAACTCCGGCATCCAGCCTCTGCAGAACCTCGCGGTCACCCAGAAGCTGCGCGAGCTCGGGGTGGACGCCGACGCGTGGACGCGCGAGTGGATCGGTCGCGGCCTCGATGCGCTGGAGCAGGAGGTGGCACGCAGCGCGGGGCGATACGCCGTGGGCGACGCGCCCACCTTCGCCGACGTGCTGATCGTCCCGCAGATGTACTCGAGCCGACGCTTCGGCGTGGACGTGTCGAAGTACCCGCACCTCCTTCGGATCGAGGAGGCGTGCATGGAGCTGACCGCCTTCCAGAAGGCGCATCCCTCCGCGCAGCCGGACGCGGAGGGATGATTCGTTTTCGTACGCGCCACGCGGTTACGTAACGATCGTCGACAACGTCGGCGTGGATGCGCCTTTACGGTGCGTGCAACGATCCGGCGGCGCTGGTCTCGCATGCGTAGATCATGTAGAGATCCACGCGCCACGTGAGGGGTTACAAACATGAACAACGAGAAGAAGATGGAATCACTTGGAATACTTGGCATCGACTCCGTGCACTTTTACGTCCACGACATCGAACGGGCACGCAGGCTCTACGTGGACGTGATGGACTTCGCCGAGATCGGCGGGTCGAGCCCGGAGCTCGAAGCGGCAGGCAAACAGCGCTCGGTCGTTTTCACGGCGGGTGACATCCGTCTGGTGGTCTCGCAGCCCGTCGGCATCGGCGGTCGCGCCTATCGCTACCTGCAGAAGCACCCGGAGGGCGTGGGCTCGATCACCTATCGCGTCAAGGACGTGGAGAAGACCTTCCGCCTCCTCGAGGAGCGCGGCGGGACGCCGATCACCGACATCCAGCGCTTCGACGACGGCAAGGGCGGCAAGCTCGCCTTCTTCTCCATCACCACGCCCTTCGGCGACACGACCTTCCGGTTCCTGCAGCGCGACGGCTACGACGCCCTCTACCCGGGCATGATCACCTACCCGGAGCCGAAGGGCGGCAAGAACCGCCACGGCTTCGGCCACATCGATCACGTCACCTCGAACTTCCGCACCATGAAGCCGGCGCTCCTCTGGATGGAGCACGTGCTCGGCCTGGAGGAGTTCTGGAACGTCCAGTTCCACACCATGGACGTCTCGCAGGTGACGGGCCACGAGGGCTCCGGTCTGCGCTCGATCGTGATGTGGGATCCCGAGTCGGGCGTGCGCTTCGCGAACAACGAGCCGCTGCGGCCCCACTTCAAGACGTCCCAGATCAACGTCTTCATCGAGGACCAGCGGGGAGAGGGCGTCCAGCATCTGGCGCTCACCGTCAAGGACATCGTCTCGGCGGTGCGCACGATGCGCGAGGCCGGTGCGGACTTCATGCCGACGCCCGGCACGTACTACGACGCCCTTCCCGAGCGGATCAAGCGGATGGGGATCAATCGGATCGACGAGGACATCGACGTCCTGCGCGAGCTCGAGATCCTCGTGGACGGCGATCGCGATCACGCCTACATGCTGCAGATCTTCATGAAGGAGGGCGCCTCGCTGTTCAAGGACGTGCGCGGCGGGCCCTTCTTCTTCGAGATCATCCAGCGCAAGGGAGACGAGGGCTTCGGCGCCGGCAATTTCCGGGCGCTCTTCGAGAGCATCGAGCGCCAGCAGATCGCGGAAGGGAAGGTCTGATGCTCGATCGGATTCAGGTGGGCCAGGTACCCCCCAAGCACCACATCGCGTTCCGCGATGCGTCGGGAAGGCTGCTTTTCGAGGAGTGCCTGACCCGGGATGGTTTCGATGGTCCCTACACCATCGCCTATCATCTGCGGGAGCCGCACACCCACCGGCGGATCGAGATGGAGGGGGGCTTCCGCCTCCCCTCCGCCGCCGCGCCGCGGCCCTTGGCGCGTCGCCTCTTCCGGAGCCAGGACCTCCCGCGCAGTGGGGGCTCGCCGAGCGCGGCGCGGATCCCGCTGCTGTTCAACGAGGATCTCGCCATCTCCGTGCTCTTCCCCGATCGCGAGGACGAGCACTACTTCGTCAACGGCGACGCCGACGACCTCTACTACATCCACGAGGGCTCGGGCCTTCTTCGCACCGTCCTCGGTGACCTCCGCTTCGAGGCCAAGGACTACGTCTTCGTGCCCAAGGGGATCCTCCATCGCTTCGTCCCCGATCCGGGCGTGTCGCAGTACTGGCTCTCGATGGAGCTCTTCGGCGGCCTCCATCTGCCGCGGCAGTGGCGCAACGAAGTGGGGCAGCTCCGCATGGACGCTCCCTACTCGCACCGCGACTTCCGCCGGGTGGAGTTCCGGGGCCCGATGGACGAGGGCATCCGCAAGCTCCTCGTGAAGCGGCAGAACGCCTTCCATGGCTTCTGCTACGAGGAGTCGCCGCTGGACGTGGTGGGCTGGGACGGCTCCGTCTATCCGTGGGCCTTCCCCATCCTCAACTTCCAGCCGCGCGTGGGTCTGGTGCACCTGCCGCCCACCTGGCACGGCACCTTCGCGGCGCGCAACGCCCTCATCTGCTCCTTCGTTCCGCGCAAGGTCGACTTCCATCCGGAAGCGATCCCTTGCCCGTATCCGCACTCGTCGGTGGATTGCGACGAGTTCCTCTTCTACTGCGACGGCAACTTCACCTCGCGACGGGGCGTGGGACCGGGCGCCATCTCGCTACATCCCGCGGGCGTCCCCCACGGGCCGCATCCCGGCGCCTACGAGGGCAGCATCGGCCAGAGCGAGACGCCCGAACTGGCCGTGATGATCGACACCTTCAAGCCCTTGCGCGTCACCGAGGAAGCCGTTTCCATCGAAGATCCGGACTACCACGAGAGCTTCATTCCCTGACGAAGCCGAACAGTCGGATCGCGCGAGGGGCCGCGGGGACTCCGCGGCCCCTTTTCTGCCGCGCGCGAAGCCAACTCCTATGATGGAAGGCGATGGAGCGGACGATGGAGCTCGCCTCGCATCGCTTCGAGGCCCATACCGGCGAGGTGCGGCTCGTGCTGCACGCGCCCGACTTGCCGGCTCTCTTCGCGCAGGCGGCGCGGGGGCTCGCCGAGTTGATGGTCGAGGATGCCGACGCCATTCCCATCGAGGATCGGCTCGAGGTCCAGGTCGAAGGGCGAGACCACGAGGCGCTGCTCGTCGGCTGGCTCGACGAGCTCATCTTCCACACGGAGGTGCGGGGCAACGTCTACCCTCGGGTGGAGCGGATCGATCTGGAGGAGGGCCGCCTGCGCGCGCAGGTGGTGGGAGGCCCACCCGCGGCCTTCAAGACCTCGGTGAAGGCCGCCACCTTCCACGGCCTCGAGGTGCGAAAGGTCGGAGGAAGGTACGAAGCGGCCGTCGTCCTGGACGTCTGACGGAGGAGAGCATGCATCCGGAGACTGGTCTTCCCGAGCCGCGTCGCGTGGCGCCGACGATCTGGGAGATTCCGAAGGACTTTCGTCCCGACATGCGGGTGTCGGCGCGCGTCTTCGCCAGCGCGGAGCTGATGGAGCAGATCCGTCGGGACCGCAGCCTCGAGCAGCTCATCAACGTGGCCACGCTGCCGGGCCTGGCGGCTCCGGTGATGGGCATGCCCGACATGCACGAGGGCTACGGCTTCCCGGTGGGCGGCGTGGCGGCCACGCGCTATCCCGACGGGGTGATCTCCCCGGGCGGGATCGGCTTCGACATCAACTGCGGGGTGCGCCTGCTCTCCTCCTCGCTCTCGCACGAGGACGTCGAGCTCCACCTGCGGCCTCTTCTCCACGAGCTCTCCCGCGCAGTGCCCACCGGCTACGGCCGGGGCTCGCGCGAGCTCAGCTTCTCCGGCAGAAAGCTCGACCGCCTCCTCGAGGAAGGCGTCTCCCTCCTCGTCCGCCAGTACGGGATCGGCTGGGAGGCCGACCTCCCCTACATCGAGTCGCAGGGGACGATCCCCGGCGCGCGCGCCGCGGAGGTGAGCGATCGCGCGAAGCAGCGCGGCGGCGACCAGCTCGGCACGCTCGGCGGCGGCAACCACTTCCTCGAGATCCAATTCGTCGAGGAGATCTACGACGCGGCGATCGCCTCCGCGTTCGGCATCCGCGGCGTGGGCCAGGTCACGGTGCTCATCCACACCGGCTCCCGGGGGCTGGGCCACCAGGTCTGCACCGATTACGTCAAGCGGATGGACGCGGTGATGCACCAGTACGGGATCCGCGTTCCCGATCGGCAGCTCGCGTGCGCGCCGCTCGATTCGAAGGAGGGCAAGGCCTACTTCGCGGCGATGAGCGCCGCCGCCAATTTCGCCTTCTGCAACCGGCACGTGATCGCGCACCGGGTGCGCCAGGCCTTCGAGTACATCCTCGGCACGCACGTGGGTGACCGGGCGGGCGATTTGCGCACGGTCTACGACGTGGCGCACAACATCGCCAAGCTGGAGCGCTACGACGGCGAGGTCCTCTGCGTGCACCGCAAGGGTGCCACCCGCGCCTTCGGACCTTCCGCCGAGGATCTGCCCGATCGCTACCGCGGCGTCGGCCAGCCCGTCTTCATCCCCGGCAGCATGGGCACGCGCTCCTACGTCCTCGCCGGCCGCGATGCCTCCCACGAGCTCTCGCTGTCCAGCACCTGCCACGGCGCGGGCCGCGCCATGAGCCGTGCCGCCGCCAAGCGGAGGGTGCACGGCGGCGAGCTGCGCCAGGAACTCGCCGCGCGCGGCATCCTCGTCGAGGGCGCCTCCAACAAGGAACTCGCCGAGGAGGCTCCCGAGGCCTACAAGGACGTCGACCGCGTGGTCGACGTGGTGCACCGAGCCGGCATCGCGACGAAGGTGGCGCGCCTCCGTCCGATCGCGGTGATGAAGGGCTGAGATCCGGCGCGGCGCTTCTGACATCCACGCGCCTTCGCACCCGCGTTCCTCAGGTGCGGGTGCGGACGAGGGCGGCGCGCGGGCTGTGGCCGAAGAGCAGGTAGAGCCTACCCTCCGGATCGATGGCCACGGGGCGGACGTGGTGCGCGTCGGGGCCGAGGCCGGGGATGCGCACCCAGCGTCCATCGACGAGCTCGGCGACGTGGCCCGTGGCCGTGAGACAGTAGGCGCGGCCCGCGCCGGCGAAGACGGCGTTGGCGGAGGCGGCGCACGCGCCCTCGCCGACGCGCACGAAGGCGCCGTCCTCCTCCCGGAAGACGCCGGCGGCGGTGGCGACCCAGAGGGTGCCCTCGTCGTCCGCGACGAGGTGGCGGATCAAGGCGGGCAAAGGTGCGTGGACGGGTGTCCATTCGCTGGTGTCGCCGGAGAGCGACAGCACGCGTTCACCGGCCGCGACGAGAATCCGGCCGTCTCGATGCGCCCACAGGCCGGCCAGGTTCACGTCCGGTCCGAGGCGCTCCCAGGTGGTGGCGTCCGGCGGCAAACGGTAGACGCCGTGGACGTCGATGGCGACGACGGCGGAGCCGTCCGGGAGCCAGCCGACGCCGACGAGGTTGACCGTGGCGCGGCCCGGATCGGGATTCCACGCGGGCAAGCGGTCGAGGCTCGGGCGCGCATAGCGATCGGCGCCCGGCTCGGCGACGAAGAGCAATCCGCGGTCGCCCGCGCCGGCGTTCAGCCGCTCCGTGCCGAAGAGGAGCGCGCCGTCCGCGCGCACCGCCAGATCCACCACGTCGTGGTAGACGGGCAGGGGTTCCTCGCTGTCGAGCTGCGTCCAGTGGAGGTCTTCGGGGCGCCGGCGGTAAACGCGGTTGAAGTCGTTGGAGAAGCTTCCCGCGGCAAAGGCCTCGCCGCCGTCGGGCAGAAACCCCACGGCGAGGGGGAAGCGGCCGAACTCCACCCCGCCACGGGTGACGAGTTCCCAGTCGCCCGACGCCTCTCGCAACCGCCAAATGCCGTGCGAGCTGGGAACGAGGATCGTGCCGTCGCGTTCGAGCAGGCCGGCCTGGAAAGCGCCGACGTTCTCGTGCGGCGGGATCGGGGCGACGTGCTCGAAGGCACCGTCCCCGCGGCGGCGGTAGAGACCCTGGCTGCCGATCGCGAAGACGTCTTCGCCGCGCACGGCGAGGTCGAAGACGGCACAGCGGCCGCTGCG
>Ga0079224_100000581_pt1 | contig 36744 bp, 35 predicted proteins | sample Stecom2015_FD_80414 | JGI IMG/M metagenome (GOLD analysis project Ga0079224, IMG submission 80414) | Agricultural soil microbial communities from Utah to study Nitrogen management - Steer compost 2015 | ecosystem: Environmental > Terrestrial > Soil > Agricultural land | place: USA: Utah... | reverse complement strand
TGGCCCTGCTGGTTACCCCCGCCCTGGCCGTCGCTGCCGATTTTCCCCAACGTCCGATTTCATTGATCGTGCCGTTTGCCGCCGGCGGCCCGACCGATGTCGTCGCTCGCTCTCTTGCCAATGAAATGGGCAAGGTGCTCAAGCAGACCGTGGTCGTGGAAAACAAGACCGGCGCCGGCGGCACACTGGCTGCGGGCTACGTCGCTGCCGCCAAGCCGGACGGTCACACGATCTTCCTGCACCACACAGGCATGGCGACAGCGCCGGCGATGTATAGCAAATTGCGCTACGATCCGCTCAAAAGTTTTGAATATATCGGCGAAGTAGTGGATGTCCCCATGACACTGATGGCGCGCGCTGATCTGCCGCCGGACAGTTTCAAGGAATTTGTCGATTACGCCAAAGCCAACGGCGACAAGATCAATCTGGCCAATGCCGGTCCGGGCGCCGTATCCCAGCTATGTGGTTCGCTGCTGCAACAGGCCATGGGCGTGAAAATGACAACGGTCCCGTTCCAGGGCACCGGCCCTGCCATGACCGCGTTAATGGGCAAGCAGGTTGATGTGCTGTGTGACCAGACCACGCAAACCCTGCCGCATATCAAGGCGAAAGACCTGAAATTTTACGGTGTGACCACGCCGGAGCGGATCAAGCAGTTACCCGATGCACCGACATTGTCCGAACAGGGCCTCAAGGGGTTTGCCGTCAAAGTGTGGCACGGCCTGTACGCGCCCAAAGGCACACCCGGACAGGCGGTGGAAAAACTGAACGAGTCCCTGAAGGCAGCCCTTAAAGCGCCCGCGTTTGTGCAGCGGATGGACCAACTGGGCGCGCAGATCGTCAGCGAAGAGCGTCAGACGCCCGAGTCGCTGCAAAAATGGCTGGCCGCCGAAGTAGCCAAATGGGGCCCTATTCTGAAAGCAGAAAACATCAGCATCAACTGAGTATTGATTCTTAAGGCCGGTGGCTGTTATCCACCGGATTTACGCCTGTGAAGCCTGGTCCTCACAGGTTTTTTTTTCCTGTACGGGCGTGCTGCAACACGACTGGCAGACAGGTAAAATGTGATTGCGGTGATGGCCTTGCGCGCTTTGCAGCGACCCATTGCCAATGGCGCCAATGCTGCCATGGGTGCAGGCGGGACCTCTGTGAGCACATCGGACAACCCGCAAGCACGCAGGTGCGACCCGCATTGACCGGCATCAGTCACTGAATGCCACATCGAATGTCATCACCGAGGTGAGCGTTTGTCCGGGTTCCAGCGGCTGTCCGCCCACCTGAGTCGGATCATAGGTTGCGTTCAGGTTAAATGCATCGGAGGTGTTGCTGACCGGCTCGGCGCAGAACCAGTCTTTACCCGGCGGGCTGTAGATCACCAGGAAATCCAGCGGCTGCGTCGCCGTCATGCGCAATGTCCTGCGCTCATCGGGCCAGTGAATGTCCGCTACGTGATCCCAGGCCGTGAAGGGATGATCGAACACATGCCGGTCGATCGCAATACCGTGTTTGAGCGCTTCGGTATCCGGATGCATGGCCAGATTCAGCGGCATGACTTCCTCGTCGCTGATCCAGGCATGGCCCACGCCAGCGGTCAGCGTCGTATTGGAATGACGCACGAAATAGGGATGATGTCCCATGCCCACCGGCATGACGCGGTGACCGGTATTGGTCACCGTCAGGTGCACCTTCAGTCGTAGCGACTCCAGTACGAAACGCTGCTCGGCGACAAAGGCGTAGGGCCAGGCATCCGGTGCGTGCGTATAGCGTATGAGCAGTTCGTTTTCCTGCTGTGATTGCACGGTCCAGGGCTTGTTGCGCACGATACCATGGATGCTGTGCGGCGAGTCGGGCTTGGCCGAAGGGTAGGTCACGCGCTGACCTTCGAACTCAAAGGTGCCGTTGCGCAGCCGTCCAAACCAGGGCAGCAGCGGAAAGCTGGACATCTCGGAGACCAGGCCTTCATCGATCGCCTGAGTAGAAGCGTCGCGCAACCAGGGGCAGAGCACATCGTCAATACGATGCCGGTATCCGCAAATCGCGCCCCCGATATGAGGCGCCACAATCAGTTCGGCCTGGTCGGCACGCAGGGTAATCAGTTTGGTTTTACTCATTCCGTGTCCTTTCTGTGCATTGTATATGTCAGGCTCAAACTGCCTGTGTCGCCGCTGCGGCTGACGCCCAGTAGCGCTGCAACCAGCCAAGCCCGTCACGGGTACCGCGGGCCGGCCGGTATTCGCAGCCGATCCAGCCCTCGTAGCCCAGGGCTTCAAGCTGCCTGAACACATACGAATAATTCAATTCTCCGCTATCGGGCTCATGCCGGTCAGGCGCGCCGGCAATCTGCATATGACCGACCAGTCCGGCGCCAAGCGATTGCCCAATATGACGAGTCACATCGCCTTCGGTGCGCTGACAGTGATAAAGATCCATTTGAATGCGCAGGTTATCCATGTTGACCTGTGCCAGCACGTCGCGCGCCTGCGCCTGGCCGGACAGAAAATAACCGGGCATATCGATCGGATTGATGGGTTCGATCATCAGATCCAGGCCGGCGCCCTGCAGCAGCGTGGCCGCTTTAGCCAGGGTGTCCAGATACTGCTCGTGTGCAGCCGCGAAGGCGGCCTGATCGCTCACGATTCCCGCCATCACATGAATGCGCGGCACCCCCAGAATCAATGCATAATCAATGGCTTTTTTCACGCCATCCAGGCATTCGGCCTGGCGACCCGGCAGGCAGGCAAGTCCTTTTTCACCGGCGGCGGCAACGCCCGGCGGCGCATTGATCAGCACCTGCTGCAAATCATGATCCTGCAGTCGCCGGCTAATCGCATCGGCCGCTTCATCATAAGGAAACAAACACTCGACGCCTTTGAAGCCGTCCTGCGCCGCCTGGGCGTAGCGCTCCAGGAAGGGCACCTCGGTGTACAGCATAGACAGATTTGCAGCAAACTTGAGCATTACTGATGCCCCATTTGCGCCAGCAGGCTGTCTGGCACCGTAATGCCCTCTTCCTGCGCCGTATTGGCCAAATCCTGACGGCGTGCGCCAGGCAGGCGAACGCCGTCATCTTCCAGCATGGCGGCGATCAGGTCTTCAAGACGATTGAAATAGGTCTGCTGGCCGGCCAGGGCCTGCGGGTCGATCAGGATAAATACCTGGCCCAGCCTGGGTTCGTTGCCAGTGTCATCATAAAGCGGATCAGCCTCATAGCCAAAATGGGCGCCGGTAAGCGCAACGCAGAGCAACTCGACCATCAGGGCCAGCATGGATCCTTTGACGCCCCCAGCGGCCTGCATACTGCCTTTGAGCGCCTCCTTGGCATCATTGGTGGGCCGGCCCTCGCTATCGAGCGCCCAGCCATCGGGAATGGGCTTATTGTCGCGCGCGGCAAGAATGACCTTACCCCTGGCTACCTGCGACAAAGACAAGTCGATCACCACCGGCTCGGCCTGTTCGCGAGGAAAGGCCGCGGCAATCGGATTGGTTCCAAACAATGGCCGCTTGCCGCCCCACGCCGTGATGGCCGAGGGCGAGTTGCTGAAAGCCAGCCCGATCAGTCCGGCATGGGCCACTGGTTCCAGATGATAGGCCGCCATGCCGAAATGATGACTATTGGTCACGCCGGCAATGCAAATACCGGTCTGCCTGGCCTTTTCTATCGCCGTCGTGATGGCCAGTTCGCAGGCCGGAAAAGCCAGTCCGGTGCGCGCATCAACCAGCAACGCCGATGCTTTTTCCTGCACAATTTCCGGTTCCGCCGCCCCATCGGCCCGCCCTGACGACAGATGCAGCGCGTAACTGGGCACGCGCGATACGCCATGCGTGGCAATGCCGTGCGCGTCTGCAAAGACCAATGCTTTGGCGGTGGTCTTCGCCATCACCGGATTGGCGCCGGCGGCGGCCAGGGTATCCTGCGCCAGGGTGGTCAGGGAAGAAAGTGAAATTGTGCTCATGCTGCCTCGTCCATATTGTTGTGTGTGATCCGTGGCTGTGCTGCGGGATGATCGCAGCACGACCTGTTTCAGTCTAATGATAATTCAGGAAGCACGCGCACAGCCGCAGAACGTGACGGGCGGCGGCAATTTGTCGATACACGCCTGGGATTTGAGGAGCGCGGGGACGATAAAAGGGCAACCACGCGCCGGGCTGGCTGCGGATGATCGGCAAGATAACGAGCGTCAGCAACGAGAACCAGGGCCCCGCGACCGTTGAGCGGCAGAGTGCATGAGCGGCGGATTGGCCGACTGGCCATCCTGCCGGCAGCCGGCGTCAGGCCCGGGGCGCCTGCGCCGCAGCGGTGGCGGCCAGCGCCGTAATCGCTTGCCAGTTGCCTGCCTGCACCAGGTCTGCGGGCGCCAGCCAGGAGCCCCCTACGCAGGCGACATTGGGCAGCGCCAGATAAGCGGCCGCATTTGTCGCATGAATTCCGCCTGTCGGGCAAAAGACGATATCGGGCAAGGGGCTGTACAGCGACTTGAGTAACGGCACACCGCCTACGGCCTCTGCCGGAAATAGCTTTTGAGCAGCGAAACCCGCATCAAAGGCATTCATGGCCTCGGTCGGTGTGGCCACGCCAGGTAAAAAAGGCACCCGATTGGCGGCCAGGGCCGGTAGCAGTGCCGCAGGCAGGCCTGGCGACACCGCAAAGCGTGCGCCTGCCTGCAACGCCGCGTCCAACTGGCTGGCGTCCCGTACTGTACCTACGCCGATCAATGCTTGCGGAAAGGCGTTAACCAGCTCGCGCACGCCATCGAGCGCGGCGGACGTGCGTAGTGTGATTTCAAATGTGTTAATGCCGCCATCCAGCAGCGCCCGGGTGACCTGCAGGGCTTCATCGACCGACTGGATGACCATGACCGGCATGACCGGACCCCGTTTGAGAATGGCAAGTGTATCCACGACAATATGTCCTTTGTGATTAATCTCGCCTGGCGCAGATGCGCTGCCTGTGGCGCCGCTGCACCAGAAGAGCGGGCTTGAGCCGGCCATGGGCAGCAACCGCCCCGCCGTGAGTTCAATTGTGCTTTACGCGTCCCAGGAAACCAGTTTACCCGGATTGAAAATATTATTCGGATCATAGGCATGCTTGATCAACCGCATCAGGTGCAATGCATCCTCGCCGTGCTCTTCTTTCAGGAATTCCATTTTATGAATACCCACGCCGTGCTCGCCCGAGCAGGTGCCGTCCATACGAATGGCGCGCGATACCAGCCGGCGATTGATGCCTTCGGACATATCCCATTCTTCGCGGCTGTCAGGATCGATGAGCATCTGCACATGAAAGTTGCCATCGCCCACGTGGCCGACAATGGTGTACGGAAAGGGCATGCCTTCGAGTTCCTGTGCAGTTTCGCTGACACACTCGGCAAGCCGCGAAATCGGCACGCAGACGTCGGTCGCGACTGAACGCGAACCCGGACGCAATTGCAGGCCGGAATAATGCGAGTTATGACGGGCCGTCCACAAGCGCTTGCGGTCTTCCGGCTTTTCGGCCCACTCAAAGTCCATACCGCCGTTATCCTTGGCGATTTCCTGCACAATCTCGGCCTGCTCGCGCACGCCGGTCTCGCTGCCATGGAATTCAAACAGCAATAGCGGTGTTTCCTTGAGCGTGAGCTTGCTGTAAGCATTGACTGCCTTGACCGCCCGTGTATCCATGAACTCGACCCGGGCAATGGCTACGCCCGACTGCATGATTTCGATCACCGACTGCACAGCAGACTCCAGCGTGGGGAAATTGCAAATGGCCGCCGTCACCGCCTCGGGTTGCGGATACACACGCACGGTCACTTCGACAATAATGCCCAATGTGCCTTCGCTGCCGACGAACAGGCGGGTCAGGTCATAGCCCGATGAAGACTTGCGGGCCCGGCTGCTGGTGCGAATTACCTTGCCGGTGGCCGTCACCACTTTCATGGAGACCACGTTCTCCCGCATGGTGCCGTAGCGTACGGCATTGGTGCCCGAGGCACGGGTGCTGGTCATGCCACCGATAGAGGCATGCGCCCCCGGATCTATCGGAAAAAACAGGCCCGTGTGGCGGATCTCGTCATTGAGCTGGGTACGGATGACGCCCGGCTGCACGGTCACGGTGAAGTCTTCAGCATTGATGGCCAGCACTTTGTTCATCTCGGTAAAGTCCAGCGTGACGCCGCCTTCAATAGGCAACACGTGCCCTTCCAGCGATGAACCGATGCCGAAAGGGATGACCGGTACTTTATACTGGTTGCAGATCCTGACAGCGTCGACCACTTCGTCGGTGTCGCGCGGAAAAATGACGGCTTCGGGCGGACACACCGGATACGGAGACTCGTCGGTACCGTGGTGCTCTCGCACGGCCATGGAAGTAATAAAACGCTCGCCGAAGCGCTCACGGAACGCGGCAATGGCGGCTTCGGGAAGGGTACGAATGGCTTTCTTGTCCAGAACTGTCATAGTATGCTCGCTGCCCTGCTGTTGAATATGGCGTATGACACATGCAAGGCGTCAATAATAAATGAAAAAATGACAGACATGATTCATGCCTGCCGGTAGCGGCACAGCAACGCCATGCGGCTGGCGTTCGCATGGACCTGGCTATACAGTACCGCTGTCATTGGTTTACTATTTGGCCGCCACCGGCTCGCCATTTCGTTGCCAATAACGCAGACGAAACAGCAAACCAATAGTCACGACAACCGGCATTAATGATTATCGCGCGATTCGCCCCGCGTCTGGATAATATCCACATAAGCCGTCGCCGCTTCCAGACATGCGCCATCGCCCTGCTGTCCGACCATGCCGCGATAGATTTCTTCCCACGGCGTCATGTTCAACAGTTCCGGTTTAACCCAGGCATCGCGCCGCGCCTGCAGCTCATCATCGGAAAGCAGCACATCTACACGACAGGCGTTCAGATCAACCCGAACGATATCGCCGGTACGCAGCAAGGCAAGCCCGCCACCCACCACCGACTCGGGCGAGACGTTCAGAATGGACGGACTGGCCGAGGTACCGCTCTGGCGGCCATCGCCCATGGTGGGCAGCGTATCTATTCCCTTGTTGAGCAGATAGGCGGGGGGCTGCATATTAACCACTTCTGCACCGCCCGGATAGCCGACCGGCCCGCTATTGCGAATCACCAGGATGGATTTATCGTCAATGCCCAGCGCCGGATCTTCAATACGATCGTGATAATCCTCGGGTCCTTCAAAAACCACCGCCTTCAGGTCCATTACGTTCGGGTGCGCCGGGTCAGACAGGAACCGGGCCCTGAATTTATCATCGATCACGCTGGTCTTGATCACTGCATTATCAAACAGATTGCCGGTAAGCACAACGTAGCCGGCCGCTTGCTTCAGCGGCGTGTCGTAGGCGCGAATCACCTCCCGATCCGGGGCCGGCACGGTCGCCAGGTTCTCGGCCAGCGTTTTGCCGGTTACAGTCATGGCTGCGCCATCCACTTTACCGGCGTCCAGCAGTTCCTTCATGACGGCCGGCACGCCCCCGGCTCGGTGGAACGCCTCCCCAAGGAAGCGCCCCGCAGGCTGGCAGTCTACCAGCAAGGGAATATCCGGCCCCAGGCGCTGCCAGTCTGCCAGCGTGTGAGCAACGCCCATATGGCGGGCAATGGCCACCATATGAATCGGACAATTGGAGGAACCGCCCAGCGCCGCAGCTGCAACCACCGCATTTTCAAAAGCGGCTTGGGTCATGATATCGGACGGGCGCAGATTTTCGCGAACCATATCGACAATACGACGACCCGTTTCATAGGCCATCCAGCCGCGTTCGCGATGCGGTCCGGGAATGGCGGCGCAGCCGGGCAGCGACATGCCCAGCGCTTCGGCCAGGGAGTTCATGGACAGCGCCGTGCCCATGGTATTGCAGTGACCGACCGACGGAGCAGACGAGGCCACATTGTTCATGAATTCGTCGTAGCCGATCTCGCCCGCGGACAAGCGCTTGCGCGCATCCCAGACAACGGTGCCGGAGCCGGCCAGCTTGCCTTTCCACCAGCCATCCAGCATGGGGCCGCCCGAGAGCACAATGGCGGGAATATTGACGGTGGCTGCCGCCATCAGGCATGCGGGCGTGGTTTTATCGCAGCCGGTGGTCAGCACCACGCCATCCAGCGGGTAGCCATGCAGGATTTCGACCAGACCCAGATAGGCCAGATTGCGATCGAGGGCCGCCGTCGGGCGCTTGCCGGTTTCCTGTATCGGATGAACCGGAAACTCCAGCGGAATTCCGCCCATATCGCGAATGCCATCACGTACCCGTTTAGCCAGCTCCAGATGATGGCGGTTACACGGAGACAGATCGGAACCCGTTTGGGCAATGCCGATAATCGGCTTGCCCGACTGCAACTCTTCCCTGGTGATACCGTAATTCATATAGCGTTCGATATACAGGGCGGTCATGCCTGGATTGGCCGGGTTGTCAAACCACCGGCGGCTGCGCAAAGGCGTTTTTTCTGACATAGACATAACGGGTTCCTTCTATTTCAATTGTAATAATACTCAGGCGCCAGAAGCCTTTTTAGCAGCTTCCAGCACGCCTTCGACGGTTTCCTTGCCGATCTTGGCCTTCAGGCTTTCCACAATCGGCGCCACTTTCTCGCGAATTTTCTCTTTTTCCTCAGTAGAAAATTCAGCCACCTTCACGTCATGCTCTTTCAGGTATTTGAGCGCGTCTTCATTGCCCTGGCGGCTGGCTTTGCGCTGGAATGCCTGGCTGTCTTTGGCAGCCTGCACAATGACATCCTTTTCATCCTGGGAAAGCTGGTCAAACCATTTCTTGGATGCCAGGAATACGAATGGCGTATACACGTGGTTGGACAATGTCAGATAGGGTTGGACCTCATAGAATTTGCTGGTCTGGATCGTGGACAGCGGGTTCTCCTGGCCATCTACCGTCTTGGTTTCCAGCGCCGTAAACAATTCCGTAAACGGCATGGGAATCGCATTGGCGCCCAATCCCTTGAACACGCTCAATGCAACCTGGTTCTGCATCACGCGCAGCTTAATGCCGTTGATATCATCCAGTTTGGATATCTCGTGACGGGAGTTGGTGATATTGCGAAAGCCGTTTTCCCAGTAGTTCAGTCCGATCAGGCCCTTGGCCGGCAGTTTGTCCAGCAACTTCTTGCCTTCCGGGCCGTCCAGCACCGCGTCCGCCACCTTTTCATTGTCAAACAAAAACGGCAGGTCAAATACCCCGAACTCGGGAATCAGACTGGCAATGGGGGCGGTAGATACAAATGTGATTTCGCCGGAACCACTGATCAAAGAATTGATGAGCTGTTCGTCAGGGCCCAGGGCGCCGTTGCCGAAAGTCTTGACCTTCATTTTGCCGTCGCTCAGCTTGCTGACGACTTCTGCAAAGTGCGCCGACGCCTTGCCGGTGGGACTGTCATCGGCCAGGCCATAGCCAAAGCGGATAATGCGTGGCTTGATGTCCTTGGCCCATACGGCCGCCGAGCCCATGCCCAGCAACGCTACCGCTGTCAGGCTCGCAACTGTCTTTCTCAATGTCTTCATTTTCATCTCTCCAGGATATAGGTATAGTTGCAGATCAATAGAACCAGTTCATCGGTACCGTGACAATCTGCGGAAAAATCACAAGCAACAGAATCAGCAAGGTATAGGCGGCCACATAAGGCCATACCCCCTTGATGATGTCTTCCATGCGAATGCGGGCTACGCCGCAAACCACATTCAGCACGGTTCCTACGGGCGGCGTCAGCAGGCCGGCGCAGCCGACCATGATGAAGATCACCCCGAAGTAGGTAGGATCAATCCCGGCTTCCTTGATCACCGGCATGAGTACCGGCGCCAGAATCAATATCGTCGGTGTCAGGTCCATGGCGGTGCCGACCAGCGTGAGCAGAATCACCAGCACAATCATCAGCAGCGTGGGCGAGTCGACCAGCGGACCCAATAGGGAAATCAGCTCCTTGGGCAGATCGGCCAGCGTGATCATATAGGATGTGACCAGGGCTGCGGCCACCAGGAACATCACCACGCTGGTGGTGGTAGCGGCATTGACCAGCAGCTTCATCAAGTCGCCCAGCTTGATCTCGCGATAGATCACCATCCCCACGAACAGCGCGTAAACCGCCGCCACTGCAGCCGCTTCGGTCGGCGTAAAAATGCCGAAGCGCAGGCCGCCGATAATGATGATCGGCAGCACCAGCGCCCAGCCCGAATCACGCAATGCCTTGGCCCTGACAGACCAGGGTTCCTTTGGAAACGGCTTGAAACTGGTAGAGCGACGCGCCACGAAGGTCCAGACCATGACCAGCGTGAGGCCCATCAGCAGCCCGGGCACAATACCGGCCATGAACAGTTTGGTAACTGAAATATTGGTCGCTACGCCGAAAATAATGAACGAGATGGAGGGCGGAATAATGGGTGCAATAATGCCGCCGGCAGCGATCAGCCCGCAGGACTGTTTCAGATCATAGCCACGATTGCGCAACATGGGCACCAGCATGGCAGCCAGCGCCGCCGAATCAGCAACGGCAGAACCAGAAAGCGCAGCCAGCAGCACACTTGCCATAATGGCGACATAACCGAGCCCGCCGTGCACGTGGCCGACCAGGGAGCTGGCCAGCGCAACCATGCGGCGCGACATGCCGCCGGCATTCATGGCCTCGCCGGCCAGCATGAACAGGGGAACTGCCATCAAAGAGAAATTGTCGGCGCCGGCCAGCATGTTCTGGGCCAGGATCTGCACATCAAAAAAATCCAGATAAAACATCAGGCCGATGGCAGAGAGCAACAGCGCAAACGCGATTGGCATGCCAAATGCCATAAAGCCGAGCAGCACGGAAAGAAAGATGGTTACGGTCATATTGGTTTCCTGTTACTCGCGTTATTCCATATCATCGACGGTGTCGACTGCAGTTCTGAAACGGTGCTGATAGCTGCGGTCTGCCGGCGTCATGATTGAAATGGCAATGTCGCCGATGGCCAGGACAAACATGGCCACCGCGCTGAACCACACCATTCCGCTGAACAGGGCCTGCGACCAGCCGGTAACCGGCAAGGCCGTATTCACGCCGATTACCATCTGGTCCCAGCCGCCTTGCATCAGCAACCAGAGAACCCACATGATGATGAGCTGGCGCAGAATATGAATGACTTTCTGCAGGATGATCGGCAGACGATCCAGCAGCATGTTCACGCCCAGGTGCTGCTTGGTTCGAAACGCGATGACCGTCCCCAGGAAAATCAGCCAGACAAACGACAGCCGGGCAACTTCCTCGGACACGGTGATACCCGAGTTAAAACCATACCTGAGGACAACGTTGCCGAACACCAGCAGCAGCATCAGCAGGACGCAAAACCCCAGGACATAGGTCAGTGTCTTTTCCACTGCCCTGGTCATTGCTGCCACCGATTGGAAAACAGGACTTTCCAGTATCGTCATACATATCTCCTTTATTACAGATGGCATGCGGCTTCTGGCCGCATGCATCATTTTTTCTGCATTGCATTCCATGTATGAAACACAATCGCACGGGTTTGTGACGCTATGGTGTCGTCAATAGGTTGCCCGCCCGCCGGACAGATCGAATACCGCGCCTGTGCTGAATGCACACTCTTCCGAGGCCAGCCAGCAGATCATGGAGGCGGCCTCATCCACGGCAAGAAACCGCTTCATGGGAATCCGGGACAACATATAGTCAATATGTTCCTGCGACATCGAATCGAAAATTTCGGTCTTCGCTGCAGCGGGGGTAATGGCGTTTACCAGGATATTGCGTTCGGCCAGTTCCTTGCCCAGCGATTTGGTCAGCCCGATCAGGCCGGCCTTTGAGGCGCTGTAATGCGATGCATTCGGATTGCCTTCCTTGCCGGCGATCGAGGCGATATTCACGATACGTCCATAGCCGTTTTTAATCATGGCAGGCACCAGCACACGGCAGGTATAGTACGGGGCCATCAGGTTGGTCTGCACCACCTGCTGCCATACGGCAGGGTCCAGCTCCCAGGTCACCCCGTTACCGCCGGTAATGCCGGCGTTATTTACCAAAATATCGACCTTGCCATGTTGCTGCAATGTCTCTTGTGCAGCGTTTTCCACCGCGGCCAGATCAGTCAGATCCAATGCATGCGCCGTCACCTTGCCCAGTGCCTCCAGTTGCTGGCGCGATTGCGCCAGTCGGTCGGCATCCAGATCCCACAGCGCCACCGACGCACCCGAGGCCAGCATGCGTTTCGCCGCAGCCAGGCCAATGCCACGGGCGCCGCCGGTAATGACGGCGACCCGGTTCTGTAAACTGTTCTGACTCATTCTCTATCCTTGTCGTAAATTAAAGTGTGGCCGGCATCTTGATGCCATAGGTTTGCGCAGCTTCCTGCAGCAGGGGCGTGATGGACGAATGCAAGCGCACGCCGTTTTTCTTCTGCTGCTCATACAACGCCAGGCCGCGATCTCCGGGCATGCGGACATTGTCGAAGCCCGCACGGGGCGGGTTGTTGCGGCAGGCATCGGCAATCCAGTCCATCTGGCGCACAAACTGGTCGTTGCCGCCAAATGCTTCGGGATCGTACAAACTGACAAAAACGGTCGCGCCCCAACCCTGGACGTTGTCGGCCCGGCCATGGCCGGCCAGGCCACCGGTCAGCGCTTCAATCAGCAACGCCAGGCCAAAGCCCTTGTGTCCGACCGACAGGCCGCCCAGTGGCAGGATGGTTCCTGGCGGCTCTTGCGACAGTACAGCAGGGTCACGTGTGGGCTTGCCGGCGCTGTCAATCAGCCATTCTTCCTCGAATTGCCTGCCTTCCCTGGCCAGACGTCCGCTCATGCCGTTTGTGGTAATTGAGGCGGAAATATCCACCAGGAACGGCGATGCCGAGGGTATGCCAATCGCAATCGGATTGGGTGTGAACACAGCGCGGGTGCCGCCAAAAGGCGCAACACTGGCGCCGGCCGGATCGGAGCAGCTGAGCACAATCAACATGTTTTCACGAACCGCCCGCAGCAGATAACTGGCCAGACAGGCAATATGATGGCTGTGGCGGATCACTGCCGTGGCGTTGCCGTATTGCCGCGCGCGCGGCAGCAGCATATCTATGGCCTGATTCACCAGCCAAGGCCCGGGCAGACGCCGCCCGTCCAGCAGCAACGAGGCGCCTTTGTCAGAGACAATCTCGGCGCTGCCTTGCGTGCTCATCTTGCCCTGTTCGATCTGCTGCAGGTAGGGATTGAGCAGCGCCAGCCCGTGCGTGGTATGCCCCAGCAGATCTCCGTCAAGCAACACGTCCGATACAGTGCGTGCAATGTCGTCCGCGGCGCCTGCTGCAACCAGCAGCGCCCGCGCAAACTCGCGCAATGCCTCGGCGTCATAGCGCTCGTCGGCCTGTTGCATAGCAGGGTTGGCAGTCTGGTTCATGTCGTGATTCCTGGTTTAGTCGCCGGATCCTCATTGCCGCCGGCCGGCGGCCTGGTTTTGCCGAAGAACAGTTTGATAATGGGAATGGTCCAGATCAGGATGGCCACCACCCCCAGAATGGCGGCGATGGGCCGGCTGAAGAACATAGAGAAATCGCCGTTAGCCTTGATCATGGACGAAATAAAGTTTTCTTCGAGCATGCCGCCCAGCACCACGCCCAGCACCGCCGGTGCGATAGGAAAATCGTTTTCTTCCATGACGTAGGCCAGCAGGCCCATGAGCATCATGATGATCACATCAAACGGACTATTGTTGATGGAAAACGTACCCACAATGCTGAACAACAGGATGATGGGCATCAGCAGGGAACGCGGCACCCGCAGCACTTTTCTGGCAATCTTGACCAGGGCATACCCCAGCGGCAGCATCATGACATTGGCAATAATGAATACCAGGAAAATGGAGTACATTTCAACGGCATTATTGGTAAAAATCATGGGCCCCGGTGTCAGATTTTTCATGTACAGCACACCCACCACGATCGCGGTAATGGAGTCTCCCGGAATGCCGAAAACCAGCGCCGGGATCCAGGCGCCGGCCAGTGCCGAATTGTTCGAAGCGCCAGCCTCGACAATGCCTTCCACGTGTCCTGTGCCGAATTTCTCCGGTTCTTTGGAAAACTTCTTGCTAATGCCGTAGGACATCCAGGCAGCAATATCGGCACCTGCACCCGGCAATGCGCCCACGATGGTTCCCAGCACGCTGCCGCGCAAAATAGAGGCCGGGTATTTCTTGGTCAGCGTCCACATACCGGTAAAGATATTACCAATTTGCGCCTTGACCTCGCCAATGCGGTCCTGTGAGTTGACCGCATAGCGCAGGACTTCGGCAATGGCGAACATGCCCACCATCATCGGCAGCAGCGTTACGCCGTTCATCAGGTCTTCGTTGCCAAAGGTAAAACGTGGATAAGCCGCCGGATTATTCATGCCCACGCACGCGAGCAGCAAACCGATCAGCAAGGACACGAACCCCTTGAGCTGGCTGGCCGGCGTGATAACGATGGCGCAGGACAGACCCAGCACGACCAGCCAGAAAAACTCATATGAAGAAAAATTCAAGGCGAAATTGGCCAGCATGGGCGCGCAGGTGATGAGCACAAGGGTGCCAAACAGACCGCCCACAAAAGAAAACACAATACTGGCGCCCAGCGCCTGGTCCGCCAGGCCCTTGCGGGTCATGTTGTAGGCTTCGTCCGTATACGCCGCCGACGACGGGGTGCCCGGAATCCGCAACAGGCACCCGGGCACGTCGCCGGAAGTAATGGCCATGGCGGTCGACGTAACCATCATGGCAATGGCGGGTACGGGATCCATGAAAAAGGTCACGGGCACCAGCAGGGCCACGGCCATGGTGGCGCTCAGACCAGGGATAGCGCCGACGAAAAGACCGAAAACCGCCGCCACCAGGATGACGCCCAGCACAAACGGATCGGTTACCTGACCCAGTGCAGCAGTAAAGTTGCTCATGAACATAGGGTCACCACGCGAAAGTTTCCAGCAATCCCCATGGTAGCGGGACTTGCAGAATGTTGTAGAAGGAGAAATGGATAACCAGTACGCTGATCACGGTCAGGGCCAGACCGCGCAAGGGCTTGACGCCGAACACCAGGAACGAGATCATCAGAATGATGCCGGCTGAAATAAAAAATCCGAGCCATTCTGCCGTTAGAAAATAGAAAATGAGCGCGGCCGGGATCATGCAGAAGCGCAAAAAAGTGACCGCATTCAGGCCGGGCCAGGCCAGCCACTGCTGATTGTCGTGACGCCGTCTGCTTTGCACGATCAGACACACTGAACAGATGAGCAAGCCGATGGCAATCAGGCGGGGGAAAAGCCCTGAGCCATATTCCTGGCCAGGTGTAGGGGGAAATGACAGCGCCATTACGAAAACGATAATGGCAAAAATGCCGATGATAATGCCGGAAAGGGTATCACTGATCTTCATGGGACGTTTCCACAGGGTCGGCAGTGCGGCTCAATGCGCGCCAGGCGCACTGAGCCGACTGCCCGGTTCATATCAGTTTATTTGGCCATCCCGATGGCTTTAAGGACCTCGCCGAAATCAGCGGTGGACTTGGCCATGTAATCGCCATATTCCTTGCCGCTGGCATAGGCCACGCCAAAACCGCGTTTGGACATGAAGTCACGGAATTCCTTGCTCTCGTTGACTTTCTTGAGCGCGGCTTCCAGTTTGGCGGTGACATCCTCAGGCAAGCCTTTGGGGCCGGCAATGCCACGCCATACGCCCACCGTCCAGTCATTGCCGGTGGTTTCCTTCAATGTCGGCACGTCCGGGTACATGGGTGAACGCTCCTTGGACATGATGGCCAGCGGCTTGGCCTTGCCGGCATCGATCATTGATCGCGCTTCAGGCAGGGAGGTGGGCACGATATCGATGCCGCCAGCCACCAGTTCAAGCATGGCCGGTGCCGAACCATTGGAAGGCACGAAGGGAACCGAGTTGGGCGGCAGGCCCGCTTTATTCACCAGGCCGGCAATGGCGATATGCCAGATGCCGCCCTGTCCTGTGCCGGAGGCTTTCAGCTTGCCGGGATTGGCTTTGATGGCCTCCATCAGCCCTTTCATGTCTTTGTATTCGGAGGTGGCGCTTACCGTCACACCAGCCGGATCCTCGTTCATCAGCGCCAGGGGGGTGTAGTCGGCGGGCGTAATGGTGGTCAGGCCCAAATGCTTCATGGTGGCAATTTCCACCGTGAGCATGCCCAGCGTGTAACCGTCAGGCTTGGCCTTGGCGATGGCCATATGCCCCACAACGCCGTTGCCGCCCGTGCGATTGACCACATTGACCGGGTTGTCCAGTTCTTTTTCGAGCAGGGTTGCGATCATGCGGGCAGTGGCGTCTGTGCCGCCGCCGGCGCCCCAGGGCACGATCATGGTAATAGGGCGCTCTGGGTAGGCGGCGTGCGCCATGCCTGCGCCTACTGTCAACGTCAATCCCAGCAACCCTTTGAGCATATTGCGTTTGTTCATGTCTGTCTCCGTTTACAGGCAACCCCGGCGCAGCCGGACTCCTGAGATGTGGTGTCCGTACACACGGATTGCGCGACGGACGATTCTGTTTTTATACATCTGTACTGCTGTCTGACGCCGCCCTCTCCTTATACCGGTAGTCGGACGCCTGACTTCGTTAACAACCTGAATATCGCAAACCACATTCAGGCTCAAGCAACGCGGCGCCTCCTTCGCGCCGCGTCTGTGCCGGCCTTAGGCCTGCACCACTTTCTGTGTCTGCTCACCCAGACCTTCGATGCCCAGACGCATGGTCTGGCCGGCCTTCAGGTAAACGGGTTCCGGCTTGACCCCCATGCCAACGCCGGGCGGCGTACCGGTGGAAATGACATCGCCTGGCTGCAGGCTCATGAAATTGCTCAGATACGAAATGATGGTGGCCACATCAAAAATCATTTTGGCGGTCGTGCCATCCTGATAGCGTTTGCCGTCCACTTCCAGCCACAGATTCAATGCCTGCGGATCGGGCACCTGGTCCGCCGTTACCAGCCAGGGACCGATAGGGCCGAAGGTGTCGCAACCCTTGCCCTTGTCCCATGTGCCGCCGCGCTCGGTCTGGTATTCCCGCTCCGATACGTCATTGATCACGCAGTAGCCGGCCACATGCGACAGCGCTTCTTCCTTGCTGATGTAACGGGCTTCCTTGCCGATCACCACGCCCAGCTCCACCTCCCAGTCGGTTTTCTTCGAACCACGGGGAATGGCGACGTCGTCGTTGGGGCCCACAATGGCGCTGGTCCACTTGTTAAATACCACGGGCTCGGAAGGCTCGGGCAGACCGGACTCGGCCGCGTGGTCAGAATAGTTCAGTCCGATGCAGACGAATTTGCCGATATTGCCAACGCAGGGGCCAATCCGCGGATTGCCTTCGACAACCGGCAAGGTCGAGATATCCAGGGCGCGCAGGCGCGCCAGACCGCTTTCTGTGATGGTGCTGCCGTCGATATCGCTGATAACGCCCGACAGATCGCGGATACGGCCGTCGCTATCGACGATGCCGGGTTTTTCCTGCTTGCTTTCCCCATAACGAATGAGTTTCATACTGACTCCTGTTGGTTTGTGTGTGCCGGTGTCGTTGCGCCGGCTTGCTGATAGTCGTTGTAGTGCTTCTGCACATGATCCAGGTGCCGGTACATGGCTTCGGAAGCCTTGGCCGGATTGCGTTCGGCCAGGGCACGCACAATATGCTCGTGATCGTCAAAGGTGGACTGCAGGATCGATGGAATGACGGTTGTGATCGTACGGCTCTTGCGGCTGAGCAGGCTGATGCTTTGGGCCACCCGCTGCAGGTAAACATTGCCGCAGGCGTTAATGATGGTCTGATGCAGCTCGATATCCAGATGGCGAATGGCTTCGTGGTCATTGCGGGCGAGCGCGGCGCGCGCTTCCTCCACATTGACGCGCAGGCGTTCGATTTCAGCCTCGGTCAGCCGCTCGCACGCCAGCCGCGTAATGCCGCCTTCGATAATTTTGCGCGCATCGAACAGTTCGTTGATCTGGTCAAAATGCAGATCAATCAACAGGCTGAGCGGCTCGATCAGGTCTTCCACATTCAGTGAACTGATAAAGTTCCCCTCGCCCTGCTGAATCTTGACCAGACCCAGCAAAGACAGACCACGGATGGCTTCCCGTACCGCAGGCCGGCCCACATCGAACAATACCGCCAGTTCCCGCTCTGGCGGCAGTTGCTGGCCGGCGACCAGCTGCCCCTTGCGGATCATATCGATCAATCGCTGGGCAACCAGTTCCGACACGGAGCGGGATTTGATGGCTTCGAACTTCACTTGTCTCTTTTCACTTTTCTGTTTTTTGGCTGGGCCAATGGCCTGCCATAAACCGATTAAACGGCCGGTTGCCGATTCGCGTTTAATGGTAAGACCACTGAATGGCATGCCGCAACTGTAGAAAACCCTAAGTAGAAAAAAACCGCCCTGATTGTCAGGACGGCCAGTGATTTGCGAGATCGAAAGACAGTTGACGATGGTGCCCGATGGAAAGCAGGCACACGACCGTATGGATTTTTGCATACAGTAGTAAATAGTTCGACATGACATAGTCGAGCAACTGATCGCCTTCGTTGGCAATGTCGTTAAATTGCGCTTCCAGGCGTTCAATACCATTGGTCGTTTCGACCGAGCGTGCTGGCCGAGCCGGGAACACTCGGCCCATATGCGGGAAACGCCCAAGATTCGGAATGACGGTGTCTGTCAGTTCATCCAGAAGTGCGTCAAACGCGTGAGGCGCCTCGGTTTCCCACAGGAACGCTTCAATTTGTTCGAGGTTGCGTTCAAAGTGGGCTGTCAGCCGGACAGTATGGCGGGCTGTTTCTGCCATATGCACCGGTCAGCCTGCTGCTCCGGTGCGACGGCGCTTTATCGCCGACAGGGTAGACTGAGCATCTTTCACGTTCCCGGTAGCGACATCAACCAGCCCCTTGCTGGCATCATCAATAAGCAGCAAGTGGATGCGCTCGCGTTCCAGCCGATGATAGTAATCCAGTCGCTGGGCATCAATGATAGCCACGTAACTTTCGCCATTTTTGGTGATGATTTTCTCGGCGCCCCTCTTGACCTGATCGGCCAGTTCGGACAGATTTGCCCGGGCTTGGGATAGCAAAATGACATCACTGGAAGTGATTCCCATGGTATGGCCCCCATTACACAACGATTTGTACAAAATAACGTACATTACACAAGAAGTGCAAACGGAGTGGAGCCAGGAGAACCCGTAATGTGGGGAATGCCTCAACCCCCGTCCAGTTGCGCCAACCTGGCACGGTCAGGGTAGCCTTCGGTATCGCCGGCGACCTGTACGGCGCAGGCGCCGATAATGGTGGCGCGGCGCACGCTGGCCTGCCAGCCCAGCCCTTCGAGCCGGCCGCTGATGAGCCCGGCGGCAAACCCGTCTCCGGCGCCCACGGTATCCACGACTTTTTCCACAGGATAGCCAGGGACCCGGAACGATTGCTCTCCAGCCTGCGCAAACGCGCCGTGCGCACCCAGCTTGACGATAACCGCCCGTGCGCCCAGACGCTGATAAAACGCCGCGATTCCCTCTTCGCTGTCGGCGCCGGTGAGAATACGGCCCTCTTCCAGGCCGGGCAGGACCCAGTCGGCCAGGCCGGCCAGCTCATTCAGGCGCGAGCGCATCAGTTCAGTGGACCCCCACAAGGCCGGACGCAGATTGGGGTCAAATGACACTGTTCCGCCTGCGCGACGCATGTGCTGCATGGCGGCGATGGTGAGCGCATACGTGCCGGCGTTCAGGGCGGGGAAAATACCGGTGACATGCAAATGCCGGGCCTGACTCAGCCAGTCCGGGGCCAGATCATTCGCCGTCATGGCGCTGGCGGCAGAGCCCGAGCGATAATATTCAATTGGCGGGTCGCCGTCTGTGACTTTGCCCTTGAGCATAAAGCCGGTGCGTTCACGCGGCACGAGCATGACCTGCGAGCAATCGATGGCTTCCTGCTGCATGACATTTTTCAGATACTTGCCCATGGTGTCGTCACCCAGCCGGCTGGCCCAGGCGACCTTTGCGCCCAGGCGTGCCAGCGCAATGCCCACATTGGTTTCGGCGCCGGCCGTCATTTTGTGAAAGGTGTGCACCGCTTCCAGCGGCCCCGGATCGGCAGCCACCAGCAACACCATCATTTCCCCAAACAGCGCCACATCAAATGTCGCCATGTCTCTCTTCTCCAGTTATTGTCTGTGTTTTCTGAATCTGTACGGCCCCCCGCAACGCTTGCTGCCGGGCGGGATCAACGCCGTTGTTCATGCCTGGCGCCCGCCACGACCCCGGTTTATGTGCCTGCGGACGCTTTCGGAACTTCGCCCGCCCTTGCACACAGCCCGAATGATCGCAGCCATTGTCCTGCACGCGGGCCATTGCGAGCCAAGCAATCATCACAAGCCCGCATCTGTCATACCGCAAAGGCAATGACCACGCTCACTGCGCAGTGGGCCGGCACGCCGTTAATGCGCCTGCGGGCGCGCAGCCTGCCAGGCTTGCACAAAGCGCTGCGCCCGTTCACGCGTCACGGCCACCTGCTGGCCGGGCCGATACAGATCGGACCCCAGCCCCGCACCGATGCAACCTGCGTCCAGGTAACTGGCCAGATTTCCAGGGTTGATGCCACCGACCGCATATAGCGGCACATGCGCGGGCAATACAGCCTTGAGCGCCTTGACATAATCCGGCCCGAACACGCTGGATGGAAACAGCTTGAGCGCCTGGGCGCCCGCCTGCAAGGCGGCAAACGCCTCGCTGGCCGTGGCAAACCCGGCGCACACCTGAAAACCGTAGGCACTGACAGCCTCGGCGATCAGGGTCGGATTGGTATTGGGCGTCACCATCAGCCTGCCGCCGGCTGCAGACAACTGCGCCAGATGCTCCGATGTGAGGACCGTTCCGGCCCCGGTCATCAGCGCCTGGCCAAAGGCCTGGCTCACGCGCTGCACACTGACCTGCCAGTCTGGCGAATTGGTGGGAATTTCAATGGCGTCAAAGCCAGTCTCATGCAGCACCTGCACGTGGTCAAGCGCCTCATCGGGGCTGATGCCGCGCAAAATGGCGATCAGCGGCAACTCAGGAGTCCAGGGAGTCATGTATTTTCCTTATTCCGTTCAAAATGGCCATGTCGGCGTCCTGGGTCGTAAATGCAATGCCGGCCAGATGCAGGGCGCGATCATAGCGTGTAAAGAGCGAACCGCTACCCACCAGCGTGACCGGGGTATCGGCCGAGACCTCGAAACGCCGGCGCATATCGCGCACTTCAGAGCCGATCAGCAGCCCCGAGAGATAGTCTTCCACCTGCCGGGCAGGCAAATGACCCAAAATATGCCGCGCCCTGACGGTAAACAGTTCGGTCATGGTGTCGCTGGCAGCCAGCCCGGCCATCACGCCGCTATCAAAAGACTCGGGGTGTGGCGCTGCCGCAGGCAGACCCCGGCCCAGCAGGGAATGGTGGCGCAGTACGTCAAACAGTTCCCCGGTCATGACCGTTGTAAAGCTGTGAATGACATCATGATGGACGCGCGCCCATTTGCTGTGCGTTCCAGGCAGGATGAACAGGGCTGATGCCGTATCTTGCAGCGCGCCCAGCAACTGGGTTTCCTCGCCGCGCATTACGTCGGCGCCATCCGGACCAGGTACGCATACACCGGGAATAATGCCGGCCTGGGCCGGCCAGCCAGGGTCGACCGGCGTCAGGCTTGTGCCCAGGGCATTGAGCGAGACCGGGCAGTGCAGGTAGTTCGCCTGTTGCCAGCCTACATTGCTGCCGGCCATGCCGGCAATGTAAACGCGTGAGACGTCGGACTGCGCGATCTGCATTTGCTGCAGCAGGCTCTGCAGGACGGCGGGAAACGACTGGTTCTGCATTCGCGTAATCCCAAAGGGCGATACCGCATTTTTCACGGCAATGCCGTCTTCAACCAGCCACAGGCGCAGATTGGTTGAACCCCAGTCTGCTGCGAGATAACGCGAAACCATTTTGTCTTCTTCTCCTGTTATTGCGCCTACGCATATGGTGTTCTGTCAGGCGTCCGCAGTACTATCGGGCACATGACGCCATGTGTCTGGCGGCGATCAGCTTATCACAAATGAACAGTAAACCGGATTGCTGTTTGGCTTTATCTGGTTGCGGCATCACCTGCGCCTGCTCGCATGGCGTGACGCGACGATCACATTTGCCATTGGTCGGATCAGGCCGACCAACTGACGATTTTGCCCGGATTGAAAATATTGTTGGGATCATAGGCATGCTTGATGCTGCGCATCAGCTGCAGCGCCACCTCGCCATGTTCCGCTTTCAGAAAACCCATCTTGTGAATACCCACGCCGTGCTCGCCGGTGCAGGTGCCGTCCATCTGTATGGCGCGCAGCACCAGGCGATGGTTAATCTCTTCTGCCTGATGCCATTCCTGCTCATTATCGGCATCAATCATCATGACCACATGAAAATTGCCGTCGCCGACATGGCCGACAATCGACCAGGGAAAGGCCAGGCTTTGCAAATCGGCCGCGGTATCAGCCACGCAATCGGCCAGGCGCGAAATGGGCACGCACACATCGGTGGTGATGGCACGACCGCCAGGCCGTTGCTGCAGGCAGGCGAAATAGTAGTTGTGGCGGGCAGTCCACAACACGGTGCGCTCCTCGGGTCTTTCGGCCCACTGGAATGCCGTGCCGCCCTGGCCGGCGGTCAGTTCCTGCACAATCACAGCCTGCTCGGCAATGCCCGCGGGCGAACCGTGAAATTCGAACAAGAGCAGCGGCTGCTCAGCCAGCGCGGTTTTACTGTAGGCATTGACAGCGCGCACGGCACGCTCATCCATGAACTCGACACGGGCAATGGGCACACCGCTTTGCATAATCTCGGTCACAGCCTGCACAGCATGACGCAGCGTCGGGAACGAACACACGGCAGCCGTCACCGCCTCGGGTAGCGGATACACGCGTAGCGTAATTTCAACAATCACGCCAAGCGTCCCTTCACTGCCCACATATAAATGCGTCAAATCGTAGCCAGCAGAAGATTTGCGGGCACGGCTGCTGGTGCGGATGACCTCGCCGGTCGCCGTGACCACTTTGAGCGACAGTACATTGTCGCGCATGGTGCCGTAGCGGACCGCATTGGTGCCGGAGGCCCGGGTCGCCGTCATGCCGCCGATGGACGCATGCGCGCCCGGATCGATGGGGAAGAACAGACCGGTATGGCGAATCTCATCGTTTAACTGCGTGCGAATCACCCCTGGCTGCACCGTCACGGTGAAATCTTCCGGCTGGATGGCCAGCACCTGATTCATATCGCGAAAATCAATCGTGATGCCGCCTTCAATGGGCAGTACATGGCCCTCAATGGAGGAACCAATGCCAAATGGAATAAGCGGCACATTATGTTCAGTACAGAGCCGGACGGCGGCGACCACGTCGTCCGTGTCTTTCGGAAAGAGCACGCCTTCGGGCCGCACCGGTGGATACGCAGACTCATCACGTGCATGATGTTCGCGCACGGCGCTGGTTGTCGTGAAGCGCTCGCCGAAACGGGCAATAAACGCCGCCAGGGCGTCTTCGCTAAGTTGCCTGCGCTGCATGCCGCAGGCGGGGGAAGCAGGACTGTATGCCATGAGCTTGCAACCTTATAAAACGGCGATAAAGAGGCCGAAAAAATATCAATCAAGAATACGCGCTGCGTTCAATACACCTTGCGGATTAAGCGCGTCACGAATGCGACGCATCACCTGCTGCTGGGTTTCATCACGACTGTAATGAAGAAATGGCTTCTTCAGGCGGCCAATGCCATGCTCGGCCGAAATGCTGCCATTGAACCTGCTGGTAAGGGCGTACACCGCCTCTTCCACCGGGATGATGTCCGCCTCCTGCAGATGCCCGGTCGTCAGATGCAGATTACCATCGCCCAGATGGCCAAACAGCAGGTTGCCGGCCTGGGGCCAGCGCCGGTTGATCTCGGCCATGACCTGTTCAATGAAAGCGCCCATATCCTTTAGAGGAATACCAATATCGAAGGCGACAAATGGCCGCAGCGAATTGAACAATTCACCGATGCCATCGCGAATGGCCCATAAATCAGCGGCCTGCTCCATGCTTTGCGGCACGATCGCATCCTGCACCGCGCCATTCTCCAGCACGGACTCGAGAAAAGCATCGAAGGCGGCGTGGAACATGGGCGTGTCGGCGCCTTCTGTTTCCAGCAGCACGGCTTGCGGCCATTTCCCGTCAAAGGGGACGACCCTGCCCGTCACGTTGGCTGCCTGGGCCACATAATCGGCCCACATCACTTCAAAACTGGAGAGTTCGGGCAGCGCGCTGCGCGCCGCTTTCAGCAAGGGCGCAACCTGCGCGAACGAGGCCAGCCCGACCAGGGCCGAACGCCGTGTCTGCGGACGGGGAAACAAGCGCACCACCACACGCGTGATAATGCCCATGGTGCCTTCGGTGCCAATGAAAAGCTGCTTCAGATCCAGACCCGTGTTGTTTTTAAGGGTGCGATCCAGCATGGTCATGACGGTGCCGTCTGGCAGCACGACCTCCAGACCCAGCACCAGCTGCCGGGTGGTGCCGTAACGCAGGACCCGGTTGCCGCCGGCATTGGTGGCCACATTGCCGCCGATCTGACAGGAGCCGCGCGCCCCCAGGTCCAGCGGAAAATACCAGCCTTTTTCTTCTACCGCGGCGCACAGGGTTTCCAGCACAACGCCCGCTTGCACGAGTGCGGTGCCGCCCGCCTCGTCAATGTCCTCGATCCGGTTCAGCAATTCCAGCGAGAGCACCACATCGCCTTCGCCTGGCGCTGCGCCACCGGCCAGTCCGCTACCGCCGCCCACGATCGTAATATGGCGTTTTTCCTGAGCGCACAGCGCGACCAGTTCGGCCACCTGTTCCACCGTGGCCGGCCGGGCGACCAGCGAAGGCGCGCCTGCCCGCAGGCCGCTGGCGTCGCTGCCGTAGCGGGCAAGCAAGACGGGATCGGTCAGCACATTCAGTTCTGCCGGCAATCGGGCGATAAAAGGGTCGGACATGGAAAATACAACGTATTGAGAAATAGACCATTTATTCTATACGATCATCAGGTGTCCGGTCGGTACAACCGAACAACCCGGAGCATCCGTATTGGCAGGCGTCTGTTTGCGGATGTGCTTGAGCCGGATCCCGTTTCGCTCTGGTCAGCCTCTGCCAACGGCTCATAGACACGACTCAGGTCAATGCCTTTGAGAAAAAGCCAGGATCATGCGCCGGTGTTTCTCAACGCATTGCGCGGCGGATTGACCGCCTCTTTTACGGACAGTTCGGCATGAACCACCTCTCCATCACGAACAATCGGCACCCCATCCAGCGTCAAACTGCAGCCGCGCAGCGGAATATCCATATGACACGCCGTATCATTGTCGCCCCCCAATTCCACATTCGGGCCCAGCGAAAAAAGGACATTGCCGTAAAATGACAGTGCGTTCATGACATGTTCGTGATGCAAACGGCGCGTAGCTTCGGCATGATACCAGCGCGCCGCGTCGTTCATGCCCCATCCGATATGCGAAATTGCATAGGCGCGAGGATCATCGAAGCCCGCCATATAGGTACGCAGCAGATCTGCATCCATGCCGCTGCCGTCGATCCGGGTGACATAACCCCGTTCTACCGTCAACACCACATCACTTTGCACGTAACGCTTGAATGCCGCCAGGATATCGCCTGCACGCAATACAACGGTGCCGTTGACCGCGCCATCGTTGCCCTGGGTGAACACGAAACCGGAAGGAAAATTGTCCCAGCGCCCGGGCTCGTCAGTAAACCCGTATTCAGACATGACCGGATACTGTCCCAATTCATAGGTGATATCAGTGCCATGGCGGGAAGTAATATGCATGCGGCGCGCCGGAACCAGGATCTCGCGGGCGCGTTCAACCCGTTTGGCAAGTTCGACGGTCGGGAACATTGCACGCAATACATGCGGCGGTTCCATGATGCGCAAGACCCGTACACCTGCCTTTTGCATATCGAGCTGCTCCCGGGAAAACAGCAGGCCCACCAGATCAATCACCATGTCGCAGCGTTTGAGCATATCCAGAAGCAAATCATGGCCCGTAAACGGATGGCGGCCCTGCACAGCAGCCTGCAGCGACTGATCGCGCTGCACGTTTACATTGAACGCCTGTGCGCCTAAGCGATTCGCTGCTTTCAATAAAGCCTGGACATAGTCCGTCCATTCGGTCCCGGCGTTCAGAATGGCAACCCGTTCACCCTCTTTTACCTTGCACAGTCGCAGCTCTTCCAGGAACAACTCGACGAGGTCGAAATCCACTGCTGATGATGTAGTCATGTTGTCTCTTGCACTCCTTGTTGTAGGACCTGTCTTAATATCGACAGGCATAAATCCGTATTTTCCGCCTGCAATTGGTGAGCGGCGCCTTCAGCTCGCAACACCACCAGGTTTGGCTGACTCTCCTGAAAGCGGACCACTTCGCCGCTATTGATCACGCCACTGGCCATCGCCACGACCAGGGTGGCGCAACACGCGGTTGCCGCCAGGTCCTGGTAGATATCCTGTTCGTGAAAATCGCGATAGGCCGCATCAATGACCCGTGGGTCGCAGCTGGCCATCCATTGTGCGCGCTGACGACGCAATGGCTCAGGCCACGGTGCGATTGCAGGCTGCTGCAAATACGCGTCGCCTTCCCCCCGGCGGGCCGCTTCAACCATCGCACGGGTGCGTTCGCTCCCGATAGGATAGGGCCGGGTGCCGGGCGCGCTGGCAGGCGGATCCAGCATGACCAGGTGGCCGATTCGGTCCGAACGCGCCGCCAGTCTGGCTCCAATGCGGGCACCCATCGAATGGCCCACGACAGTCGGCTTGTCCAGGTTCATTGCGGCCAGGAATGCCTCCAGGTCATGCGCGCATGCATCCAGTCCATAGTCCAGATGCGGACCCTGTTCACTTAACCCCCTTCCTCTGACGTCCAGGATCCAGGTATTATGGCCATCCTGCGCCAGCGCCTCGGCAATGTGGCACCACAGTGCAGCAGGACTGACTATGCCGGGCACTATGACGACCGCGCCCTTGGGACCGGCATAATGAAGATAATGCTGCCGGATATTGTTGATCCGAACATGTCCGCCGTCCGGGCGAGGCTCAGTCATGATAGTACTCCGTGAATGATACGCATCAACAGGCACCTCGCCTCGACGCCGTTGATTGCTGCCTAAACTGTTGTCCGCGATACGTGAACGCCTTTTGCGCATGCTTATTCTGCAGGACACGGCACCATCGGCGCGGAAGCCAGCGGCATCAGATTAATGACCTCTTCGGTCGACATGACGTCTGCATATTTACTGTGCATGTCAAACAGATTGACGGCATGAGAGGTCTGCGAACGGTCGAAAACGGCATCGTGCGGCACAATCACATGGTAACCGTAAGAAGAGGCATCCACAGTCGAGGCGCGGACACAACCACTGGTTGTCGTACCCGTCACGACGACGCAGTTGACATCGAACGTGGTCAGATAGCTGACCAGCGGCGTTCCGAAAAATGCGCTGGCGTGGTGTTTTGGAAGCAGGATATCGCCTGCGCAAGGAGCGCATTCCTCTACCATTTCGTATCCTTTGCGCGGAATAGACATGATGGCAGGTGCTTTTTCTGCAAAGCGCTGTCCATCATGACTCTCTTTATAGGCCACGTGAGGAAAGACTACCGGAAAACCGCGAGCGCGGAAAGCGTGAATCAGCCGCGAAATGTGGGGAACCGCCCACCAGCCATATTCTCCGCAACTGGTCGGATATTCACGCTTGATGGATTCCAGAATCGGCAGGCGCGCATGCCCTACAGAACGGTATTGAACGTCAATGACCAGCAAGGCCGGACGAATCTCGCCTTCGAACGGCCTGCCGAATCCCGCTTCCCGGTATATCTCCAGCTCCTCCGGGGTAATCACGTGCTGCCACGGCGCGGTTGTACGGCCCGAGCCCAGACTATCCGCTACGCGTAAATATACATCTGATGCCGAATCAATATTTGGTACTTTCATTTCCTTCCTTTCACATTCATTCAAACGCCGACGGTCAGCGCGTTGTAACTCACGATCCAGTCATAGCGTTCGCGGACTTTTTCTTTGCTCCACTGCTGTTCGATATAGCTGCTTGCCTTATTCTCATTTCCCAAGTCCGCATGGTGAAAGACGCGAAGCATATCCATGGAAGCGCGCGCCACCTTGTAACCCCGCTCCCGGCGTAAGGCGTCATATTGCTGCAAGGCAGATTCAATGCTCTGGTCTGCAGTAAGTACATTGACCAGCACACAGCTGTCCTCGAATGCCAGATTAACGCCCTGACCCAGATACGGCACCATGGAATGACATGCGTCGCCCACCAGTGCGGCGCGACCGCGCGCCCAGGCGGGCAATTCGTCGCGCACAAACAAACCCCATTTGTAGAGCACATCGGCGCCACTAATCATCTCTATGACCTGTTCATGCCAGCCTTCGAAATCGCGCAGGCACTCTTCAAGTTTTCCGGGCTCCGACCACGATTCCTGTTCCCATTGCTGACTGTCCACCTGGCCAGAGAAACTAATGAATTGCCTGCCGTTATGCTGCACCGGATAACTTGTAATATGCGCCGTCGGCCCGACCCAGGTGGTCGCCATCGGCGCACGATATTTTTCGCAAATGCGTTCGATCGGCACCAGGCCGCGCCAGGCGATGGCGTTCGTAAAATTCTGGCGGACGTCCCCAAACATCTTTTGACGCACTTTTGAGTGAACGCCGTCGGCGCCGATCAGCGCATCGGCCATGACAGACGGCTTACCCTCAAAGTGCACCGCGATCCCGTCATCAGTCTCGTCATAGCCAATACACTTGTGACCCAGATGCACGCTTCCAGGTTGTACGCTTTCCAGCGCGTCCAGCAAAATACGATGCAGCTCGTAACGAAGCACCATATACAAGGTCTGTTACTTGCGTTTTTAAGCACCTTTGTTGTAGACGGACCAGGCCTGCGCGGTATTCCACAGGCGAACCACACGGTCTATGGGAGGCAGATTGATTTTTTCAAGATCCGGACCCAGGCCCAGATCATTCAGAACTCGCGCGCCATTAATGGAAATCCATAAGCCAGCGCCCAATTCCCGATGCGCCGGCGCCTGCTCGTACACGGCTACCTGCACCCCCTTCCGGGCCAGGCCCAGCGCCGTCGCCAGCCCTCCCATTCCCGCGCCGGAAATAACCACTTTCTTGTCTGCGTTTACTTTTCTGTTCATCATATTTATCCACTTCCCATCACAATTTAAGAACGTTCATTCAGTGTGCGCGCCGTATCCTGGACGGCCTCGATAATTTTCTGGTAGCCCGTACAGCGACAGATATTTCCATGCAGGTAATGCTTGATCTGCTCTGCCGTTGGCGCAGCATGACGAGCCAGCAGCGAACGGATCGACATAATCATGCCGGGGGTACAAAATCCGCATTGCAAGGCGCCATGCCTGATAAACGCCGTCTGGATCGCAGCCATCACCTCATCGTCTTTAGCTGATTCGATTGTCTGTACCGTGCCGCCTTCACAGTCCATGGCAAGCGTGCTGCAACTTGAGACAGGCTTGCCATCCACCAGTACCGTGCAGGCGCCGCAGACTTCTGCATCGCAGGATCGCTTGGTGCCGGTCAGGCCGAATTCGTGGCGCAGGACGTCAATCAGCAAATCACGATGCGCTATCGTGGCATTCCTGCGTTCACCGTTTACTACAATTGAAATATCCGACAACTGGGTATTCATATTCATTTCACACACTCCATCGCGCTGCGCACGGCAAGCACCGCGACCAGATGCTTTCGATAGGACGCTGAACCATACACGCCTTCGAGCACATCCAGTCCGGTCATATCCTGCGCTGCGGCCTCCATGACATCTGTCTTGTCCACCATGTCGCGCTCATTCAGGACAGCACACACGTTGTTGAGTCGCTCTGGCAGGCCGGTAATGGATCCGGCCCACGACTCCCACACAGGCACGCCGTCGACGAGATTACGCACACAGGCCACGCCCGCAGAGGGCCGGTTCAAGTACACGACCTTGCGATAGGCACAACGGCTTTCGCCTGCTCCCAGGGGAATGATGATTTGCGTCATCAGTTCATCCTCTTCCCGCACAGTCGAATAAGGACCATCAAAAAATTCGCGCACTGACACCTCCCGAGCGCCCTTTGCTCCGAGCAGGACAACACGGGCGTCCAGTGCTGCCAGCAGCGCTGGCGGATCCGCATTCGGTTCCGCAAAGCACAAATTGCCGGCCAGCGTGCCTGCGCTGCGTACGCGGATATTGGCAATGTTGTCGCTCAGGTGGGCATAGCCGGGCAAAACCCTTTGCACGATTGCCGAATCTGCTATTTCCTGATGAGTCACCAGCGCACCAATATGCAACGAGCCGTCCTGCACTTCAATGTGCGCCAGGCCTGGAACTTTCTTCAAATTGAGGACATGACCGGCCTCAATCACCCGCTCCTTCATACCGATGATCGCTTCGGTGCCACCTGCGTAAAAGATAAAATCATCTTCGTACTCGCCGGCCAGCCTCAATGCGCCCTGTATGCTTTGCGGGTTATGGAACTCAAACCGTCTTGGCTTCATTTATTTGCTCCAGCTCCTCATGCAAATTCGCGTCGAACTCGCGAAAAATATCCGTGCATTTTTTCTTTACAACGGGAAAACCCAGCGTGGCCAGCTTTCCGGATATCTGGATATCCGCATCAATGTCGATCGTGACCATTTCATCTTGCTCTCCGAGCAGAAGAATCAGCTTGACTGAAACGCCGGTAGCGGTCTTCTTATCCTTGCCCGATGCGGTAATGCCGACCCGCTCGTTCTCGACATATTCATCCACGACAATGTCGCATGGCATCTCGAACTTAAACGGCCCCACCTTTTGCCTGATCAGTGCCGAATACGCTTTCAGGGGATCGTGTTCCTCTACATCGCTGCAGCCGGGTATCAGTCCGGCTATGCGCGTCACATCGAACAATAAGGCCCACAATGCATCTCTGTTCGTATCGACGCTTGTTTTTGTTTCAAACTTCATTGCCACCTTCCTTTTGTAAGTGAATTGCGCGCCAGACTTTTTCCGGAGTCAGAGGTAAAGACCTTATGCGCACGCCATATTTTGTCCGGATCGCATTAGCCACTGCAGGGGCGATCGGCAGAATCGAACCTTCCCCCATCCCCCTGGAGCCGAACGGGCCGGGGCCGTCTTCGTTTTCGATGAAATGAGCATGCATCCTGGGCACCTGATCGATCGTGGGCACCTTGTAATCAAAAGCCGAACCGTTGATTATCTGGCCATCTTCGTACACATACTGTTCGGTTAACGTATGGCCAAGACCCATCATCGCCGCACCTTCGTCCTGACCTTCTGCGCTTTTCATGTTCAGGACTTTACCGACATCGGCGCACAGCGTCAGATTGTCTACAGCGATTTGACCTGTCTCTTCATCGACCGAGATTTCGCACACGCCCGCCGCCGTCTCCCAAAATAGCGGGGCCTGTTTCAGGGCGCCGTCCTTGCTGTAGGGCGTGACCCGCCCAATCGCCGCGAACTCGCCGGCTGTCAGTCCCTGGAAACGGCGTAATAATTCCTTGAATGAAAGAAATTCGCCGGCGATTTGCACGCCGCCTTCGACAATCTGCACGGCTTGGCACGCTACGCCCAGCGCAAGACTGCCAGCCTCCTGTATTTGCGCCCGGATTTGCCGCGCGGCATCTTCGATTGCCAGTCCGATAATGACAGTGGAACGACTCGCGCCGGTGCCCCAATCGTAGGGCGCCGCCTGCGTGTCCGGTTCCTGCACCGTGACATTCTCTAGCGGCTGGCCCAGGGCGCGTGCCGCTATGAGCCGCTGCACGCCACGGGCGCCCTGACCGATCTCTGCAGTGGTGGCAGAAACCGTAATATGGCCATCGGATGACAGCCGTACGATTGCGCCTCCAACCGGAAGGATACCGGGGTCCGTTGCAGCCACAGCAACGCCACGCAGTTTGCTCGTTTCGCCCCGATCGCTCATTGATTCCATCAGCGCCAGCGCGTGCGCCAGTTCGTCACCCACGTCGACGTCGATAGGCCGCAGATCGGACTTGATAACGCCATGCCGGGGCGCCAGATTGCGCCTGCGGAACTCGACCGGATCCATTCCAATCGCGTGCGCCATATCGTCAATCTGCGATTCGCAGGCCCAGACCGCCTGCGGGCCGCCAATTGACCGGAACGACGCTGCTGGCACGGTATTCGTGTAGACGGCACGAGAACGCAGACGCAGATTCGGGAAAACATACGGCCCGATTGCGCGAATCGCCGCCTTGGTCGCAATGGCAGGACCTGTATCGGCATAAGCGCCGCAGTTGGCCACGACGTCAATGCTGCGCGCAGTCAACTTTCCGTCCCGGTCCACTGCTGTTTTAATCGTAATCACCGTGTCCACGCGGCGGCAGGTTTGCATGGATTCCATGAGGCTTAACTGCAACTTGACCGGACGCCTGACGAATCGGGACAAGACTGCGGCCAGCGGATCCAGCTTCACCGACGCCTTGCCGCCAAAGCCCCCGCCAACGTACGGCGTATGCACACGCACCTTTGCAATGGGCAGACCAAAGACTTCCGAGCAGACGCGCTGGATAGCCGTGGGCGTTTGCCCGTTGCTCCAGAGTTCAAGTCCATGGTCGTGATAATGGGCAATAACAGCATGCGGCTCCATGGCATAGTGATAAATACCAGGGAAAACGTAATCGTCTTCTATCACTTTGCTCGCGTTTTCAAACGCCTCATCGACCTGGCCCTGCTCATATTCGTATAAATGACAAATGTTGGTGCCTTCGACAGGTTTGGGCCCGCCACGAAAATAAAAGTCATTCAGCACATCGAATTTTTCATGAACCAGCGGCGCATCGGCTGCCAGCGCCGCCTTGCCTTCTGTCACAAAAGGCAGCACCTGGTATTCGATATCGATCAGTTCCATCGCGTCTTCCGCGATAGCCTCGGACTCAGCAATGACCACCGCCACAGGTTCGCCGGCATAACGGACGACATCGGTGGCGATAACAGGACGGTCGTTGAAGTACAGGCCCCAGCGCATCGTTGTACATAGTTGCGGCGTCAAATCCTGCCCGCTAAATACGCCCAGCACGCCAGTAATGGCTTTGGCTTCACTGCATTCGATGGCGAGGATCCGCGCATGGGGATGAGGACTCCTGATGATCCGGGCGTAGGCCATCTCCGGTAAAACCATATCGGTTACATAGAGCGCTTTACCCGATACCTTGTCCCTGTAGTCCGGGCGAATTTCAGTTGTGTTTTGTGCCTTCATTTGGGTTCCAACGCGCGTAGCATTCAATTGATTTTGATTCCACCGGCCTTGATCACGGCCAGCCATTTGGCGGTATCCACCTTCTCCAGCTCTTTCAGTTGCGCAACACTCTCGTGCATGGGTACTGCGCCTTGCGCTCGCAACTTGGCAATGACCTCCGGATCTTTCAGCATCACGCCGACCTGTTTATTCAATTTCTCAATGATGGGCGCTGGCGTGCCCTTGGGCGCATAGATAGCGAACCACGTATTGGCTTCAAAGCCGGGCAGCGCGCCTTCATCCAGCGTGGGGACGTCGGGCAGTTCTTCGGTCCGTTTTTTTGTGGTCGCAGCAAGCGCGCGCAGCTTGCCGCTTCGGATATGGCTCAACACTGCCGGACCCTGCTCAATGACCATGTCGATACGCCCGGCCAGCAGATCCACGACCATTGCACCACTGCCCTTATAAGGAACGTGAAGAATATCGAGTTTGGCCTCTTGCTTGAACAACTCCGGGAAAACGTGTTGTGATGTACCAGGCCCTGCCGAACCATAGGTGTATTTGCCAGGGGATTCACGGATCATTTTGATCAGATCATCAATGGTCTTAGCCGGACTCGATGCAGGCACAACCACATAAGAAGGCAAGTTGGCTAGCGTCGTCACAGGCGTCAGTCTCTCTTGTGCTTTATGCATATTGTCCAGCAATGACGGCAGAATAGTATGCAGCGATACGGCTCCCACCACGAGCGTATGGCCATCAGGCGCCGCACGCGACACGCTGTCGGCGCCGATCACGCCCGAGGCGCCCGGCTTGTTTTCCACAACAACGCTTTCACCCCATGCTTTCTGCAGGTTATAGGCAACCAGACGAGCGAACATGTCTGTTGCCCCGCCAGGGGGATAGGGCGCAACCAGCTTGATGAGTTTGTCGGGGTACGCCTCCACTGATTCGGCTTGTGCCGACAAACCGAAAAGCGCAGCACAGGCCATGGTCAGCCAGATCAGGGTCAGGTTCAAAGTCCGCATTATCTCTCCTTAATTTTTTCTAAAATTCTGCTTGACAGAATGCATTTACGTCTAATAGAATTTATAACATGATGAGAGCCTAATTCAAACCTAGGGTATTTACCAACCATGAATAAAAGTGAACCTGTCTCTGCCGTCGAACGCGCGCTCGCGATCCTTAACGCGTTCAAGCCGGACGAGCCCTATGTATCCCTGCATGAGCTGTCGCTTCGCACCGGACTTTACAAAAGCACCTTGTTGCGACAACTGGTCACACTGACTCAATATCATTGCGTCACCCGCCTGGATAATGGCCAATACCAACTCGGCGCCCGGGTGCTCAATTGGGCGCATGTCTACACGACTTCGCTGAACCTGGATCAGCATGTGCCTCCTGCCCTGGACCGGCTGGTATCCATTACAGGTGAAGGCGCGTCGTTTTTCACCCAGGATGGCGATCTGCGCGTTTGTCTGTATCGCGCCGACTCGAACAAGGGCATCCGTGATCATGTCAGACAAGGAGAACTATTGCCCCTGGACAAGGGCGCTGCGGGCCGCATATTGCTTGACTACAATAAACCGCTGGAGCAGATCCCTGCCCCCAATGTGCTGTTTTCCATCGGCGAACGCGAGGAAGAAATTGCCGCGCTGGCCGCTCCCGTATTCACCAACGACGGTCTCAAAGGAGCATTGGCTATCTCCGGGCCGGCCACGCGCTTCATCGAAGAGAACGTTGCGCAATGGAAACCGGTATTGCTGGAGTCGGCTCACAGTCTGAGCCGCACCCTTGGCGGAGGTCATTTTTTTAGCCGTACAGTGAACCGTGATGCAGGCGGTTAGCTCGTGCATGCAGGTTGGCCGCGCACATATGAGCAGGCTGCGCTAAGCCGACAGGCTGCTACAGATTACGCCTGCTGGCGACCGATGATCAAATTGTGACGCCACCGCCCGCTGACCGGCCGTTGCGGTGCTGCTGACCGGTGTACGACGTGTGGCGTTTCGGGCTGGAGAGAAAACTGGGAACCACTGGACTCGCACGGTGACGATGGCCAGTTGCCTGAGAGCAGTCGTGGACAATGAATTCAGCACCATAGGCGCCCGCCCTGGCGGCCGCGCTCGCAGCCGGTCATGACGTTAAAAGAGCGTTCATTTGGTGGCAACGTGTCCGGAAATGCCGCCATGCTCAGAATAACAAGCTGGCTGTCGCACCTGTCATGCACCGGCGCAACTGAGTCTGATCAATAGGGATTGAAATTTTGCCTGATCGTTCTCAATGGTCAAGTTGAGGATTTTGTCTTCATTCCCTTTCATGTTTATCGCGCCCTTCCGAATGGGTTTCATGGCGCCATCGCGTCTGACGAAACTGGTATATGAAACCAGCGCCGAGGTGCAACCACACTCGCTGATAGATTGACGTTTCTGCAGCCGGACGCTCCTGCGCGCCATTGCTGATTTTGTTTTCGACGTCTGTACCGTCGCTGTTATGCAGGAAGACAGCGTATTTTCGAAACCAATCTCTTGCGCGCCCGTCGGCGAGAACGGCGCGCTCAGCAGCAGCACGGCAAGCAACAGGGCTGAACGTTTATTGAGCACGCGTACCTCCATACGTTATTCGATCAGAAACATATTTGACCTGCAGGATCAGATGTGTTCGATTTAATCTTCCGGCACGCGCTTTCAATACGGGGAAAAAGGTCGATGCTATTTCTATACAGCCATGGCTGTAGCCCTTGGTTGAATCATGCAGATAGAAGCCGCCACGCCTTGGGTTGCAGGCATTCTTTGTTCGGATATCAGCGGGCTCCATGCGGACTCGATTGTGGCCCCAATTGGCCCAGTAGGGTTCGCAGTCTTTCGCTGCCGCTCCTCGCGGGATCGTCTGGATGCCCCAGGCGGCAGATAAGTTGCATCGCCCTGTGCCATCGTCCCTGGCGGTTCCAAGCATGCTAATCAGTACCTTGTAGAGCCCCTCGGGAACAGGCCCCAGGTCCGCGACGCATTGATACGTCGGCCGTTGATACCCCAGATTCCCGGTCGTTGCCTTGAATCTTCCCACGCCAGGCCAGGTCAGCACCTGTCCATCAAAGTACATGTCCACCATCATCACACCACACTCACTACCTAACTACCTAACTACCTAACTACCTAACCACCTAACTACCTGACTACCTGACTAACGATCGACTTAATAACTGCCTACTTAACCGCCTAAGCTAACTACCCAAGCAATTGAGTTACTTATTGTAATATAAAGTCATATAAATTTTCACATAGGAAGATTAAACCATTATGACATATCCTGATAGCGAGCGCGCCTTGTAGCATGCTCGACCGTCGCCTGGTCGGAATGTGCAGGGCGGGCGACGCAGTAGGTAACTTATCGTCCCATCACGACCGGGCTGGCATCATCTGAGCGGACCC
>Ga0079224_100000577_pt1 | contig 36838 bp, 35 predicted proteins | sample Stecom2015_FD_80414 | JGI IMG/M metagenome (GOLD analysis project Ga0079224, IMG submission 80414) | Agricultural soil microbial communities from Utah to study Nitrogen management - Steer compost 2015 | ecosystem: Environmental > Terrestrial > Soil > Agricultural land | place: USA: Utah... | reverse complement strand
GGCGAGCCCGAAGCGGTGATCGCGCAACTGGCGGAGTCGATGGCGGCCCGGTTCGCGATTGCCGGTGACGCCAGCCTGGCGACGTTCTCGCTCTCCGTCTCCGGCATCGATTCCGTGGCGGCGTTCGGCGCGGTGCAGAGTTACCTGGAGGGGATCGATCTCCTGGACGAGCTCGCGGTCGAGAGCGTGCAGGGCGACAGCGTCGTGTATCGCGTGAGTTGCCATGGCGGCGAGGAGCGGCTCCGGCGCGTGCTGGAGATGAGCAGCGTGCTCGAGCCCGCGCCGTCGTACCGGCCGGGAGGCACGGCAATCGCACTGGCATTCCGCTACCGGCCATGAACGGGCCGACGCACGGTGGATGACCCGTGAGCCTGGCCTGGCTGCCGAACGCGATCTCGCTGCTGCGCATCGCGCTGGTGGCGCCGGTCGTGCTCGCCATGCTCGACGGGCGCTTCGAGCATGCGATCGTGCTGTTCTTCATCGCCGGCTTCTCGGACGGGCTCGACGGCTGGCTCGCCAAGCGCTTCGGCTGGCACACGCGGCTCGGCGGCATCCTGGACCCGATCGCCGACAAGCTGCTCGTCGCAGCCGCCTTCATCACGCTCGTCTACACGGACCTGGTGCCGCTGTGGCTGGCCGCGCTCGTGGTGCTGCGCGACGTGGTGATCGTCGGGGGCGCCGCCGCCTACAATTTCCTCATCGGTCCCGTGCAAGGCGAGCCGACGCGCATCAGCAAGCTGAACACCGCCCTCGAGCTACTCTACGTGCTCGTCGTGCTCCTGCGGGCCGCGTTCGCCTGGCCGCCCCAGGTCGCCGAGATCGTGCTCGGCGCGGCGGTCATGGTGACGGTCGTGATCAGCGGCATCGACTACGTGTGGTCCTGGTCGCGGCGTGCCCAGCGGCGCACGGTGTGAGCGGCGGTGCAACCGGTTACTGAGTCGCCCTCGCCCGACCTGCGCAGCCGGCGCCTGTACGGCTTACTGCTGCTGGCGCTGGTCGCCTGGCTGCTGTACCGGCTGGCCCCGGTGCTCACGCCGTTCATCGCGGCCGGGCTGCTGGCCTACATCGGCGATCCCCTGGCCGACCGGCTGCAAAGGCTCAGGCTGCCGCGCTCGATCGCCGTCGTCACGGTGTTCCTGCTGACGTTCGCGTTGCTGGGCCTGCTCGTGCTCCTGGTGGTGCCGATGGTGAACGCGCAGGTGTCGGCGCTGCTCGACGCCCTGCCTGCCCTCGTCGCCGAGATCGAGCAGGTCTGGCTGCCGCGGCTCGCCCCGTTCCTCGACCTGACGGCGGAGGACGTCGGGTTCGCGGCGTTCATGGACCGCTACGGCGACCTCGCCGGGAGCTGGGGCAGCAGCCTGCTCCTCTCCGTGACGCGCTCGAGCGGAGCGCTGGCCGCGGCGGTCATCAGCCTGTTCCTCGTCCCGATCCTCACGTTCTATCTCCTGCGCGACTGGGACACGATGATCGCGAGGATCGGCGCGCTGGTGCCGCTGCGCTACCGCGCCACGGTGTTCCACCTGGCCCGCGAATCGGACGAGGTGCTGGGGGCGTTCCTGCGCGGCCAGCTGCTGGTCATGTTCTCGCTCGCGATCATCTATTCCGTCGGCCTCAGCCTCGTCGGGCTGGAGTTCGCGATCGCGATCGGCGTGATTGCCGGGCTGATCAGCTTCGTGCCGTACCTCGGGTTCGTCTTCGGCATCCTGCTCGCGACGCTCACGGTGGTCCTCGAGCCGGATCCGCTGTGGCGGCTGGCCGGGGTCGTCGCGACGTTCTCCGTCGGGCAGGTGATCGAAGGCTCCGTCCTGACCCCGAAGCTGGTCGGCGATCGCATCGGCCTGCATCCCGTGCTCGTGATTTTCGCCGTGGCGGCGGGCGGCCAGCTCTTCGGGTTCTTCGGCGTGCTGCTGGCGCTGCCCATGGCCGCCGTGCTGTCCGTCATCATCCGCTTCGCCTACGCGAATTACCTGGCCGGGCAGCCGGGCGGAACGGCGGACACCGCGCCATCCCGCGCGGCGCAGGCGCTGCCGCGCGAAACCGACACCGCCACATGAGCGCCCAGCTCGCCTTGCCGCTGGCGCTCGCCGACCATGCCGTGTTCGCGAGCTACTGGCGCGCCGGCAACGAGGCCGCCGTCGCGTTCCTGGAGCGCCTGGCGGAGGAGCGCCGGGGTGGCGGTGCCTGGCTCTGGGGCGGCGAGGCGACCGGCAAGAGCCACCTGCTGCAGGCCCTGTGCGCGAGCCTCGGCGCCGAGGCCGTCTACGTGCCGCTCGTCGCGGTGGCCGACGCCGGCCCCGGGCTCCTCGACGGGCTGGCGAGCCGCCGCTGTGTCTGCATCGACGACGTCCAGCAGGTGGCGGGGAATGCCGCCTGGGAGCTCGCGCTGTTCGACCTCGCGAACCAGCTTGCCGACGCCGAGGGCGTGCTCGTCGTGGCGGCGACGGCGCCGCCCAGGAAATGCGGGCTCGTGCTGCCCGATCTCGCGAGCCGCATGGGCAGGCTGCCGGCGTTCCGGCTGCTGCCGCTCGCCGAGGGCGAGCGCGCCCGCGCCCTCGCGCTCCGGGCGAGGCTGCGCGGGCTGGAGCTGCCGGCCGACACGGCACGCTTCCTGCTGCGCCGCGCGCGGCGCGACATGCGCTCGCTCTATGCGTTGCTCGACCGGCTGGACAACGAGTCGCTCAAGGCGCAGCGCCGCCTCACCATCCCCTTCGTGCGCGAGGTCCTCGCCCGCATGCCGTAGCGCGCTTGCCGGCGGGTTCGCGAGGCGCGAACGTCAGGCGGCGAGCTTCACCGCGACGGCCGCGACGCGCGCGCCCAGGATCCGCGCCAGCGTGCGCTCGTCCTCCGAGAGCCCGTCGTCCTCGCGGTTCCACGTCACGTGGCTCGCGCCGTACGGCGAGCCCCCGGTGGTGGTGGAGGAGAGCACGGGCTCCGTGTACGGGATGCCCACGATCAGCATGCCGTGATGCAGGAGCGGGATCATCATCGAGAGCAGTGTTGCCTCCTGGCCGCCGTGCAGCGTCGCGGTGGACGTGAACACGCCCGCCGGCTTGCCGGCCAGCGTGCCGGACAGCCATTCGGTGCCCAGCCCGTCGATGAAGTACTTGAGCGGCGCGGCCATGTTGCCGAAGCGCGTGGGACTGCCGAGCAGCAGCCCGGCGCATTCGGCGAGGTCGTTTCGCGTGACGTACGGGGGCCCCGCCGCTGGCACCGGCGGCTCGACGGCCTCGCTGACCGTGGAGACCGGCGGCACGGTGCGCAGGCGGGCGCTCGCGCCGGAAACGGAATCGATGCCGCGGCAGGCTTCCCGCGCCAGGGCCTCGGTGGCGCCGTGGCGCGAGTAGTAGAGGACGAGGACCTCGATCAAAGGAGCTCGAGCACGTTCTCGGGCGGGCGGCCGATCACCGCCTTGCCGCGTGCCTCGTCGACGACCACCGGGCGCTCGAGGGCCCGCGGATGCTCGCTCACCCAGCGGGCGAGCGCCTCGTCCTCGTGGCTCAGCGTGCCGGCAGCAGCCTTGTACACCTCCTCCTGCTTGCGCAGCATCGCTTCGACCGGGCGCCCGAGCTGCCGCGCCAGCGCGAGCACTTCTTCGGCGGTCGGCGGGTTCTTCAGGTACTCGACGATGCGGGGCTCGATGCCGCGCTCGCGGATGAGCTCCAGCGTGCGGCGGGACTTCGAGCATTGGGGGTTGTGGTAGATCGTCAGGCTCATCGTCTCTCCGGCCTCATGCTTGTCGGCGAAGCGCCGCCCTGCGGCGCTTCGCGTCCGACCGGGAGTGTTCCGGGCCGCCGCCAAAAACTCAAGCCGGACCCTGCATCCTCGAGGAACGAACTGATTTTGGGCGGTTTTCCTTGCTTGACGGCCGCCCGGCCCGCTTGCTAGGTTTCCGGCGTGCGCACCCCTTTGCTTAAACCGCCCGGTCGCGTTGCCGGAGCTGCCAGGCTCGTGACCGGCGCCGCGCTGGTGATCCTCGCCGCCTGTGGCACCGGCCCGCCGGTGCAGGAGATGAGCGACGCGCGGCAGGCGATCGCGGTCGCGCGAGAGGCGGGCGCCGCCGATCGCGCCCCGAACGACCTGCGGGCGGCCGAACGTTACCTCGAGAGCGCGCAGCGCAACCTGTCCGAGCGCGCCTACGACGCCGCGCGGGAGGACGCCCGCCGGGCCAAGCTCAAGGCGCTCGACGCGCTCGCCGCGGCCGGGGACCCGGAGCAGAGGGACCGGAACTGACCTCATCACCGGGCGAGTCCCTTCCGTGACATCCCCAAAACCTGCTTACGAATGCCGCCACTTCACGGTCACCGGCCGGGTGCAGGGCGTCTGCTTCCGCGACAGCGCCCGCCAGGTCGCCCAGAGCCTGAAGATCACCGGTTACGCGCGCAACATGCCGGACGGCAGCGTGGAGGTGCTCGCCTGCGGTGCCGCCGCGGCGCTCGAGCGCTTCCAGGAATGGCTGCATGCCGGGCCGCCGCACGCGCGCGTGGACGGCGTACAGGCGGTGGCGGTCGACGTGGCGAAGCCGCCCTCGTTCACCATCGCGTGAGCCGCCGTTCCGCACCCGGGTCACGCGGTCCTACAGGCGAAACCACTTGAGCCTGAGCTTGTCGAGCACCTTGTTCGGGTAGGTGCGCCGGCCGAGGCTGCCGTTGTAACGGCCCAGCGCCCGCAGCAGGTCGCCTTTCTCCATGTCGAGGTAGTACTTCAGGATCGTGCAGCCGAAGCGCAGGTTGGTGTCGATCCGGAACAGGTTGGCATCCGGGCGCCCGATCTCTTCCAGCCAGAACGGCATCACCTGCATGAGCCCGCGCGCGCCGGCGTGCGAGATGGCGAACCGGTCGAAGTTGCTCTCGACGTCGATCACCGCCAGCACGAGCTCCGGCGGCAGGCCGGCGCGGGTGGCCTCGAAGTGGACGTGGGTGAGGATCTCCAGCCGTTCCGCGGAATCCTCGACCTGCTTCGCGAGACGCGCCGACATGTCGGTGAGCCAGACCTGCGCGTCGTACTTGTCCGGGAAGCTCACCGCCTCGTCCGCGGCCTTGCGCAGCATCTCGCGCAGCGCGGGATCGGAGTAGGTCTGTTGCGCCGACGCGAGGGCGCTGATCGTGACGAGCAGCAGGCAGGCAGCCGCGCGTACGGTGTTCATCCCGTCAGGTTAGCCTGCTCCCGGCCAGCAGTTCGAGAGCCGCTTCACGCTTCAGCATGCGGGATTCGGTCTCCCGCCGGTGCCGGTACTCCAGCTCGCCCGCCTCGAGCCCGCGCTCGCTGACCACCAGGCGATGCGGCACCCCGATCAGCTCCGCGTCCGCGAACTTCACCCCCGGGCGGGCGTCGCGGTCGTCGAACAGCACCTCGAGCCCGAGCGCCTGGAGTTCGGCGTACAGCGCTTCCGCCGCTGCCGTCACCCGCTCGGACTTGTGCATGTTGATGCCGATCAGGATCACGTCGAACGGGGCCAGCGGCGCCGGCCAGATGATGCCGCGCTCGTCGTGGTTCTGCTCGATCGCGGCACCGACGATACGGCTGACGCCGATGCCGTAGCAGCCCATGTACATCGTGCGTTCCGCGCCGTCCTGGTCGAGCACCCTGGCGCCCAGGGCGTCGCTGTACTTCGTGCCGAGCTGGAAGATGTGGCCGACCTCGATGCCGCGTGCGATTTTCAGCGTCCCCTTGCCGCCGGGCACCGGGTCGCCTTCCACGACGTTGCGCAGGTCCACCGTTTCCGGCTCGGCGAGGTCGCGCCCGAAGTTGACGCCGACGTAGTGCATGTCGTCTTCGTTGGCGCCGGCGACGAAGTCGGACAAAAGCCGCGTCGCGTGATCGAAATACACCGGGATGTCGAGGCCGATCGGCCCGGCGAACCCCGGTGCGGCGCCCGTGACCCGGCGCACCGTTTCGGCGTCGGCCATGACGAGCGGGGAAGCGACGCCCGGCAGCTTTGCAGCCTTGAGGGCGTTCAGCGTGTGATCGCCGCGCAGCACGAGCGCGACCGGGCCCTCGTCGCCTGTCACGATCAGGGTCTTGACCGTCTGCTCGGGGGTGACGCCCAGGCGTTCGCACACCTCCTCGATCGTCCGGGTCGAGGGCGTGTGCACCTTCTCGAGCTCGCGGGCCGGGGCGGGACGCTGCCCCTGCGGCGGGACCGTGGCGGCCGTCTCCACGTTGGACGCGTACTGGTCTTCCTCGCTGTACACGAGCGCGTCCTCGCCGGAGTCGGCGATGACGTGGAACTCCTGGGAGCGCGTGCCGCCGATCTCTCCGCTGTCTGCTTCCACCACGCGGAATTCGAGCCCGAGGCGCGTGAAGATGGCGGTGTAGGCGTCGTGCATGCGGCGGTAGCCTTCCTCCAGCGACGCCTGGTCGATGTGGAACGAGTAGGCATCCTTCATGATGAACTCGCGTGCGCGCATGACGCCGAAGCGGGGCCTGATCTCGTCGCGGAACTTGGTCTGGATCTGGTAGAAGTTGATCGGGAGCTGGCGATAGCTCTTCAGCTCGCGGCGGGCGAGGTCGGTGATCACTTCCTCGTGGGTCGGGCCGAAGCAGTACTCGCGGTCGTTGCGGTCCTTCATGCGCAAGAGGAGCGGGCCGTACTCCTCCCAGCGGCCGGATTCCTGCCACAGCTCCGCCGGTTGCACGGCCGGCATCAGCACCTCGAGCGCCCCGGCGCGGTTCATCTCCTCGCGCACGATCGCCTCGACCTTCCTGAGCACGCGCACGCCGAGCGGCAGCCACGTGAAGAGGCCCGAGGCGAGCCGGCGGATCATGCCGGCGCGCAACATGAGCTGGTGACTGACGACCTCGGCTTCCGCCGGCACTTCCTTGAGCGTCGTCAGGCCGAACTGCGAATAACGCATGCCATTCCCGTTGGTTGGAGCAGGCGGCGTATTCTACACGACCAATGCCCGCGGCCCGCGCGGCGGGCCGTCCGCACGCGTCGACCGGTGCCTCCCGCAGTACCGGGGATCGGCAGCGGCACGAGCGCAGCGCGTGCGGTCCGGGCTACTATACCGGCCGTGCGCCCGCAAACTGCTGCCACTTGATCGACCGAAAGAAGAGCATCATCGCCGGTGAGGGCGCTCCGTTCCTGCTGGCGCTGGCGGCCTGCGCCGCACTGCTCTGGCGCGTCGCCGGACCCTGGCAGTCGCTGCCGGTGCTCGGGCTGCTCGTGCTCGCCGCGCTGCTGTTTCGCGATCCGCGCCGTCCGGTCCCGCCCGCGCCGCGTGCCATCGTGAGCCCGGTGGACGGCCGCGTCGTGACCGCAGGAGAGGCCAGCCGCGGCACGCTCGACGGGCCGGTGCGCCGCATCGTGATCCGGGTGAACCCGTTCGGAACCTACACGGCACGCGCGCCGGTCGAAGGCAAGGTCATGGACCTGCAGGCGGCGCACGACCGCCGGCCGCGGGGCAAGGCGGGCGGCCTGTGGCTGCGCACGGACGAGGAGCACGACGTGGTGCTGCGCTTCAGCGGCCGCCGGTTCGGTCTCGTGCCGGCCGCGATTGTGCGTTATGGTTCGCGCCTGGGGCAGGGACAACGGTGCGCCTACCTGCGGTGGACCCGGTTCGCCGAGCTCGAGCTGCCGGAGGCAGCACGGGTGCTCGTCGCCGAGGGCGAGCGGGTCACGGCCGGCAGCGACGTGCTCGCCGAGCTTCCCCATTCCGACGGATGACCATGCACTCCGAACCTGGACGAATCCGGCGCAGCGGCGTCTTCCTGCTGCCCAACCTGTTGACGACGGCGGCGTTGTTCGCCGGCTTCTACTCGATCGTGGCCGCGGTCGACGGCAACTTCCAGACGGCCGGCGTCGCGATTTTCGTCGCCATGGTGCTCGATGCGCTGGACGGCCGCGTTGCCCGGCTGACGCGCACGTCGTCGCAGTTCGGCAAGGAATACGACAGCCTCGCCGACATGGTGTCGTTCGGCGTCGCACCCGCCATCGTCGTCTACCAGTGGGGCGTCGCGCGGCTGACGGAGTGGAACGTCGCCTGGGGACGCGTCGGCTGGCTGGTCGCGTTCCTGTTCGCGGTGGCGGCGGCGCTGCGGCTCGCCCGCTTCAACGCGCAGGCGCCGACCGCGGACCGGCGCTTCTTCACCGGGTTGCCGAGCCCGTCCGCCGCCGGCCTGGTCGCGGCGTTCGTCTGGCTGTCGGCGAAGCTCGGCATCGCGGGCCTGCCGGGACTCGCGGGCGCGTTCCTGGTCACCGCCGTGGCGGGCGCGCTGATGGTCTCGAACTTCCACTACTACAGCTTCAAGGAAGTGAACTTCGGGCGCCGGGTGCCGTTCACCTGGCTGCTCGTCGTCCCGCTCATCTTCATGCTCATCTCGCTCGATCCGCCCCTGGTGCTGCTCCTGATCTTCGGCGCGTACGCGCTGTCGGGGCCGCTCTACTGGTTCTGGCGGGTACGCAAGCGCCGCCGGCTGCGCCGGGCGCGCGCGGGGGCCGCGGATGCGGACTGACGCCCGGCGCCTCGCGGTGCTCGAGGCGATGGGCGTCGACGTCTACCGGCTGCGCCGCGCCGTGCGCCCGACACCCGGCCCCGCCGAGGAGGCGGAGGCCGGCGCCGCACCGCTGCCGGCACCGGCCGACGACACGTCGCGCCTCGACTGGCCGGCGCTCGAGGCGGCGGTCGCGCGCTGCACGCGCTGCCCCCTGCACGCGACCCGCACCCAGACGGTGTTCGGGGTCGGCCGGCGCGACGCCGACTGGATGGTCATCGGCGAGGCGCCGGGTGCGGAGGAGGACCGCCGCGGCGAGCCGTTCGTCGGCCGGGCAGGGCAGTTGCTGGACCAGATGCTGTGCGCCGTCGGGCTCGGGCGTGATACGGTATTCATCGCGAACGTCCTGAAGTGCCGCCCGCCGGGCAATCGCGACCCGTCCGCCGTGGAAGCGCAGGCCTGTCGCGGCTTTCTCGATCGACAGATCGCGCTCGTCGCACCGCGCCTCATCCTCGCGGTAGGCCGCGTGGCGGCGCAGCACCTGCTCGGCACCGACGCCCCGCTCGGGCGGCTGCGCGGTCGCGTACACTTGCTTGCGGATACGGAGATTCCGGTGATCGTCACCTATCATCCGGCTTACCTGTTGCGCACGCCGGGGCAGAAGCGCCAGGCGTGGGCGGACCTGTGCCTCGCGCGCCGGGTCGCGAGGGGAGAGGCATGATCAGGCCGCTCGCCGAGGTGCCGGTCCAGCCGCGGACCATGCTGCACGACGACCTGCCGGTCGTCTCCGACATCGAGCGGCGCTCCTACGATTTCCCCTGGAGCCACGGCGTGTTCCGCGACTGCCTGCTCGCGGGCTACACCTGCATCGTGCTGGAGCGCGAAGGGCAGGTGGTCGGTTATGCCATCCTCTCGGTGGCGGCCGGGGAAGCGCACGTGCTGAATCTCTGCGTGGACCCGGATTACCGCGGCCTGGGCTACGGCGACCGGCTGCTCGACGAGGTGCTGCTCAGGGCGCGCCATGCGAGCGTGCGCGAGGTGTTCCTCGAGGTGCGTCCGTCGAACCTCGCCGCGCTCGCGCTGTATCGCAAGAAAGGCTTTCGCCAGATCGCCAGCCGGCGTGCGTACTACCAGGCGAAGGACGGCCGCGAGGACGCGGCCGTGCTGTCGCTCGTCCTGACCCCGCGCTGATGTCGCCTGCTGCTTCCGGACCGGCGCGCCGCGCGCGCGACCTGCCGATCGCGGCCACGCCGCGCCGCGGGCGGATCTGCGCACGCGCGCGGCGTGCGCCCGCATTCACCCGTTGCATCCATGGCCACTCCTGAATCCACCGTGCAGGCCGGCAGGCTCGCGGACGAGATCGCGCGGCGGCGCACGTTCGCCATCATCTCGCACCCGGACGCCGGCAAGACGACGCTCACCGAGAAGCTCCTGCTGTTCGGGGGCGCCATCCAGCTCGCGGGCGCGGTCAAGGGCCGGAAGGCCCGCCGGCACGCGACCTCGGACTGGATGCGGCTCGAGCAGGAGCGCGGCATCTCGGTCACGTCGTCGGTCATGCAGTTTCCGTATCGCGACCGCATCGTGAATCTCCTCGACACGCCTGGGCACGAGGATTTCTCGGAGGACACCTACCGCACGCTGACGGCGGTCGACTCGGCGCTCATGGTCATCGACTGCGCGAAGGGCGTCGAGGAGCGTACGATCAAGCTGATGGAGGTGTGTCGCCTGCGCGATACGCCGATCATGACCTTCATCAACAAGCTCGACCGGGAGGGGCGCGATCCGCTCGAGCTGCTCGACGAGATCGAATCCGTGCTCGGCATACGCTGCTCGCCGGTCACGTGGCCGATCGGGATGGGCCGGCGCCTGAAGGGCATTCACCACCTGCTCGAGGACCGGATCCACGTTTACGCCGGCCAGGGGCAGGAGCGGGCGTCGGCGATTCGCGCGATCGGCGGCCTGGAGTCGGACGAGGCCAGGGCGCTGCTCGGCGACGAGCTCGACGCCTGCCGGGAAGAGGCGGAGCTCGTGCGCGGCGCGTGCCCGCTCCTCGACCTCGGCGAGTACCTGGCGGGCCGGCAGACGCCGGTCTTCTTCGGCTCCGCCATCAGCAACTTCGGGGTGAAGGAGCTGCTCGATGCCTTCGTCGAGTATGCTCCCGCGCCGCGCCCGCGTGTCGCCGACGTGCGCCGCGTCGATCCCGCCGAGTCCGCGCTGACCGGGTTCGTGTTCAAGATCCAGGCGAACATGGATCCGGCCCATCGCGACCGCATCGCGTTCCTGCGCATCTGCTCCGGCCGCTACGAGAAGGGCATGAAGCTCACGCAGGTGCGGTCCGGCAAGTCGCTGCGGGTCGCCGATGCCATCACGTTCATGGCGGCCGACCGCCAGCATACCGACACCGCGTACGCCGGCGACATCATCGGCCTGCACAACCACGGCACGATCAACATCGGCGACAGCTTCTCGGAAGGAGAGTCGCTGCGCTTCGCCGGCGTGCCGAACTTCGCGCCGGAGATCTTCCGGCGCGCGGTGCTGCGCGACCCGCTGCGGCTCAAGGCGCTGCAGAAGGGCCTGGCGCAGCTTTGCGAGGAGGGCGCGACCCAGCTCTTCAGGCCGCTGCGCAACAACGATCTCATCCTCGGTGCCGTCGGGCCGCTGCAGTTCGACGTGGTCGCGCATCGCCTGCGTCACGAGTACAACGTCGACTGCCAGTTCGAAGCCGTGAACGTCGCGACGGCACGCTGGGTCGAGAGCGACGATCCCCGCAAGCTCGAGGAGTTCCGGCGCAAGGCCCACGACAATCTCGCCCTCGATCACATGGACAGCCTCGTGTACGTCGCACCGAGCCGGGTCAACCTCGACCTGACCCGGGAGCGCTGGCCGGACATCCGTTTCAGGGAAACCCGCGAGCTGTAGCCGCAGGCGGGGCGCGACCCGGCGCCCTCCCGTCACCGCGTGAGTGGCTGCCCTTCGTTCGTGCGAGGCGGCACGCCCGCGCGCCGCGCCCGCGCGGAACGGCGGAAGCGCGCGACCGCCGCGCGCAGGGCGTCGAGGCTGCGCTCGTCGGGCGGGCCATAGCGTGCGTCGAGGTAGCGGTCGGTGATCTCGGCAGCGAGCCCGGGCGCGGCGAGTCCCGCGCTCGCGAGCCGTCTTGCATAAGCGCCGGGCGTCTCGCCGGTGCCGGGTGCGAGGCCTGCCCGGCGCACGAACCGCGCGTAGAGACGCGCGGCCGCGTCCTTGCGCGGCGGGCGGCAGCGGCGGAGCAGGAGGAAGCTGGTCACGGCCGTCAGCGCCGCGACGCAGGCAACGAGCACCAGCGCCATCTTGCGCCACGTCGGGCGCTCCATGCCGAGCCATTGCATGAACAGCCCCTGGTTCTCGGGGCCGTAGCCGAGGATCCAGTCGTTCCAGCGCGCATTGAAGGCGTCCCAGGTGAGCTGCAGGCGATGCAGGAACCTGGACGGCATCGTCATGCCCCAGCGCGCCCCGATGCCCGCCAGCCGTGCCGCCGACATGCCGTTCTCGATGCGCTCGGGCGCGACGGAAGCCGTGGGATCCACGCGCACCCAGCCTGCCTTGCCGAGCCACACCTCGACCCAGGCGTGCGCGTCGGCCTGGCGCACGATCAGGTATTCGCCCAGCGGGTTGAGCTCGCCGCCCTGGTAGCCGAGCACGATGCGGGCGGGAATGCCGACGGCGCGCATCAGGACCGCGAACGCCGACGCGTAATGCTCGCAGAAACCGCGCCGCGACTCGAACAGGAACTCGTCGACCGGATCGCGGCCGAGGAGCGGCGCTTCGAGCGTGTAGAAGAAATCCTGCTCCCTGAACATGCCGAGCACGGCGTCGATGTACGCCGCCTCGTCGGGCGCGGCGCGGCGCATCTCGCGTGCGAGCTCGCGGGTGCGCGGATTGCTGTCCTCCGGCAGCCGCGTGTAGATGCCGAGCCGGTGGAAGCCGTCGCTGTCCGTGCGGTACCGCAGGTAGGAAACGGCACTGTAGGCGACGCGCCGGTCGATCGGCTGCAGGCTCGACAGGTGCTGCTGGCGCGTCATGAACGTCTTTTCCAGCGACCAGCCGTACGGCATGTCGAGGGCGTAGACCCACTGCCGCCGGGTCGGCTCCATCGTGACCTGGTAGCGCACGGGCTCGCCCTGCACCTCGATGCGCTGCAGGGCCCCCATGTCCGGGGCGGGCTCGTCGCCGCGCCAGGTGCTGCCGTTGAAGCGCCACAGCACGAGCCCCCGCCAGTACAGGCGGCTCGCCTCGGGGACCGCGCCCTCGAACTGCACGCGGAACGCGACCGCGTCCGAGCGCGAGAGCCGGCTGATGTCGCCGGGCCGCATGGTATCGGACAGCCCGGTCGTCGCGGTGCCGGTGTCGATAGGCACCGACCAGAGCGGGGTCGCGATGCGCGGGAAGAAGATCCACATCGCGACCGCCAGCGGCGCTGCATGCAGCAGCAGGCGGCCGGCGGTACGGAAGCTGTCCCGCACCGGCTCCGGGTCCGCGGTCGACATGCGCAGCCAGGCCGTGACCACGACCGCGAGCGCCGCGACGAGGTAAGGCAGCGACCACACGTACTGCTCCCGTAGCAGCGTCGCCATCACGAGGAAGATCGAGATGAACAGGAGCACGAACTGGTCGCGGCGCTGGCGCGTTTCGAGCAGCTTGAGGGCCGCCATCACGGCCAGCAGCGCCGAGCCCGGGCCGACACCGCTGATCGTCTCGAACGAGGCGAGCACGCCGAGGAAGCAGGCGAGCGCGAGCAGGATGCGGGCCCACGCCGGCGGCAGGCGCCAGCGCTTTCGTTCCGTCTGCCAGCGCACGGCCGCGCAGGCGACGAACACCGCCGTGATCCACGCCGGCAGGTAGCGCACGTGCGGCGCCACGGCGACGCCGAGCGCCGCGAGCGTCCAGGGCAGGCTGGCGAGCAGCGAGCCGTCGGTGCCGCGGCGGCGGCGCATCACGGGCGCGGCTCCGGCGCCTCGAACAGCGCGAGCGCTTCGAGGCAGCGATGCCGGTGCGCATCGCCGTGCGCCGGCGGGAACTCGGTGCCCGGCAGCCTGAGCCCGTAGTCGCGACCGGTCCGGTCCGCATCGACGATCCAGCGCGCAAGCACCGAGAGCCGCCGCTCCACGTCGGCCGCCGGGATCTCGTCGTAATCGAGCCACTGGCTGCTCGTATCGGCGCCCGCGAACTGCTTCGAGTAGAGCTCGCCGCTGCGCGCGTAGGCCTTCCAGGCGACGTGGCGCGGCGAATCGCCGGCCTGGAAGCGGCGGAAGCCCGCGAAGTCCTCCTCGCCGCGGGCGTCGTGCTGGCGATGCCCGTGCTCGGCGCGCGCGGCGGGCGGGGGCGTCGCGTCGTCGGCCGGCCGCGGGTAGACGAGACCTTCGATGTCCATGTGCAGCCACGCCCAGGCACGGAACAGCTCGAACGGGAACAGCGAGCGGACGGCGAAGCGCGCGAGACGCACCCGCCCGCGGCGCGCGGTCGGCACGGCGAGCGTCAGCACGCGGCTCTCGCCGGGTGCCAGGTCGATCGGGCCGGCGACCGCGTCGCCGGCGACGAGGCGCAGCGCGGAGCGGCGATTGCGCGCGTGATTGGTGGCGGCGATGCGGAATTCGAGCGCCTGGCCGGCGAACACGGGATCGGCCCCGGCGAAGCCGATCTCGAGGTCGACCAGGTTGCGCTGGCACTGGTGCATCGACACGAGGCCGAGCGAGACCAGCAGGAACGTGAGAACGAACGAAAGATTGTTGTTGTAATTCATTGATCCCAGAAGCATCGCGAACGTCATGGCGGCGAACACGACGCCGACCCCCGTGGGCAGGAGGTAGATGCGGCCGGGACGCAGGCGCACGGTGGCGGGATCGAGCCCCTGGCGGTCCCTTGCCCAGCGCTCGACCCGTGACGCGATACGCCGGGTCAGGGCGGACGGACGCAGGGCGCTCGCCTGCACGGCGCTCCGCTCAGGGTATGCCGACGGAACCCAGCACGTGCCGGGTGAGCTCGGACGGAGTGCGATAGCGCGACCCGCTGGCGGGCGTGAGGCGATGCCCGGCCACCGCGGGGAACACCGCCTGCACGTCGTCGGGAAACACGCCGGAGTGGTGATGGATGAACGCGTGCGCGCGCGCCGCCGCGGCCAGGGCGAGCGAGGCGCGCGGCGAAAGCCCGGTCTCGATCTCCGGGGATTCGCGCGTGTGGCGCACGAGCGCCTGCAGGTAGTCGAGCAGGGGCTCGCTCATGTGGACGGCGTCGGCCTGCGCCTGCAGCTCGAGCAGCAGGGCCGGGTTCAGCACCGGCTGGAGCGTCGCCAGCATGCTGCGGCGGTCGGCGCCGGTGAGAAGCTCCCGTTCGTGCTCCTCGCTCGGGTAGCCGATCTCGAGCCGCATGAGGAAACGGTCGAGCTGCGATTCCGGCAGCGGAAACGTGCCGATCTGGTCGGCAGGGTTCTGCGTCGCGACGACGAAGAACGGCCTCGGCAGCGCGTGCGTCTGCCCGTCGACCGACACCTGCTCCTCTTCCATGGCTTCGAGCAGCGCGCTCTGCGCTTTCGGCGTCGCCCGGTTGACCTCGTCCGCGAGCACGAGCTGCGCGAAGATCGGGCCGCGCTGGAACTCGAACTCTCCGCTCTCCTGGCGGTAGATCGAGACGCCCACGATGTCGGCCGGCAACAGGTCGCTCGTGAACTGGATGCGCTGGTAGCTCAGGCCGAGCACGCGCGCGAGCGCCTGGGCGAGCACGGTCTTGCCGAGGCCGGGGAGGTCCTCGATCAGGAGATGACCGCGGGCCAGCAGGCACGCGAGCGCGAGCGCGATCTCGCGGTCCTTGCCGAGGATGATCGAGCCGAGCGTCTCGCGGGCCGCGTCCAGGGCTGCCTTGCGTGCTTCCGCGTTGAGAGGCAGTGACTCGATCGTGCTTCCGCGCTGCATCGGTGCTCCTGCTGAAGTTCAAGCGACGCCAGCGGCGTCAATCGTCGCGCATCGCGGCCACGTGCGCACCCGAGGGTGCGCGCAACTGTGAACTGTGACACATGACGCGGTCGCCGGGGCGCACGCGGGCAGACGTCAGCCGGCAGGCTCGAGGCGCGCGAGCCGTTCGAGCTGCTCGTCGAGCTGGGCGATCTGCCGTTCGAACTCCATGACCCGGTCCCGTTCCTGTGTGACCACGGCGGGCGGCGCGTTGTTCACGAAATTCGGGTTGTCGAGCTTGCCGCGGCTGCGTGCGAGGTCGGCTTCAGCCTTGCGGCGCAGCTTGTCCAGGCGGGCCCGCTCGGCATCGACGTCGATCAGGCCGCGCATCGGCACGAGCAGCTTCATCTCTCCGAGCAGTGCCGTGGCCGACGGGGGCGGGGCTTCACCGTCGGCCAGCGGCCGTATGGACTCGATGCGGCCGACGCGCTGCAGCAACGGTGCGTGCGCGGTCGCGAGGGCCACGTCCCGTTCGCTCGCGTTCTGCAGCAGCACCGGCAGGGCCTTGCCGGGCGCGATGTCCATTTCGCCGCGAATCCGGCGGATGCCGAGGATGAATTCCATCACCCACTCGAGCTCGCGCTCGGCTTCCGGGTCTTCGCGGTCCGCCGCCGTCTTCGGATACGGCTGCAGCATGATGGTCTCGCCGTGCACGCCGGCCCGCGGCGCGACCTCGCCCCAGATCTCCTCGGTGATGAACGGAATCAGCGGGTGCAGCAGCCGCAGCAGCGTCTCGAGCGTTTCGAGCAGTGTCCGGCGGGTGCCGCGCATCGCCGCCGGCGAGGACGATTCGGACTGCAGGACGGGCTTCGAGAGCTCGAGATACCAGTCGCAGAACTCGTGCCAGGTGAAGTCGTACAACGCCTGCGCCGCCAGGTCGAAGCGGTAGTTGGCGAACTGCGCATGCACGGTGCCGATCACGCGCTCGAGCCGCGAGCGGATCCAGCGGTCGGCGACCGACAGCTCCGCCGCACCGGGCTCGTCGTGCCGGTACTCCCCGGTGTTCATCAGCACGTAATGCGCCGCGTTCCACAGCTTGTTGCAGAATCTGCGGTACCCGTCGATGCGCCCGAGATCGAAACGGATGTCGCGCCCCGTCGTGGCGAGCGAGGCGAAGGTGTAGCGGAGCGCATCGACGCCGTAGGCCGGGATGCCGTCGGGGAACTGCGCGCGCGTCGCGGCCTCGATCTTCGGCTTGAGATGCGGCTGCATGAGCCCGGAGGTCCGCTTCGCGACCAGCGTCTCGAGATCGATTCCGTCGATGAGGTCGAGCGGGTCGAGCACGTTGCCGCGCGACTTCGACATCTTCTGCCCGTCCTGGTCGCGCACGAGGCCGTGGATGTACACGTCCCGGAATGGCACCTCGCCCATGAAGCGCAGGCCCATCATGATCATGCGGGCCACCCAGAAGAAAATGATGTCGAACCCGGTCACGAGCACGTTGCCGGGATAGAACGTCCTGAGGTCTTCCGTGTCCTGCGGCCAGCCGAGCGTGCTGAACGGCCACAGGGCCGACGAGAACCACGTGTCGAGCACGTCCTCGTCCTGGCGCAGGGGCAGGTCGTCGGGCAGCCCGTGCTTCGCACGCACCTCGCTCTCGGAGCGTGCGACGTACAGGTTGCCCGCTTCGTCGTACCACGCGGGAATGCGGTGCCCCCACCAGAGCTGGCGGCTGATGCACCAGTCCTGGATGTTCAGCATCCAGTCGAAATAGGTCTTCGCCCAGTTCTCGGGCACGAACCGGATCCGGCCCGAGCGCACCGCCTCGATCGCGGGTCCCGCGAGCGGCTGCACGTTCACGTACCACTGGTCGGTGAGCCAGGGTTCGATGATCGCGCCGCTGCGGTCGCCGCGCGGCACGGAATGCGTATGCGGCTCGACGCGTTCCAAGAGCCCCTGCGCACGCAGCTCCTCGACCACGCGCTCGCGGGCCGCGAAGCGGTCGAGGCCGCGATAGCGCTCGGGCGCCGGCGCCTGGATCGCGGCGTTCTCGTCGAGGACGTTGTAGAGCGGCAGGCCGTGGCGCTGGCCGACCTCCCAGTCGTTGAAGTCGTGCGCCGGGGTGATCTTGAGGCAGCCGGTGCCGAACTCGGGGTCCACGTACTCGTCGGCGATGACGGGGATACGCCGGTCGGTCAGCGGCAGGAGCACCTCGCGGCCGACGAGATGCCGGTGGCGCTCGTCGTCCGGGTGCACGGCGACGGCGCTGTCGCCCAGCATCGTTTCGGGACGCGTCGTCGCCACGACGAGGTGTCCCTCACCGTCGGCGAGCGGATAACGGATGTGCCAGAGGTGTCCTTCCTCCTCGGCCTGCAGCACCTCGAGATCCGAAAGTGCCGTGTGCAGCACCGGGTCCCAGTTCACGAGCCGCTTGCCGCGATAGATCAGGCCGTCGTCGTAGAGGCGCACGAAGACCTCGGTGACCGCGGCGGACAGGTCCTCGTCCATCGTGAAGCGCTCGCGCGTCCAGTCGACCGACGCTCCCATGCGCCGGAGCTGGCGGGAGATGTGGCCGCCCGATTCGCGCCGCCATTGCCACACCCGCTCCACGAATTTCTCGCGGCCGAGCTCCTGCCGCGAAGTGCCCTCCGCGTTGAGCTGGCGCTCCACCACCATCTGGGTCGCGATGCCGGCGTGATCGGTCCCGACCTGCCACAGCGTGTTGCGGCCGAGCATGCGGTGATAGCGGATCAGCGCGTCCATGATCGTGTCCTGGAACGCGTGGCCCATGTGCAGCGTGCCGGTCACGTTCGGCGGCGGGATCATGATGCAATAGGGCTCGCCGGTGCCGCTCGGCGCGAAGTAGCCGGCCTTCTCCCAGCGCTCGTACTGGCGCTGCTCGATGTCGGTCGGGTCGTAGGTCCTCTTCATCCGTGGCTTCCGTGCAGTCAGGGCCGCGTGCAGGCGGCCCGCACCGGCGGGCGGCCCGGCATCGCCTCGTCAAGGGCACGCCGGCACCGGCCCCGGAAGGCGCGCGTCGACGTGCCTTCGATCAGCGGAATCCCGTGCACCCGTCGTGGGGTGCTACGGGAGCTCGTGAACTTCCAGGGTGTGGCCCCGCGAGCGGTACTCGGCGAACAGCGTGCGCGACCGCTGCTTGCGATCTTCGTCGGAGGTTACAATTTCGGCGACCCGCGGGAAAGAGTCGAGCGCCGGCGGCAGCGCGTCGGTGAGGTTGATCAACAGGTCGGCGGGGCGCAGGCCCGCGTCCGTGCAGCCGATCGTGACGGGCGCCTCGACCGGCGCGTCGCTCGAGTCGATGAGCTCGTGGGGCACGAAGCTGCCGTCCCGGAACGTCCACAGGAGCTCGTCGAGCTCCGCCGCGCGGGGCCGGTCCGCCGCCTGGATGTGCACCGAATGCCTGAGCCGGTAGGCCTTCTCCGCGAGCCGGCAGGCAAACCGGTCCCGCGTGCTCTCGCCGGCCTGCGCCAGCAGGTAGAAATCGATTCGCGTCACGGCCGGTCCGGGAGCGCGCCGGCGCGGCGCAGGAGGAATTCCGTCAGCATCGGCACCGGGCGGCCGGTGGCACCTTTCTTCTGCCCGGTGCGCCAGGCCGTGCCCGCGATGTCGAGGTGCGCCCAGTCGAGGCCCTTCGTGAACTTGCCGAGGAAGCAGGCTGCCGTGATCGCGCCGCCTTCGCGGCCGCCGACGTTCGCGAAATCGGCGAAATTGCTCTGGAGCTGGCGCTCGTATTCCTCGGCCATCGGCATGTGCCAGCCGCGGTCCCAGGACGCGAGCCCCGCTTCGGCCAGGCTGCTCGCCAGCTCGTCCCGGTTGCTCATGATCGCCGTCAGGTGATGGCCGAGCGCGATGACGCAGGCACCCGTCAGCGTCGCCACGTCGACGACCACCGCGGGCTTGAAGCGCCGCGCGTAGGTGAGCGCGTCGCACAGGATCAGGCGGCCTTCGGCGTCGGTGTTCAGGATCTCGATCGTCTGGCCCGACATGCTGCGCACGATGTCGCCCGGCCGCGTGGCCTTGCCGCTCGGCAGGTTCTCGCAGGTCGGCACGATCGCGACGACGTTGATCGGCAGCTCGAGTCGCGCGATCGCCGAGATCGTGGCGATCACCGAGGCACCGCCGCACATGTCGTACTTCATCTCGTCCATGCCGGGGCCGGGCTTCAGCGACAGGCCGCCGGTGTCGAACGTGATGCCCTTGCCGACGAGCACGACCGGCTGGCCGCGCCCGGCACCCTTGTACTGCATGACGATGAGCTTCGCGGGCTCCTCCGTGCCGGCGGTGACGGACAGGAGGGAATTCATCCCGAGGCGCTTCATCTCGGCTTCGCCGAGCACGCGCGCGGAGAGCCCGGGCAGCTCGCGGGCGAGGCGCTGCGCGGTGCGTGCGAGATAGGCAGGCGTGCAGACGTTGGCGGGCAGGTTGCCGAGGTCCTTGACCAGCGACATGGCCGTGACGATGGCCTCGGCATGGCGCGCGCCGGTTTCGGCCGCGGCGCGCTCGGAGGCATCGCGCACCGCGATGCCGACCTTCTCCAGGGGCGGACGCGGCTTCTTGCGCTCGCTCTTCATCTCGTCGAACGTGTACACGGCGTTGCCCACCGCCTCGACCGTGTGGCGCGCGACGTAGTAGGGCGTCACCGAGCCGAGCGGCTCGAGCCCGAGGTAGCTCACGAGGTCGCCGGTCGTGCTGCCCTTGAGGGCGTTGACGGCGGCTTCCAGCGCCTGGCGCAAAGCCGCGACCCCGAAGCCGTCACGCTTGCCGAGGCCGGCGACGACGATCCTTTGCGCGCGCACTCCCGGGACCTGCGGCAGGAGGCGCGCATCGCCGAGCTCTCCCGAGAGGTCGCCGGCCCGCACCAGGCGCCGGATCAGCCCGTCGCTGGCCGCATCGACCTCGGCCGCGGCCTCCCCGGGCCGGCCGTCCTCGTAGATCCCGACCACCAGGCACCCGCCGGAGCGGCGAGCAGCCCTGCTTGTCGTTATGTAGTGATCCATTGAAAGTGCCTTGTCGGGCGCCCCTTGGTCGACGGCAGCAGTGTCCCGGTTGCGCGAGCCATCCGCGCGGGTAAGCGATGTGCGGTCGACGTTCAGGCGGTCTGTTATTGTTAGCGGGCCGGCCCGTCGGATGAAGCTCGGGAACGGGCGCCGGCGCCGGCCTAGGGCCGTGCAAGGGGCCCCCGAAGGGCTGTCCCGATAGAATCAAAACGGCTAGTCTACCCGATTCGCGCGCATTTGGTTCAACGATCCCGGACCCCGCCCCCGGCTCGATGTTTCGCATCCTCGACCGCTACATCTTCCGCGAGACCGCGCAGACCTGGCTCGCGGTGACCGCGGTCCTGCTGTTCATCCTGCTCACGAACCAGTTCGCGCGGGTGCTGGGGGACGTGGCGGCCGGCGCCCTGCCACGGGATTCCGTCTTCCAGGTGATCGGGCTCACCGCGCTCCAGTACCTCACGATACTCGTGCCGATCGGGGTGTTCCTGTCGATCATGCTGGCCATGGGCCGTTTCTATCGCGACAGCGAGATGCCCGCGATGATGGCCTGCCGGGTCGGGCCGGCCAGCGTGTACCGGCCGCTCGTGTGGCTGGTGGTGCCGCTCGCCGCGCTGGTCGCGTGGATCGCCATGGACGTCGGACCGCGGGCGCTGGTCGCGGTGGAGCGCATCGGACTGGAGGCGCGGCGCCAGGCCGACCTCACGAGCCTCGAGCCCGGCGAGTTCACGACGGCGGGCGAGAACGCGGCGGTCGTGTACGCGGAGGCGGTGCGGGAGGGCGGCACGGTGGAGAACGTCTTCATGCAGCGCCGCTTCGAGACCGGCCGCGTCGAGGTCGTCGTGGCCGAGCGCGGCGAGCAGCGCGAGACCGACGATCCGAACATGCGCTTCTTGGTGCTGTACGACGGGCGGCGCTACGAAGGCACGCCCGGCACCACCGATTTCCGCATGATGGAGTTCGGCGAGCACGGCATACCGTACCGGCTGCCGTCGATGCAGGAACCCACGCTCGATCCGGACGAGATGCCCTTCGCGGACCTGTTGACGCCGCGCTCCAGCTACGAGGTGGCGGAGCTGCACTGGCGCATCGGCATCCCGTTGTCGACCGTGGTGCTCGCCGTGCTCGCGGTGCCGCTGAGCCGGACCCAGCCGCGTCAGGGGCGCTACGGGAAGATCGCCGTCGGCCTGCTGGTGTTCATCGTCTATTTCAACATGCTCTCCGCGGGCAAGGCCTGGCTCGAGCAGGGAAGGCTGCCGGCCGAAGCCGGTCTGTGGTGGGTGCACGGCACGATGCTGCTCGTCGCCCTCGGATTGCTCGCCAGGAACAACGGCGTGTTCCGCCGCCTGCTGCGCCGCTGATCGTGGCCATCCTGACGGGCTACCTGCTGCGCACGATCGTCAACAGCACGCTGCTCGTGCTGCTCGTCCTGCTCGCGCTCGCCGGCCTGTTCGAATTCATCGGCCAGCTCGACAACGTGCAGGGCAACTTCGGGATCCCGGAAGCCCTGCTGTTCGCCGTGCTGCGGCTGCCCCAGCTCTCGTTCGAGATGCTGCCGATCGCCACGCTCATCGGCTCGCTGCTGGGGCTGGGGAGCCTGGCGACGTCGAGCGAGCTGGTCGTCATCCGCACGGCCGGCGTTTCCGTCGTGCGGCTGGTCGGCATGGTATCGGTCGCGGGCGTCGTGCTGATGGTGCTGACGGCCCTGGTGGGAGAGTTCATCGGGCCGCCGCTCGACTACTTCGCGCGGACCACGCGCAACCAGGCGATCTACGCACAGTCGGAATCCCCGGGCAGCGCGGCGTGGATCAAGGACGGCCCCGTGATCCTGCACCTCGAGCGCATCAACACGGAGTTCGAGCTCGGCGGCATCTGGCTCTACCGCTTCGCCGACGACGACTCGCTCGCGATGATCGCCCGTGCGGAGAACGCGGGGATCGACGAGAACGACCGGTGGATCCTCGAGAACTTCCGCGCCACGCGGTTCCTGCCGGACGGCGTGGAGGCGATCCAGAGCCCGGTCGCGGTCGAATCGCTCGACATCGACAGCGAGGTGCTGGGGATCGCGCTCGTCAAGCCGATCAGCCTGTCCGCGCGGGGGCTCATCAACTACATCGGCTATCTCAAGCAGAACGGGCTGTCCGCGGAGCGCTACGAGATGGAGCTCTGGTCGCGCATCGCGCGCACCGCGACGGTGGTGGTCATGCCGGTGCTCGCGCTCGCGTTCGTGTTCGGGTCGCTGCGCACCGCGGGACACGGCACGCGGCTCATGATCGGCGTGCTGGTCGGCCTGCTCTATTTCCTCGCGAGCGAGATGCTCGCGAACTCGGGACAGGTGTTCAACCTGAATCCCGCGCTCGTGACCTGGCTGCCGTCGATCGCGCTGGTCCTCGTCACGGTGTTCGCGCTCAGTCGCGTGCGCTGAAGGAGGAGGGCGGCGGCCGGCCGGGCACGCCGCGCGCTCCCCGGCGCGGTCACGCGCTTTCCGGCGGGTGGGCGGTTGCGCGCGCTGTGCGCTCGTCGGCGACGCGGCGCAGGCGGGTACCGGAAAGGCGATCGTGCCAGGCGAGGCGCTCCGGGTCCCAGAGCTGCCACCAGAAGCCGAGACCGGCCGGCAGCCATGACAGGATCGCGGCGAAGAAGCGGACCGTGGAACGCAGCAGCGACGGCCGGTGCCCGTCGAAGGTCTCGATCCGCAGGCGCCAGCTCTGCAGCCCGAGGGTGCGGCCGTAGCGCGACCAGAAGCCGGCGAAGAACCCCCACGAGATGGCGAGCAGCGTGAGCTGGTGCACGAGGGTGCCGGGCTCGACCTCGCCGCCGGACAGCAGCACGAACGGCACCGTCCCGGCGCACAGCAGCGCGAAGAGGAGCAGCCCGTCGTACAGTATGGCGCCCAGGCGGCGCCCGAGGCTCGCGTTCTCCACTCAGAGCTCCTCGATGTAACGCAGCATGCGCGCGCGGGTCGCGGCGTCCGGCAGCTCGCCGAAGCCGGCGCCCAGGTTGTCGGCCATGTGATCCGGGTTGGAGGTCGCCGGAATCACGCAGGTGACGGCAGGGTGGCCGACGATGAACTTGAGGAAGAACTGGCCCCAGCTCGCCGCGAGCTCGCGTGCCCAGCCGGGCAGCTCGCGTCCCGCTACGGCGCGGAACAAACGCCCGCTCATGAACGGGCGGTTGACGATCACGGCGATCCCGAGCTCCTGCGCCATCGGCAGCACGCGGTCGTCCGCCCCGTGCTCGCCGAGCGAATAGTTGATCTGGATGAAGTTCGGCCGGTAGCGGCGCATCACGTCCGCCATGTCGTCGAGCGCGCTCTCCCGGTAGTCGGTCACGCCGCTGTAGCGGATGCGCTTCTGCGCCTGCCATTCCCGTATGGTTTCGAGGTGCGTCTCGAGATCGCGCCGGTTGTGCACCTGCATCAGGTCGATGACGTCCGTGCGCATGAGCTCGAGCGAACGTTCCATCTGCCGCCAGCCCGCCATCTTGCCGTCGGTCCAGACCTTGGTCGCGAGGAAGAGGCGCTTCCTGTCGGCACCGGCGGCGATCACGTCACCGACGACCCGCTCCGCGCGCCCGTACATCGGTGAGCTGTCGACCAGGCGGCCGCCGCTCTCGATGAGCATGTCGACGATGCGGCGCGGCGCCGCGAGAGCCTCCGGCGTCGAGGGAACGTCGAAGACCTGCCAGGTCCCGAGGCCGATCACCGGCAGCGCCTCGCCGGACACCGGAATACGTCGTGTAATCATCGTTTCGCTGCCTCCTGCAAGCACGGGCGCCACTGCCGCCGCCAGGCCGGCGGAGAGCACCTCGCGCCGCGTCCAGCCCTCATGCCTGTCCATACGCCACCTGCCCTGACGTGCCTTCGCGCCGCCGGTAATCGCGGCCGATCCAGAGCGCGAGTCCGACCCAGGCCGCGGCCAGCGGCAGGCAGGCCACGGACATCCCGGCGAGCCCGATGCCGGACACGAGCCGCTGCGCCCACACCCCGGCCAGGTCGCTCGCGCGCCACACGGCGGTTTCGATGAAATTCTTTGCCTTGTACTTGGCTTCGCGGCTGACGACCGAATACAGCATGTCCGTAGCGGGTTTCGAGATGCCGTAGCCGAATCCCCGGCGCACGACCTGGAGCACGGCCACCACGATGAAGACCGGATTCGCGGCCAGAAGTGCGAACCCGAGGAGCGACAGAAGCGGCACGATTGCCAGCGTCCCGGCCATGCCGAGTCGCTGCACCGCGTGCTTGACGACGAGCAGTTGCCCGATGAAGGAGAGGGCGTTCGAGAAAGTGTCGACGAGGGCGAACGCGCGCGTCTGCTCGTCGACGACGGGAAAGTGCTGGCTCACGAGCTGGGCCATGTACACGTAGAGCACCGCCCCGAGGATGTTGGTGATGCTCTGGCCGGCAGCGATCGCCGCGAGGTAGGGCGTCGTGAACACGAGCTTCATACCGGCGAGCGCGCTGCCGCCGAGCGGCCGGGAGCCTGCGGTCGCGCCGTCCCCGGACGCAGGTGCCGCCTGCCGCAGCGACCAGCGCCGCAGCCGGTGGATGCAGTAAACGGCGACCCCGAGAAGAAGGGCGGAGAGCGGCAGCAGGTTCTCGAAGCCGATCGGCACAACCACCAGGCTCGTGACCAGCGGGCCGAGGAAGGCTCCGGTGCTGCCGCCGGCCGAGATGATCCCGAACAGCCGCCGGCTCTGCTCCGTGCTGTAGATGTCGACCATGAAGCTCCAGAACACGGAGACGACGAACAGGTTGAACACGCTCAGCCAGACGAAGAACGTGCGCCCGACCCAGACCCGGTCGAGCTGGTCCCCGAGCACGGTGAACGCCGCGAAGAACGCGAGAATGTTGGCGATGAAGAACCAGTACACCCACGGCACGAACGCGCGGCGCGGGAAGCGCGAGGCGATCCAGCCGAACACCGGGGTCGCGAGCAGCATGACTACGAACGTGCCGAGGAAGAGCCAGTGGATGTTTTCCACGCCGCCCACGATCGCCATCGTCTCGCGCACGGAGCGCAGCATGTAGTAGGACGCGAGCAGGCAGAAGAAATAGAGGAAGGACCACGCGACCGCGACGTACTCGCGGCGGTCCACGCCCAGCACGCGGTAGGTCAGCCGGGCGAGCGCATTGTCGGCGGCGGGCGGCGTCATCTCTGCTCGTGTCCTCGTTCGACCGACACGGCTGCCGGCGGCCGCATTGTACCCGTCCGCCCGCACGTCGCACCTTGGCAGGCCGGGCGGGGTTGCCGCGGCAGGTCGGGAGGCGGGATCGCGTTTCCGCGGAAACGTCCGGCCGGCTCGGCAGAGGTCCCTGGAACCGCGTGTGCGGGTTTCCGCTACAAGCCGCGGCGGGCCCTCGCGTGGGTAGCCGCCTGCCGGGACGCTCGTGCGCCCGCGCCTGCTGCAGGAGCCGTTCCGCACGAAAAAGGGCCGGCCCTCTGCGGGCCGGCCCTTCGGTGTTGGCACTCCCTACCGGATTCGAACCGGTGTTGCCGCCGTGAGAGGGCGGTGTCCTGAACCACTAGACGAAGGGAGCTTCCGAATTCTGCCTGCCTCCCGGCAGGGGCTGCTATTATACGGCCCCGTTTTCGAACCTCAAGAGCGGTATTGTATTTGGAAATCAGCGGGATCCAGCGAACCTCCGAGCCCCGGATCATCCCCCGCCCGTCCCACAACATCTCCCGGGCCGACATCTCGAAAAACGCGCTCAAGGTCCTGTACCGCCTGCACAAGGCAGGCTACCAGGCGTTCCTGGTGGGAGGTTGCGTGCGGGACCTGCTGCTCGGGCTGCACCCGAAGGACTTCGACGTCGCCACCGACGCCCATCCCGACGAGGTGCGGGCGCTGTTCTCCAACTGCCGCCTGATCGGGCGGCGGTTCCGGCTCGCGCACGTCAGGTTCGGGCGCGAGGTCATCGAGGTGGCGACCTTCCGGGGCGCGGCGGCGGCGGACACCAACGGGGAGACACCGGACGTCGTGCACGACGAGCAGGGGCGGATCCTGCGCGACAACGTCTACGGCACCATCGAGGAGGACGTCTGGCGCCGGGATTTCACCTGCAACGCCCTGTACTACAACATCGCCGATTTCAGCATCTGGGACTACGTCGGCGGTGTCGAGGACCTCAAGGCGCGCCGGCTCGTGTTCATCGGCGACCCGCGCAAGAGGCTGCGCGAGGACCCGGTCCGCATGCTGCGCGCGGTGCGCTTCGCGGCCAAGCTCGACTTCACGCTGGACGAGGCGGCGGTGCAGGCGATCGCAGAGACGCGCCAGCTCCTGCGCAACGTTCCCCCGGCCCGGCTGTTCGACGAGTTTCTGAAGCTGTTCCAGCTCGGTTACGCACTCAGGACGTTCGAGCTCCTGCGCGAGTACCGCCTGTTCGAGCTCCTGTTCCCGGAAACCGCGGAGCACCTCGACCGGGACCCCGGTTTCGAGCGCTTCGTCAGGCACGCACTCGCGAGCACCGACGAGCGCGTGGCGAAGGGACTCCCGATCACGCCGATGTTCCTGCTCGGCGTATTCCTGTGGGCGCCGGTGAAACAGCTCGCCGCGGAGCTGCGCGCGTCCACCACGATGTCGGAGGTGGAAGCGCTCGCGCGGGCGGCGCAGGAGGTCACCCTCATGCAGCAGTCGCGGATCGCGCTCCCGCGGCGCTATACCGCGCCGATGCGCGACATGCTGTCGATGCAGCCGCGCTTCGAGGTGCAGCGCGGGCGGCGAGCCCTGAATTTCCTGGAGCACCGGCGGTTCCGTGCCGCTTACGACTTTTTGATGCTGCGCGCCGAGGCCGGCGAGGTCGACCGGGAGACGGCCGACTTCTGGACGGCCGTGCAGACCCAGAGTGCCGAGGAGCGGCTCAAGACGTTCGAGCTCGCCGGGGCGAAGAAGCGCCGGCGCCGCAAGCCGCGCCGTCGCCGCCCGAAGCAGGAGGCCTGAGTGGCCCGGCGCGACGGCGGCGCGACGCGAGGCGCCGGCGCGCGCCGGCACGGTCCCGCATGAGCGCCCGCGCGCGCTGGCGTCCCGCCTACGTTGCCATCGGCAGCAATCTCGCCGACCCCGTCGCCCAGGTGACCCGGGCCCAGAAGACCCTGGAAACGCTGCCCGACTCCGGCTGGTTCGTCCACTCGGGGTTGTGGCGATCGGCCCCGCTCGGCCCCGCGGACCAGCCCGATTTCGTCAATGCCTGCACCGGCTTCCTGACGACGCTGGGCCCGCACGACCTGCTCGCGCGCCTCAAGGCGTTCGAGCGGGAGGCCGGCAGAACGCCGGGCGAGCACTGGGGCCCGCGCCCGCTGGATCTCGACCTCGTGGCGCTCGGATCGCTCGTCATCGACGAGGCCGGGCTCACCCTGCCGCATCCGCGCGCGGCGGAGCGAAATTTTGTATTGTTGCCGCTTTCGGAAATCGCCCCCGGCCTCGTCGTGCCGGGACGCGGCAGCGTGGCGCGGCTGCTCGGGGCCGTGAGCCGCACGGAACCCAGGATCGAGCGCATCGGAAGGGGAGCGTGACGAAGGAGACAGCGCAGAAGCCCGGCGACCCGCCGCGGTTCATCGTCGTGGAGGGGCCGATCGGCGTCGGCAAGACGAGCCTCGCCATACGGCTGGCGGAGAGCTTCAACGGCGAGGTGGTGCTCGAGCACCCGGAGGAAAACCCGTTCCTGGAGCGCTTCTACAAGAGCGGGCGCAACGCGGCGCTGCCGGCGCAGCTTTTCTTCCTGTTCCACCGCGCGCGGCATCTCGAGGACCTGCGCCAGTCGGACCTGTTCTCGCCGGTGCGGGTCGCCGATTTCCATTTCGCCAAGGACCGGCTGTTCGCCGAGCTGAACCTCGATCCCGAGGAGCTCAGGCTTTACGACCAGATCACGCAGAAGCTCGACGTCGACGTGCCGGTGCCGGACCTGACGATCTACCTGCAGGCGTCGGTCGATGCGCTCATGCGGCGCATCGTGCGGCGCGGGCGTCCCTACGAACGGCACATCGACCGGGCCTATCTCGAGCGCGTGGCGGACGCGTACGCGCGGTTCTTTCACCGGTACGACGACGGCCCGCTGCTCATCGTGAACGCCTCGTCGATCGACCCGATTCACAACGACGCCGATTACGAGCAGCTCTGGCAGCAGATCCGACGTACCACCGGTGGTCGCCATTTCTTCAATCCGGCGGCGGCAGCAGCGTTCGCCTGAGACCGCGAGTAGCCGAAACCGGCCGGCGCCGGTAAGCTCCGCGGAGCGTATCGTTTCGGAAGGCCATGTACACACAGCTCCAGCATCGTGACCTGCCCGAGCCGCCGGTGAACATCGGCACGCTCAGGAAGATGAAAGCGGACGGCGTGCCCATCGCGTGCCTCACGGCTTACGACGCGAGCTTCGCCCTGCTCGTCGACACGGCCGGAACGGATCTCGTGCTGGTCGGCGATTCGCTCGGCATGGTGATCCAGGGCCACGGCACCACGGTGCCCGTCACCGTGGCGGACATCATCTACCACACGCGCGCCGTCGCCCGCGGGTTGCGGCGCTCGTTCCTGGTCGCGGACATGCCGTTCATGAGCTACACGACGCCCGACCAGGCGCTGCACAACGCCGTGCTGCTCATGCAGGAGGGCGGGGCGATGATGATCAAGCTCGAGAGCGGGGAGGGGCAGTTCGAGATCGTCGAGCATCTCGCGCGTCACGACATCCCGGTGTGTGCGCATCTCGGCCTGAAGCCGCAGTCGGTGCACAAGATCGGCGGCTTTCGCGTGCAGGGCAGGGACCCCGAAGCCGCGCGGCAGATGGTGGGCGCGGCGAAGCGGCTCGAGGAATGCGGCGCCGACATCGTGCTGCTCGAATGCGTGCCGAACGAGGTGGGGCAGGCCGTCACCGAGGCGGTCGGTATCCCCGTGATCGGCATCGGCGCGGGGCCGCAGGTCGACGGGCAGATTCTCGTGCTCTACGACATCCTGGGCATCACGCAGGGCCGGGTGCCGCGGTTCGTCCGGAATTTCATGCAGGGGCTGGATTCGCCGCTCGCGGCGCTCACCGCTTACGTGCAGGCGGTGAAGGATCGTTCCTATCCTGCACCGGAGCACTGCTTCTCGTGAGGCGCGGCACGGCGGGCCGCCGTGCGAGGAGGACTAAGCGTGAGAACGGTGCGAACGGCGCAGGAGCTGCGCGCGGTGCTCGATCGATGGCGGCGCACCGGTGACCGCATCGCCCTCGTGCCCACCATGGGCAACCTGCACGACGGGCACTTAAGCCTCGTGCAGCTCGCGCGCACGCACGGCGAGCGCGTCGTCGTCACGATTTTCGTCAACCCCACACAGTTCGAGCCGGGCAGCGACTACGAGGCTTACCCGCGCACGCTCGAGGAGGACCGGGAGCGACTGCAGCAGGCGCGCGTGAACCTCCTGTTCGCGCCAGACACGGCCACGATGTACCCGTTCGGGCTGGAACAGGCCACCCGCGTGCGCGTGCCGGGTTTGTCCGAGGAGCTGTGCGGCGCCTCGCGGCCGGGCCATTTCGAAGGCGTGACGTCCGTGGTCCTCAGGCTGTTCGCTCTCGTCGAACCGGACGTGGCCGTCTTCGGCGAGAAGGACTACCAGCAGCAGGTGCTGATCCGCCGCATGGTGGACGACCTGCACCTGCGCGTGAAGATCGTCACTGCGCCGACGGTGCGCGAGCCGGACGGGCTCGCATTCAGCTCGCGCAACCAGTACCTCACGCCGGAGGAACGGCGCGTCGCGCCCGAGCTGTACGGCACCCTGCGGCGAGCGGCGGAGGCCCTGCACGACGGGAGCGGCGATTACGCGGCAATCGAAAGCCGCGCGATGGCGGAGCTCGCGAGCCACGGGTTCCGCCCGGACTACGTGAGCGTCCGGCGTGCCGACACCCTGGCGTTGCCCGGACCCGGGTCGCGGGAGCTCGTCGTGCTCGGCGCCGCGTGGCTCGGCAAGGCCCGCCTGATCGACAACGTCCGCGCGACCGTGTAACGGCACGCGAGCGCGCGACGCCGTTGCGGGAGCCCGTATGCGGCTAGGCGCTGGCGACCGTGTTGCGGCCGGCGCCCTTCGCGCGGTAGAGCGCGGCATCCGCGGCGCGCAGCAGGGCCTCGTACGTGCCGCCCTTCTCCAGCTCGGCGACGCCCATCGACACCTGCACCGGCACCTGGATCAGCGAGTCGATGCCGCTGCAGCTCGAGCCGGACACGGCATCGCGCACACGCTCGGCGATCACGAGCGCCTCGTCGAGCCCGATGCCGGGCAGTAGCACGGCGAACTCGTCGCCGCCGAAACGCACGAGCAGGTCGCGCGGCCGGAATTGCTTTTTCAGGATGCGGGCAACGGCCGACAACGCACGGTCGCCGGCGACGTGACCGAACATGTCGTTGAACGACTTGAACTGGTCGACGTCGATCATGATGAGCGAAACCGGCTGCCCGTCCTTCTGGCAGCGGCTCACCTCGCGCGGGAAGGTTTCCTCCATCGCGTGGCGGTTGCTGAGCCCGGTCAGCGCATCCGTGGTCGCGTTGCGCTCGAAGCGCCGCAGGTCGCCGAGGCTCGCCGCGATGAACTGGTTGTGGCTGCGCACGCGTTCCGACAGGACGATCAGCAGGTTCTTGCAGAACGCGTGCGACGCGTCGACCATCGCCCAGAGGATCGTCTGGTGGATCACGAGCAGGTGCGTGGGCTCCGCCGCGATCACGTAGGCGGAAGGGTCGCGATCCTCGATGATGGACATCTCGCCCGCGCATTCCCCGACGCCCATCGTGACGAGGACGGGCGCGTCGGGCGACCCGACGTGCACGTTGAGGCTCCCCGAGAGCACGACGAACACGTTCTCGTTCTTCGTCCCGGGCGAGAGGAGGAGCTCGCCCGGCGCGAGGTCGCGGCGCTCGCAGCGGCGCAGCAGCTCCTGGACGTCCGCGGGCTCGACGCCGTGAAACAACTCGAGCCCGGCGAGCAGCGAGCGCTGGTAATCCGAATTGATGGCTGGCGTCGTCCCCGTCACGGCGGTTTCCCCGGGGCCGGGTCGAAGGCGGCCGGAGCAGCCGCCGCAGGCGCGCCCGCGCTTGCCAAGGCCACGCCCTCACCCGACGCACCGACTCGGTGCTTATGTTATATGCGCTGTTTACGTTAATTCGCGAACAATTACAACATCCCGGCCCGCTGGAAGGGGCGGATCCGGCCCGCCTTCAAGGACATCACCCGGTGCGGTGCCGCTCCAGTGCCCAGGTCACATGTTCGCGTACCAGGGGCGAGGCATCGGCGCGCCGGGCCTCGAGAGCGCCGACGACGGCGGGCGTCGTCGGGGCATTGCCGAGCGCCACGGCGAGATTGCGGAGCCAGCATTCGTAACCGATGCGCCGGATCGCGCTGCCCTCGGTCTTCGCGAGCCACGTGGCTTCGTCCCAGTCGAAGAGCCGGACGAGGTCGGCCGTGTCCAGGCCGTGGCGCGGCGCGAAATCGGGCTCCGTGCCGACCTGCGCGAACTTGTTCCAGGGGCAGAAGAGCTGGCAGTCGTCGCATCCGTACACGCGGTTGCCGATGAGCGGCCGCAGCTCGACGGGGATCGGCCCGCGCAACTCGATCGTGAGATAGGAGATGCAGCGCCGCGCATCGAGCCGGTAGGGCGCGACGATGGCGCCGGTCGGGCACACGTCGAGGCAGGCCCGGCACGAGCCGCAATGCGACGTTTCGGGCGCGTCGACCGGCAGCGGCAGGTCGGTGTACAGCTCGCCCAGGAAGAACCAGGAGCCTGCACGCCGGTTGATGAGGTTGGTGTGCTTGCCGATCCAGCCGAGTCCCGCTTTTTCCGCCAGCGGCTTTTCCATGACCGGCGCGCTGTCGACGAACACGCGGTGGCCGAACGCGCCGATCTCCGCCTCGATCCGGCGCGCCAGGGCGCGCAGCCGCCCGCGCAGCACCTTGTGGTAGTCGCGGCCGAGCGCGTAGCGGGAAACGTAGGCCTTGTCCGGCGAATCGAGCAGTGCCGCCGCGCGTGCCTGCGGCTCCGGCAGGTAATCCATGCGCACCGAGATCACGCGCAGCGTGCCGGGTACGAGCTCGGCGGGGCGGGTGCGGCGCGTGCCGTGCCGCTCCATGTACGCCATCTCCCCGTGGAAGCCTTCGTCGAGCCAGGCGCGCAGGCGTGCTTCCGCCTCCGCGAGGTCGACGTCCGCGACCCCGAGCGCCTGGAAGCCGAGCTCGGCGCTCCATTCGCGGATGCGTTGCTTGAGGGCCGCGGGATCGGGCCCGCCGGACCGGCGGGGGGCGGGTGAGGGCATGTGGCCATTATACTGCTGGGCGTGGACCTGCCTGCCGCCATCTATTCGACGGAGAGCGTGCGCCGCATCGACCGGAGGGCGATCGCGGCCGGCATAGCCGGCTACACACTTATGCAGCGCGCGGGCGAAGCCGCGCTCGCGGCGGCACTGCGCGAGTTTCCCGGTGCGCGCCGCTGGCAGGTCGTCTGCGGCGGCGGCAACAACGGCGGCGACGGGTACGTGCTCGCGCGGCTCGCGCTGGCGCGCGGCATCGACGTGTCGGCGGTCACGCTCGTCGCCCCGGACAGCCTCTCCGGCGACGCGGCGCGCGCCCATCACGATTACGTGTCCGCGGGAGGCTCCGTGATCGCGTGGTCCGGCAGCCTCGACCCGCGCGCCGACCTGCTGGTGGACGCGATCCTCGGCAGCGGACTGTCGCGCAACCTGGAAGGCGCGTTCGCCGATGCGGTCAATGCCATCAATGCCCATCCGGCCCGCGTCCTTGCGCTCGACGTGCCGAGCGGCCTTTCGAGCGACAGCGGCAAGGTGCTCGGGACGGCGGTGCGTGCCGATCACACGATCACGTTCGTCGGCCTGAAGGCAGGCCTGTTCCTGGCCCGCGCCGCCGATTTCACGGGCACGCTCTCTTTCGCGGGGCTCGACGTGCCGCCGGAATGCGCGCAGGAGGAGGTGCCGAGGATGCGGACCGCCGACCGGCGCATCATCGCCCGCGAGCTGCCCGCGCGCCGGCGCAGCGCCCACAAGAACGACTTCGGCCACCTGCTGGTTATCGGCGGCGGGCCCGGCATGCCCGGGGCCGCCCGGCTGGCCGCCGAGGGCGGCCTGCGCGCCGGCGCGGGGCTGGTGACCGTGGCGACGCACCCCGCGAACTGCGCCACGGTGCTCGCGGGGCGGCCGGAGCTCATGTGCCACGGGATCGCCAACGAGGCCGACCTCGCCCCGCTGCTCAGGCGCGCGTCGACGGTCGCGATCGGTCCCGGGCTGGGAACGGACGCCTGGGCGACCGCGCTGCTCGAGGAAACGCTGCGGCACGACCTGCCGCTGGTGCTCGACGCGGACGCGCTGAACCTCCTCGCCCGCAGCCCCCGCTCGCGCGACGACTGGGTCCTCACGCCGCACCCGGGAGAGGCCGGCCGCCTGCTCGGCGTGTCCGCGGTGGCGGTGCAGGCGGACCGCCTGGGCGCGTTGGGCGAGCTCGAGCGGCGTTACGGCGGCACCGTGATCCTCAAGGGCGCGGGCACGCTGGTCTCGTCGCGCCACGGCGCCCCGTGGGTCTGCGTCCACGGCAATCCCGGCATGGCGTCGCCGGGCATGGGCGACGTGCTGGCCGGGGTGGTCGCGGGCCTGCGCGCCCAGGGGCTCGGCCGGGAAAGCGCGGCGCTCGTCGGCGTGACCGCGCACGCGCTGGCGGGGGATGCCGCGGCCGGGCGCGCACCGCGTGGCCTGCTGGCGTCGGACCTGCTGGCCGAGCTGCGCCGATGCCTGAATCCCTGACGCGCCACGTCGCACTGCCCGACGCCGCCGCCACCGCGGCGCTGGGACAGGCGCTCGCCCTGCACCTGCCCGAGGACGTCGGCGGCTGGACGATCCTGCTCGAGGGGGAGCTGGGCACCGGCAAGTCCACGCTCGCGGGCGGGCTCATCCGTGCGCTGGGGCACGATGGACCCGTTCCGAGCCCCACCTATACCCTGGTCGAGCCGTACGAGATCGGCGGGCGCACCGTCTACCACGTGGACCTGTACCGGCTGGGGAGCCCCGAAGAGCTCGAGTTCCTCGGCTGGAGCGACCTCTACGACGGCCTGCTGCTGGTCGAGTGGCCGCAGCGGGTGCCGGAGCTCGCCGCGCGCGCCGACCTCGTCGTCCGGCTGCGCTACGCCGACGGCGGGCGCACCGCGGAGCTTCGGGCACGCTCGGCGCGGGGAGGGCGCCTGCTCGATTCGGTAATCTCTTAACTCTCCTCCGTACGGCGCTGATATTGCGAACAAAACTGTTGGCTTTCGGCGCGGGATTCGTATACTCCCGGGTAGCGACCAACGACCAAGAAGGAAACCGCCGCTCGTGACGACCCGCGCCCTGCTGATCGCTGCCTGCGTGCTGCTCGCGGGCGGTGCCGCGCACGCCGCCACCGTCGAGAACGTGCGCGTCTGGTCCGAGGATGGCCGCACGCGGGTCGTCCTGGACCTGAGCGGGCCGGCCCGCCACAACATCTTCACGCTGCGCGGTCCGGACCGCCTGGTCGTCGACCTCGAAGACAGCACGCTCGGCAGCGGACTGGAGTCGTCGTTGCCGGAGCCCGTCGGCTCGCTCGCCGGGATCCGCACCGGGCAGCGGGCGAACGGCGGCCTGCGGGTGGTGCTCGACCTCCGCGAGCCCGTGCGGTCGCGCAGCTTCACCGCCGGCCCGAACGGCAAGCACGGCGATCGCCTCGTCATCGACCTGCACCGGGAGGGCAATCTCACGCCGGTGCGCAGCGCTTCCGAGCGTTATCGCGAGGCGCGGGACATCGTCGTCGCCGTGGATCCCGGGCACGGCGGGCGCGATCCGGGTGCGATCGGGCATGGCCGCACGCAGGAGAAGGCGGTGGCGCTCGCGATCGCGCGGGAGCTGGCCAAACGCATCGACGAGGAACCGGGGATGAAAGCCGTGCTCGTGCGTGACGGCGACTACTACGTCGATCACCGCGAGCGCATGAACCGCGCGCGCAAGGCGAACGCCGACCTGTTCGTATCGATCCACGCCGACGCGGTCGCGGACCGCCGGGCGAAAGGCGCGTCCGTGTACGTCCTCTCGCTCAAGGGCGCGAGCGACGAGGCGGCGATGCTGCTGGCCGAGCGCGAGAACGCGGCCGGGGTGATTGGCGGCGTGTCGCTCGCGGACAAGGACGACCTGCTGGCGTCGGTGCTGCTCGACCTGTCGCAGAACGCGGCGCTGAGCGCGAGTATGTCCGTCGGCGCCCACGTGCTGGAAGAGCTGGAGAAAGTCGGCTCGATGCACCGCCGCACCGTGCAGCAGGCGGGGTTCCTGGTGCTGAAGTCACCCGACGTGCCGTCGATCCTGATCGAGACGGCGTTCATCTCGAATCCCGACGAGGAGAAGAAGCTGCAGAGCGAGGCGCATCGCCGCAAGCTCGCGAACGCGATCCTCGCCGGGATCCGCCAGTACTTCTACACGTACCCGCCGCCGGACACGAAGCTCGCGATGAGCCTGCGCGAAGGCCAGTTGCGCTACGTCATCTCGCGCGGTGACACGCTGAGCGAGATCGCCCAGCGGTACAACGTCAGCATGTCCGTGCTGAAGGCGACCAACAACCTCTCCAGCGACACGCTGCGCGTCGGCCAGACGCTCAATATCCCGATTCCTGCAGGCTCCTGAGCCGCGGCCTCCCGCAGCCTGCCGTGCCTCCGCGCACGGTGCGCGTTCGTTTCCCGCTCGCGCGCAATGCCCGCTCCTACACAACCGGGGCCGGATTTGGAAGAATGCGCACGTCCTCGCCCGCACCCGCGCCCATGCCGATACGCCAGCTCCCGCCGCACCTCGTGAACCAGATTGCCGCCGGCGAGGTGGTGGAGCGCCCCGCGTCGGTGGTCAAGGAGCTGGTCGAGAACGCGCTCGATGCCGGGGCGCGGGCGATCCGCATCGAGCTCGAGGCGGGCGGGACGAAGCTCATCCGCGTGCGCGACGACGGCAGCGGCATCCCGGCCGACGAGCTCGCGCTGGCGCTCGCGCGGCACGCGACGAGCAAGATCTCCAGCCTCGACGATTTGCAGGCGATCGCCTCCCTCGGCTTTCGTGGCGAAGCGTTGCCGAGCATCGCGTCGGTCGCGCGCCTGTCGCTCGCGTCGCGCGCCACCGGTGCGGACACCGCCTGGCAGGTGGAAGCGAGCGACGGGACGCTGCGCGATCCGGCGCCCTGCGCGCATCCGCCGGGCACGACCGTCGAGGTGCGCGACCTGTTCTACAACACGCCCGGCCGGCGCCGCTTCCTGAAGTCCGAGCGCACGGAGTACGAGCACATCGACCGCTGGATACGGCGGCTCGCGCTCGCGCGCCCGGACGTCGCATTCACCGTCGTGCACAACGCCCGCAACGTGCTGTCCGTGCCGGCGGCGCATGACGAGCCCGGGCGAGTCGCACGCATCGCACGCCTGTGCGGCGAGGCCTTTGCCGGGCACCTCGTGTACCTGAGCCGGGAGGCGACGGGCATGGC
>Ga0079224_100000576_pt1 | contig 36853 bp, 35 predicted proteins | sample Stecom2015_FD_80414 | JGI IMG/M metagenome (GOLD analysis project Ga0079224, IMG submission 80414) | Agricultural soil microbial communities from Utah to study Nitrogen management - Steer compost 2015 | ecosystem: Environmental > Terrestrial > Soil > Agricultural land | place: USA: Utah... | reverse complement strand
GCCACCTACCGGCGCGTGGCGCGGCAGAACCGCGAGTTCTTCGCGCGCTACCCGCAGGCGCAGGCGCTGGCGCGGAGGGTGGCCGACCACCTGCTGGCGCACGAGGTGAGCCTGCCCAACGGCCAACGCCTCACCGTCGAGGCGTTCCAGCAGCTGGGCATGGAGTTCGGGGGCAGCGGCGGCTTCGAGCGCGTGATGGACCTGCTGGAGCGCGCCTTCGTGAGCGTGAACGGCCGCGAGGAGCTCTTCTACCCCTTCCTCCACGACCTCTTCTACGAGCTCGGCTTCAACGACCGCCCCATCTTCTCCGTGCTGCACGAGGCGATCTACGCCCAGGAGGCCGCCACCGCCTGGGCCGCCCACCGCGTGCGCGCCGAGTTCCCCGAGTTCGACTACGCCCCCGGCAAGAGGTTCCTGTTCACGGGCGAGATGATCTACCCCTGGATGTTCGACCAGTACCCGGCCCTCGCGCCCATGAAGGAGGCCGCCGAGCTGCTGGCCGCCAAGGACGACTGGCCGCGCCTCTACGACGTGGCGGTGCTGGAGCGTAACCGCGTGCCCACCGCCGCGGCGCTCTACTTCCACGACATGTACGTCGACCTGGACCTGGCGCTCGAGACGGCCGCGCGCGTGCCGAACCTCGAGGTGTGGGTCACCAGCGAGTACGAGCACAACGGCCTGCGCGCCGACGGGGCGCGCATCCTGGACCGCCTGTTCGACTTGCTGCCGGTGGTCGACCACGCCTAGCCTCACCGCACCAGGAAGCCGCGGCCCAGGTCATCGCCCTCTTCCAGCACCCACTGGTTGAAGCCCACGATGGCGGCGCGGCCGCTCACCTGCGGCACCACGGCGTCGAGCCCGCCCACGCGCGTGCGCTCCACCGCCTTGCCGACGAACACCGAGCCCACGATGCTCTCGTTGTGCAGCTCCTCGCCCAGCCGCAGGCGGCCGCGCGCCACCAGCTGCGCCACGCGCCCGGCGGTGCCGGTGCCGGTGGGCGAGCGGTCGACCTCGCGCTCGGCGAAGACGCACACGTTGGCCTGGTCGTTGGCCGGGTCGCGCGGCGGGCCGGCGACGATGGTGCCGTAGAGCGCGTTCAGCTCGGGCTCGAGCGGGTGCTGGATCGGGGTGGCGGCCGTCACGGCGCGCTTGACCTCGTCGCCCAGGCGCACCAGGCGCTCGACCTGCGTGGGCACCACCTCGAGGCCCGCCTGCGCCGCGTCGAGGTAGGCGTAGAAGGCGCCGCCGAACGCCACGTCGACGGTGAGCTCGCCGAAGCTGGGGGTGCTCACCCGCAGGTCCTTCAGGTAGAGGAACGACGGCACGTTGAGGAAGCGCACGCTGCCCACGCGCCTCCCGTCCCAGCGCACGAACGCCTCCACGAAGCCGGCGGGGGTGTCGAGGCCCACGCGCGTCTCGGGCTCGCTGCGCGGCACCAGGCCTTGCGCCACCGCCACGGTGGCGAGCGCGATCACGCCGTGGCCGCACATGTCGGAGTAGCCCTCGTTGTGCATGAAGATCACGCCCAGGTCGGCCCGCGGGCTGACGGGCTCGGTGACGAAGCAGCCGTACATGTCGGCGTGGCCGCGCGGCTCGAGCATCAGCGCGCGCCGCACGTGGTCGAGGTGCTCGCTCGCCCAGCGGCGCTTCTCCAGGATGGTGGCGCCTGGGATGCGCGGCACGCCGGCGGTGACGATGCGTAGCGGCTCGCCGCCGGCGTGGGCGTCCACGGTGGTGTAGGTGTGGGTGAACTCCACGGTCGGGCCTCCGGTGCCGGCGCGCTTCGCGGGAAGCGGGCTTGCTGAAAGATTGTATGCAACATACAATGCCCCATGGCCCGCTTTCAACGCCCCCGCACCGTCGCCGAAGGGGTGTACCAGCACCTGCGGCGCCGGCTGCTGGCCGGCGAGCTCGAGCCCGGCCGCTGGCTGCGCGAGCAGGAGCTCGCGGCGTCGCTGGACGTCTCGCGCACCCCGGTGCGTGAGGCCGTGCGCCAGCTCGCCCAGGAGGGACTCCTCGTGATCGAGGCCAACCGCGGCGTGCGCGTGCGCGGCCTGACGCTCGAGGAGGCGGTGGCCACCTACGAGGTGCGCGAGCGCCTCGAGAGCATGGCCGCCGGCCTGGCGGCGCGCCGCGTGGACGCCGCCGCGCGCGCCGCGCTCGACGAGCAGCTGGCGGCCATGAACGCCGTCGACCCCGCCGACCAGGCCGAGCACGTGCGTGCCGACGACGCCTTCCACGGCCTGGTGGCGCGCCTGTCGGGCAACCCGGTGCTGCAGGAGCTCGTCGAGCGCCTCAGCGAGCGGGTGATGCGCGTGAAGGTCCTGACCCGCGACGTCAACGTCAGCGCCTTCGCCCGCGAGCAGCACGCCCGCATCGTGGCGGCCATCGGCGCCGGCGACGAGGCGGCGGCCGAGGCGGCCATGCGCGAGCACATCCGCACCAACCTGAGGATCGTCGAGGAGAGGCTCGCTGGCGCCGGTCCGGGCGCGGGAGGAGAAGAGGCATGAAGGTCACCTGGGAAGGGGTCATCCCCGCCATCACCACGCCGTTCAACGAGGACTACTCGATCGACCACCAGCTGCAGGCCGAGCACGCCCGCTGGATGGTCGACGCCGGCTGCACCGGCGTCGTGCCGTTCGGCTCGCTGGGCGAGGCCGCCACCCTCAGCTACGAGGAGAAGCTCAGGACGGTCGAGAACCTCGCCAGCGCGCTCGACGGCGTGGCGCCCGTCATCCCCATGGTCTCCTCGCTCTCCACGGCCGAGGCCGCGCGCTTCGCCAAGGACGCCGAGGCGGCCGGCGCCAGCGGCTTCATGGTGCTGCCGCCCTACGTCTACTCCTCGGACTGGCGCGAGATGAGGGGCCACGTCAGCGAGGTGTTCCGCGCCACCGGCCTGCCGTGCATGCTCTACAACAACCCCATCGCCTACCGCACCGACTTCCTGCCGCCGCAGGTGGCCGAGCTGGCCGCCGAGTTCCCGCACATGCAGGCGATCAAGGAGTCGAGCGCCGACCTGCGCCGCATCACCTGGCTGCGCACGCTGATGAGCGACGAGTTCAAGATCCTGATCGGCGTCGACGACCTGATCGTCGAGGCGGTGCACACCGGCGCGGTGGGCTGGATCGCCGGGCTGGTGAACGCCATGCCCGCCGAGTCGGTGCGCCTCTTCGAGCTGGCGCGCGCCGGCCGCGACGCCGAGGCGTTCGAGCTCTACGCCTGGTTCCTGCCGCTGCTGCGCCTCGACATCGGCACCAAGTTCGTCCAGATGATCAAGCTGGCCGTCGAGCACGCGGGCTGGGGCTCCTCGCGCGTGCGCGGCCCGCGCTTCGAGCTGGAGGGCGAGGAACGCGCCGCCGTGATGCGGGTCATCGAGGAGGGGTTCGCGAGCCGGCCCGACCTGAAGGCGCTGGCGTGACGCGCGCGGCCGAGCCGGGCGCGGCCCGCGCCTTCCGCGCCGTCGACCCCACCACCGGCGAGGCGCTGGAGCCCGCCTTCGCGGTCACCACGCCCGCGGAGCTGCGCGAACTCGGCCGCCGCGCCAGGGCCGCCTTCCGCCGCTACGCACGCCTGCCCGGCCACGAGCGCGCGGCGTTCCTGCGCGCCGTGGCCGACGGGCTCGACGCCGCCGCCGACGAGCTGGTGGCGCGCGCCACGCGCGAGACCGCCCTGCCCGAGGCGCGCCTGCGCGGCGAGGTGAGCCGGACGAGCGGCCAGCTGCGCATGTTCGCGGGCCTGATCGAGGACGACGCCTGGCTGGGCGCCCGCGTGGACCCCGGCGACCCGGCGCGCCAGCCGGCCCCCAAGCCCGACGTGCGCGCCGTGCGGCGCCCGCTCGGCCCCGTGGCGGTGTTCGGCGCCAGCAACTTCCCGTTCGCGTTCTCGGTGGCGGGCGGCGACACGGCCGCGGCGCTCGCCGCCGGCTGCCCCGTGATCGCCAAGGCGCACCCGGGCCACCCGGGCACCTCGCGCCTGGTGGCCGACGTGGTGCTGGCGGCCGCCGAGCGCACCGGCATGCCGGCGGGCGTGTTCGCGCTGGCGCTCGACGACGGCCACGCGGTGGGCGCCGCCCTGGTGCAGCTGCCCGAGGTGAAGGCGGTGGCCTTCACGGGCTCGCGCGCCGGCGGCGAGGCGCTGATGCGCCTGGCGGCCGCCCGCCCCGAGCCCGTCCCCGTCTACGCCGAGATGGGCAGCGTGAACCCCGTGTTCGTGCTGCCGGAGGCGGCGCGCCGCCGCGGCGACGCCATCGCCGAGGACCTGCACGCCTCGTTCACCCTGGGGGTGGGCCAGTTCTGCACCACCCCCGGCGTGGTGCTGCTGCCCACGGGCGCGGCCGGCGACGCGCTGGCCGCGCGGCTCGCCGAGCTCACGCGCGCGGGGCAGGCGGGCACCATGCTCAACGCGCGCGTGTGCGAGCTCTACCAGCAGGGCCGCGAGCGGCTGCGCGCCGCCGGCGCCGAGCTGCTGGCGGAGGGCGCCGCCAGCGCCGGCCCCACCGCGGGCACGCCCACGCTGTGGCAGGCGCCGCTCGACGCGGCCATGGCGCGCCCCGAGCTCCTCACCGAGGTGTTCGGCCCCAGCACCCTGCTGCTGCGCTACGCGCGCGCCGAGCAGCTGCTGGCGTTCGCCGACGCCCTGGAGGGGCAGCTGACCGCCACGCTGCAGGCCGAGGCCGAGGAGCTCCCGGCGCAGGCCGAGCTGGTCGAGGCCCTGGCCGACCGCGCCGGCCGCCTGATCGTGAACCAGTTCCCCACCGGCGTCGAGGTCGGGCCCGCCATGGTGCACGGCGGCCCCTGGCCCGCCACCTCCGACGGGCGCGGCACCTCGGTGGGCACGCTGGCCATCGACCGCTTCACGCGCTGGGTGGCGTACCAGAACTTCCCGCGCGAGCTGCTGCCGCCCGCCCTGCGCGGCTGACGCCGCCCCCGCGGCGCGCGGCCCCGACCGCCCCGCAGGACCGGCGCCGGGAGCCACGTGGCTCCCGGCGCCGCGCGCGTGTCAGACTCGGGCCATGGACACAAGGAAGCTCGGCTCCCTCGACGTCTCGGTCGTGGGCTTGGGATGCAACAACTTCGGCGCGCGCCTGGACCTGGCGGCCACCAAGGCGGTGATCGACGCCGCCATCGACGCGGGCGTCACCTTCTTCGACACCGCCGACACCTACGGCGCCACCGACAGCGAGCGCCTCATGGGCGAGGCGCTGAAGGGCCGCCGCGATCAGGTGGTGCTGGCCACCAAGTTCGGCAACGTCAACGCCCAGGCGGGCATCACGGGCGGCGCCCGCCCCGAGTACGTGCGCGCCGCGATCGAGGGCAGCCTGAAGCGCCTGCAGACCGACCACGTCGACCTCTACCAGCTGCACAAGCCCGACGCCAGCGTGCCGATCGCCGACACCCTGGGCGCGCTCAAGGAGCTGATCGACGAGGGCCTCGTGCGCGAGGTCGGCTGCTCCAACTTCAGCCTCGCGCAGCTCGAGGAGGCCGAGCGCGTGGCGGCCGAGCAGGGCCTGCCGCGCTTCGTGAGCGTGCAGAACGAGTACAGCCTGCTCAGGCGCGAGGCGGAGGCCGAGGTGCTGCCCGCCTGCCGCCGGCTGGGCGTGGGCTTCCTGCCGTTCTTCCCGCTGCTGAGCGGCATCCTCACCGGCAAGTACCGCAAGGGCCGGCCGCTGCCCGAAGGCACGCGCGTCACGGGCAACGAGCGCTGGGAGTCGCTGCTGACCGACGACACCCTCGCCCTCATCGAGCGCCTGGTGGCGTTCAGCGAGGCGCGCGGCTACGAGCTCCTCGACCTGGCGTTCGCCTGGCTGCTGGCCGAGCCGGCCGTCAGCAGCGTGATCGCCGGCGCCACCAGCGCGGAGCAGGTGCAGCGCAACGCCCGCGCGGCCGCCTGGCGCCTCGACGAGGCCGACAAGCGCGAGGTCGACGCGCTGCTGGCCGAGCACGGCTTCGCCCCGGCCGCCTAGGGGCAGGGCTGCGGACGACGGGGCTGGCCGTGGCGCCGGCCGGAGCATGGCGGGCGTCTTCTCGCTAGGCTTCCGAACCGCAGCATCCCAGCCCGGACGCTGCTGCGGTTCGGAACACCCGCTAGAAGGGGCACGCACTCCTGAGGACCAGGACCTGACCTAGGGGCGGTCGCCGGCCCTAGGGGTCCACGAAAGCGCCCGCGCCGTGCCCCCTCAGGTCTCTCCCAGGTACGCCCGCTTCATCCCCTCGTTCGTCAGCAGCTCCTGCGCCGCCCCCGACAGCACCACCTCGCCCGTCTGCAGCACGTAGCCGCGGTCGGCGATCGACAGCGCCACGTTGGCGTTCTGCTCGACCACGAACACGCTGATGCCGCGGTCGTTCACCTGCTTGATGATCTCGAAGATGCGCTCCACGAACAGCGGCGCCAGCCCCATGCTGGGCTCGTCCATCAGGATCAGCTTCGGGCGGCTCATCAGCGCGCGGCCCATCGCCAGCATCTGCTGCTCGCCGCCCGACATGGTGCCGCCCAGCTGCGACAGGCGCTCGCCCAGGCGCGGGAAGAGCGAGAACACGTACTCCAGGTCCTCGTCCATCTCCTTGCGGTCCTTGCGCAGGTAGGCGCCCATCTCGAGGTTCTCGCGCACCGTCATCTTCGGGAAGATGCGGCGGTTCTCCGGCACCACCGCCATGCCGCGCTCGATGCGGTCGGAGGTGGTGAGCGGGTCGACGCGCTCGCCGCGGAAGCGGATCTCGCCCTCCGACACGCGCACTATCCCCAGGATGGTCTTGAGGGTGGTGCTCTTGCCCGAGGCGTTGCCGCCCAGCAGGCACACCATCTCGCCGGGGTAGATGACCATGTCGACGTGGTGCAGCACGCGGATGGGCCCGTAGTGCGTGGTCACGTCCTTCAGCTCGAGCAGCGGCTCGCGGCCGGCCGCGTCGGCCGCCGCCCCCGCCGGCGCGACCGCGCCCGAGGGCGCGGCGCCAGCCACGCGCGCGGCCTCGGCGTTCACGGCTGCCCCCCGTTGTCGTCGTGATCGGCGAACATGCCGTCGGCCATCTGCGCGCGCGCCACGGCGCTCTGCTTGTCGGAGCGCTTGCCGAGGTACGCCTCGATGACGGCGGGGTCGTTGACGACCTCCTGGTAGGGGCCCTCGGCCAGCTTGCGGCCGTAGTCGAGCACCACCACGCGGTCGGAGATGTCCTTCACGAGGTTCATCTTGTGCTCCACGAGGAGGATGGTGTAGCCGCCCTCGTCGCGCATGCGGCGGATGATCTGGGTGATCTCACGCGTCTCCTTGGGGTTCATGCCCGCGCTGGGCTCGTCGAGCAGCAGCAGCTTGGCGCCGGTGGCCATGGCGCGCGCCATCTCGGTACGGCGCCGGTTGGCGTAGGAGAGCACCTCGACGGGCTGGTGCAGGCGGAAGCTCATCAGGCGTGGCCCGAAGAACGACAGCTTCTCGAGCGCCATCTCGTGCATCGCGCGCTCCTGCCTGAGGTAGGCGGGGGTGCGCAGCACCGACGCGAACCAGTTGGAGCGCAGCCGGTGGTGCTGCGGGATGAGCACGTTCTCGAGCACCGTCAGGTTGGTGAACAGCCGCAGGTTCTGGAAGGTGCGCGCCACGCCCCGCTCGACGATGGTGCTGGGCTTGAGGCCCTTGAGGCTCCTGCCCTCGAACAGGATGTCGCCCTGGTCGGGGGCGTAGACGCCGGTGACGAGGTTGAAGACGGTGGTCTTGCCGGCGCCGTTGGGGCCGATGAGGCTGACGATCTCGCCCTCGTTGAGGGTCAGCGACAGGTCGGCGATGGCCTGCAGCCCGCCGAACGACTTGTAGACGTTGCGCAGCTCGAGCATCAGCGCGCCTCCTCGCCGGCGCCGGGCTCGTCGTCGGCGTCGTCGGCCGCGGCCGCGACCGCCGCCCCGCCCGCCAGCGCGGGGTTACTGAGCCAGGCGTCCTGGCGGCGCTCCTCCTCGCTGGGCTCGTCGAGGCGCTCGCGGAACAGCATCGCCCAGCTGAACTCCTTGCGCCCCATGACGCCCGAGGGGCGCAGGATCATGATGGCGATCAGCAGGATCGACAGGGTGATGGCGCGCATGCCGAAGCCCTGCCAGGGGCGCTGCAGCGCCGGCATCTCGCTGCCGAACAGCCCGAAGCCCACCGCCACCAGGCCGAGCGCCAGCGGCCCCCACACGATGGGGCCGGTCACGGGCCGCAGGCGCTTGTGGCGCCTCACCAAGAAGGCGATGAGCGCCGCCGCCAGCAGCACCAGGGCCAGCGCCAGCACCCAGGTGGAGAGCGGGTAGCGCTGCTCGAGCGGGTCGCCGTACTGGCGCACCCACACCACCAGCGCCGTGCCGATGAGCGCGCCGGTGATGGAGCCGGTGCCGCCCACGCTGATGGCCACCAGGAAGTAGAAGGTCAGGAAGAACAGGAACAGGTCGAGGCGCGCGGTGCCCACCCAGCTGACCCACAGCCCGCCGGCCACGCCGGCGAAGAACGCCGAGATGGCGAACGCCAGCACCTTGTGGTAGGCGGTGTGCACGCCCATGGCCTCGGCGGCGATCTCGTCCTCGCGGATGCCCTGCAGCGAGCGGCCGTAGGAGGAGAACTTGAGGCGCGACATCACGAAGACGGTGATGGCCAGCAGCCCGAACGTCCACCACACCGACTTGCCGAACGCCGACGGCACCCCGGCGAAGCCGAGCGCTCCGTTGGTGAACGACGACATCATGGGCGTGGAGGCGAGCAGGCGGATGGCCTCGCCGAACGCGAAGGTCACGATGGCCAGGTAGTCGCCGCGCAGGCGCAGGCTCGGGAAGCCCACCACCACGCCGAAGGCGGCCGCCAGCAGCCCGCCGATGAACAGCGCGATGAGGAAGCGCACCCACAGCGTCTCGGGGGTGGCGAGGGCGTCGAGGCCCAGCGCGCGCATCCAGTTCTCGACCGACAGCCCGATGGCGAAGTCGGAGAGGTTCGAGCGCGCCGAGGCCGAGAGGTTCTCGCGCGTGGCGGCCGGCAGCACCAGCAGCCCGGTGACGTAGCCGCCGATGAGCATGAAGCCGTGGTGCCCCAGCGACAGGATGCCGGTGACGCCGTTGACGAGGTTGAGGCTGACGGTGGCGATGCCCCAGATGGCGAACAGCGCGAACACCTGGGTGAGCTTGACGGTGCCGAAGCCGTCGACGAGGTAGAGCACCCCGACCAGCAGCGCCAGGCCCGCCAGGGTGAGCAGCGCGTTGCGGGTGCGGTGGGCGGTGTAGTGGGGCCGGTAGCCCGCCAGCGCCGAGGGGGCGGCGGCGGGGCGCGAGGGGGTGCCGGCGCGACGCGAGACGCTCATACCTTCTCCGAGAGGTCCTCGCCCACGATGCCGCTGGGGCGCACGAGCAGGATCAGGATCATGGCCAGGAACGCGAAGGTGTCCTTGTACTCGGTGATGCCCGGGAACTCGGCCGTGCGAGGGAACAGGGCGGTCAGGAAGTTCTCCAGGAAGCCCAGCAGCACGCCGCCCACCACCGCCCCCGGCAGGCTGCCGATGCCGCCGATGACCGCCGCGGCGAACGCCTTGATGCCGGGCAAGATGCCGAAGATGGCGGGCTGGTTGATGCTGCCGAAGGTCATGCCCCACATCACGGCCGCCGCGGCGGCCAGCATGGAGCCGAGCAGGAAGGTGGTGGCGATGACGCGGTCGACGTTCACGCCCATCATGCGCGCCGTCTCGGCGTCCTGGGCGGTGGCGCGCATGGCCTTGCCGAGGCGCGTGCGGGTGACGAACAGCGTGAGGCTCACCACCAGGACGGCCGTCACCAGCGGCACCAGCACGATCATCCACGAGGTGAACAGCGTCTCGCCGGCCACCTGCACCTGCAGCGGCTGCGTCCAGAAGCTCGGCGGCCGGAACGGCGTCTGGCGGTTCGAGAACGCCAGGATGCCGAAGTTCTGCAGGAAGAACGACACGGCGATGGCGGTGATGAGCATCGAGTTGCGCGGCGCGCCGCGCAGCGGGCGGTAGGCCACGCGGTCGATGGTCACGCCCAGCACGCCGGTGATGAACATGCTGGCCACCATGGCCGCCAGCCACCCCAAGGTGGTGGAGGCGAGCGCGACCGACACCGCCACGAACGCCAGCGCCCCGCCCACCAGCACCAGCGGGTCGGTGAGGCGGCCGCGCCAGAAGTTGAGGATCTGCATGAAGCCGTACGTGACGACTAGCGCCACCACGATGGCCACCGGCCACGCCATCGGCGTGGTGCTGAACAGGAAGTAGGCGGCGAAGGCGCCCACCATGAACACCTCGCCGTGCGCGAAGTTGATCAGGCGGATGATGCCGTAGACCATCGTGTAGCCCAGCGCGATCAGCGCGTAGAGGCTACCCAGCTGGAAAGATCGCAGGAACGCGCCGGCGAAGAACGACGCGTTGAAGTTCGGGTTGAGCCCATGAAGATAGACCATGCGCCAGACGATCAGCCCGAGCAGCGCCAGCCCCACGGCTGGCGGCACCCAGTTGACCTTGCGCTTGACTGCTGAAGATATGGCCGACAAGCTCCGCTCCTCGGTATCGGGTGTCGCGGCGGGCGGCCTCGCGCCCGCGGGTGGTAAAGCGCGCGGCAAGGGCGATGGCGAGCCAGCCCTTGCCGCGCACGCTGCGATGCGTTAACTCAGGCGGGGCTCAGTCGAGCGAGATGCCCCTGAGCGTGGCCTTCTCCCAGCTGCCGTCGGCCGCCACCTCGTAGGCGTAGAGGCCCATGATGCGGTTGGCGGGCGTGCCGTCGGTGCCGACGTAGGTGATGTCGCCGGAGACGCCGGGGAAGTTCTCGAGCGCCGCGAGCGCGTCGCGCACGGCCGCGGAGTCGGTGGTGCCGGCGTCGGTCACGGCCTGCCACACGACCTTGTAGCCGTCGGCGCCGGACAGGGTGAAGCCGGTGAAGTTCACGGCGTCGTAGCGCTGCAGGAAGGCCTCGCCGAACTCGGCGGCGCGCTCGGCGGCCGCGCCCTCGAGCACCTCGGGCTCACCGAAGCTCGTGAAGGTGAAGCCGTCGAACGCCGCGCCGCCGCCCTCGGGGCACTGCGAGTCGTCGGAGGCGTCGCCGCCGAGGATCTCCATGCCGAAGCCCTGCTGGCGCAGCTGCGGCACGAGCGAGGCGGCCTCGGCGCAGAAGCCGGTGTAGTAGATCATGTCGGGGGCGAAGGAGCGCAGGTTGTTGATCTGGGCCGAGAAGTCGACGGCGTTCGAGGTGTAGTCGAGCACCGTGGTGGCGCCGCCCATCGCCTCGAAGGCGTCCTGGAAGAAGCCCGAGAGGCCCACCGAGTAGTCGTCGTCCTGCTGGCGGAAGATGGCCACGTTGCGGGCGCCCAGGTCGTTGAAGGCGTACTGCGCGGCGACGGCGCCCTGGAACTGGTCGGTGTAGGGGATGCGGAAGATGTAGTCGCCGATCTGGGTGGTGGCCGGGTTGGTGGAGCCGGTGCTCACGAGCACCACGCCCGCGGGCTGCAGCACCTCGGCGGCCGGGATCGTGTGGCTGGTCGAGTACGAGCCGAGCACGGCCACGACGCCCTCGTCGACGAAGCGGTTGGCGCAGGCCACCGACCCCTCGACGGAGCTAGCGTTGTCGCAGATGGAGAGCTCGACGGGGCGCCCCAGCAGCTCGGGCTGCTGTTCGAGGGCGACCTGGATGCCGTACAGGGTGTCGTTGCCGGTCACGGCCATGCGGCCAGACAGTTCCAGGTTCACCCCGATCCGGATAGGGTCCTGGGCGAACGCGAGACCCCCCAGGAGCGTGAGCGCTACGGCGGTTACGGCCAGTCGCTTCATACAACGTCCTCTCCGACGACAGGTACGGGGTCGCGATACACGAACGCAGGCGTCCGTGCGCCGCGACTCTTTGATTTGTCCGTCGCCGCACTATATCCAGGTCGCGCCTCGCACTGTCAAACGCCCGCAGCGCTCGCGGCGGCCCGCGTGACGCCTTCTCGCCGTCTCGCGTCGTGAAGCGCATTAACCTCGGGGCATGAAGCGATCCGCCTGCGTACCCGTGTTCGTCACCCTGCTCCTCTCCCTGATCGCCTGCGCGAGCTCGCAGGCGGGCCCGCAGCTGACCGAGGTCGCGCGCGGCCTCTCCCAACCGGTGGCGATCGCCCACGCCGGCGACGACCGCCTGTTCGTGGTGGAACGCGCCGGCACCGTGCGCGTGGTGGTGGAGGGCGAGGTGCGGCCCGAGCCGTTCCTCGACCTCCGCGACCGGGTGGGCTCGCGGGGCGGCGAGCAGGGGCTGCTCGGCCTGGCGTTCCCGCCCGGCTTCGCCGCCAGCGGGCGCTACTACGTCTACTACACGGACCTGGCGGGCGGCTCGGTGCTGTCGCGCTTCACGGCGACCGGCGACGGCACCGACCCGGCCTCCGAGCGGGTGCTGCTGCGGCAGCCGCAGCCGGCCAGCAACCACAACGGCGGGCAGCTGGCGTTCGGCCCCGACGGCTACCTCTACCTGGGGCTCGGCGACGGCGGGGGCGGCGGCGACCCGCGCGGCGCCGGCCAGTCGCTGAGCACCTGGCTGGGCAAGCTGCTGCGCCTCGACGTCTCCGGCGACGACCTGGCCGTACCGGCCGACAACCCGTTCGTGGGGCGCGAGGGCGCGCTCCCCGAGATCTGGGCCTACGGGTTCCGGAACCCGTGGCGCTTCAGCTTCGACCCCGCCACCGGCGACCTGTTCATCGCCGACGTGGGCCAGAACGCGTTCGAGGAGGTCAACCTGCAGCCGGCCGCCTCGCGCGGCGGCGAGAACTACGGCTGGAACGTCATGGAGGGCGCCGCCTGCTTCAGCCCGCGCGAGGGCTGCGACGCCGACGGCCTCACGCTGCCCATCGTCACCTACCCGCACGGCCCCGAGTGGGGGCGGTCGATCACCGGCGGCTACGTCTACCGCGGCAGCGCCCTGCCGGAGCTGCAGGGCGCCTACGTGTTCGCGGACTTCGTGTCGGGCAAGGTGTGGCGCGCCGACGCCACCGACGGCGCCTGGCAGGTCACGCTGCTGCTCGACACCGGCTTCAACGTGTCGACCTTCGGGGTGGACGCCGCCGGCGAGCTGTACCTGGCCGACTACGCCAGCGGCCGGGTCTACAGGCTCGCGGCGGACTGAGGCGCGAGGGTGGGGCGCGGCCCCGCGGCCTCGGGCGCCCTGAAGCGCTTGAGCCGCAGGGCGTTGCTCACCACGAACACGCTGGAGAGGCCCATGGCCGCGGCGGCGATCATCGGCGAGAGCAGCACGCCGAAGGCGGGGTAGAGCACGCCCGCCGCCACCGGGATCAGCAGCACGTTGTAGGCGAAGGCCCAGAAGAGGTTCTGCTTGATGTTGCGCAGGGTGGCGCGCGACAGGGTGATGGCGTTGGGCACGCCGCGCAGGTCGCCGGACATCAGCACCACGTCGGCCGACTCGATGGCCACGTCGGTACCGGTGCCGATCGCCACCCCCACGTCGGCCTGCGCCAGCGCGGGCGCGTCGTTGATGCCGTCGCCCACGAAGGCCACCCTGTCGCCCGCCTGCTGCAGGCGCGCCACCTCGGCGGCCTTGTCGCCGGGCAGCACCTCGGCCACCACCTCGTCGATGCCGAGCTGCCGGGCGATGGCCTCGGCGGTGCGCCGCGTGTCGCCGGTCAGCATCGCCACCCGCAGCCCCAGCGCGTGCAGCGCCTCGATGGCGGCGGGGGTGGTGGGCTTGATGGGGTCGGCGACGGCCAGCAGCGCCACCACGCGCGGGGCGGCGGCGCCGTCCGGCGCCAGCGCCACGAACAAGGGCGTCTTGCCGGCGCCCGTGAGCGCGTCGACCTCCGCGCCCAGCGCGTCCAGCGGCGCCCCCAGGCGCTCCATGTAGCGCGCCGCCCCCACGTGCACGCGGCGGCCGTCGACCGTGCCGGCCACGCCGTAGCCGGGCAGCGCCTCGAAGCCCGTGACCGGGGCGGGGCTGGCGCCCCGCGCCGCCGCGCCGCGCAGCACGGCGCCCGCCACCGGGTGCTCGGAGCCGGCCTCCACGCCGGCCACCAGGCTCAGCAGCTCGCGCTCGCTCAGGCCGGCCGCGGGCGCGAGGCGCACGTCGGTCAGCTCGGGGCGCCCCTCGGTGAGGGTGCCGGTCTTGTCGAGCACCACCACGTCGGCGGCGCCCACGGCCTGCAGCGCCACGCCGTTGCGGAACAGCACCCCCAGCTCGGCGGCCTTGCCGGTGCCCACCATGATCGAGGTGGGGGTGGCGAGGCCCATGGCGCAGGGGCAGGCGATGATCAGCACCGCCACGGTGTTCACGAGCGCGAACGTGAGGGCCGGGTCGGGGCCGAACAGCAGCCACGCCAGGAAGGTGAGGGCGGCCACCGCCATCACGGCCGGCACGAACCAGGCCACCACCTTGTCGACGAGCGCCTGGATGGGCAGCTTGGCGCCCTGCGCCGCCTGCACCATGGCCACGATCTGCGACAGCACCGTGTCGGCGCCCACCTTGGCGGCCTGGAAGCGGAAGGTGCCGGTGGTGTTGATGGTGCCGCCCACCACCTCGGCGCCGGCCGCCTTGGCCACGGGCATGGGCTCGCCGGTGATCATCGACTCGTCGACGAACGAGCTGCCCTCCACCACCACGCCGTCGACCGGCAGGCGCTCGCCGGGGCGCACCACCAGGATGTCGCCGCGGCGCACCTCCTCGACCTTCACCTCGACCTCGGCGGCGTTCCGGACCACGCGCGCGGTGGGCGGCTGCAGCGCCATCAGCGCGCGGATGGCCTCGCCGGTGCGCCCCTTGGCGCGCGCCTCGAACCAGCGCCCCAGCAGGATCAGGGTGACGATCACGGCCGACGCCTCGTAGTAGACGTGCGCCGTGCCCGCCGGCAGCCAGTGGGGGGCGAAGGTGGCCACCACCGAGTAGCCGTAGGCGGCGGTGGTGCCGAGCACCACCAGCGAGTTCATGTCGGGCGCGCCGCGCAGCAGCGCCGGCACCCCGAGGCGGTAGAAGCGCAGGCCGGGCCCGAGCTGCACCACGCTGGCGAGCGCGAACATCACGTACGCCCGCGTGGTCATGGGCAGCCAGGTGGCCAGGCGGTCGTGCAGCGGCGGCACCAGCATGGCGCCCATCTCCATGAGGAAGAGCGGCAGGGTGAAGGCGGCGGCGACGATCAGGTCGCGCTCGAGCCGGCTCAGCGCCGCCTGGCGCGCCTCGCGCTCGGCGTCCTCGAGCCGGCGCTCGTCGTCGACCCGGCGCACCTCGTAGCCCGCCTTGCGCACCGCCTCCTCCAGGAGCTCGGGCGCCAGGCCCGGGCGGTAGCGCACGGTGGCGCGCTCGGTGGCGAGGTTGACGTTGGCCTCGACGACGCCGTCGAGCTTGCCGAGCGCCCGCTCGACGCGGGCCACGCAGCTGGCGCAGGTCATGCCCTCGACGCTCAGCTGGGCGTCGAGGACGGGGAGGTCGTCGCGCGACGGCGCGTCGCTCGTGGGCGCGGGGGCCGTGGCCTGGTTCATCTGTTCCTCTCGATGGACGAGGGCGGGCGCGGGCCCGCCGCCCGTCAGGCGCGGTACTTCAGCGCCTCCATCAGCTCGTCGACGATCTGCTCGGTGTCGCCGCGCTGGGCGGCGGTGACGACGTGGTCGCGCACGTGGGCGCGCAGCACCGCCTCCGACACCTTGCGCAGCGCGCCCTGCACGGCGCTCATCTGCTTCAGCACGTCGACGCAGTAGACGTCGGGGTCCTCGAGCATGCGCAGCACCCCCTCGACGTGGCCCCGCACCCCCTTGAGGCGCAGGGCGGCGTCGGCGCGGGTGGCGGGGTCGAGGTGGAGGCACTCGTGGTGCGCGAGCGCCTCCTGCGGGGCGGCCGCCTCGGTGGTGGGACGGTCCATCAGGCGGCGGGGGTGGCGGTGTAGCCTTCCTCGGCTACCGCCGCCACCAGCTCGGCGACCGGCGCCGAGCCCTGCACGGTGGCGCGCCCGGCCTGCAGGTCGACCTCGGCCGTCGTGACGCCGTCCACGCCCTCGAGGGCGCGCTTCACGGCGGCGGAGCAGTGGCTGCAGGACATGCCTTCGATCTTGAGTTCGGTCATCGCGGGTCTCCTTGGGGGTGAGGTCGCGGCCGGCGGGCGGTGGCCCGCGGCCCTGCACCCATGCTACCACCCCACCTGGGGTGGGGTACGTCGAGGGCGAACGGACGGGCGCCGGACCGCCCGGCCCCGCGCCCCGACCCGCCGCTCGCGGCCGCGCCGGCGGCCCCTACTCCTCGGGGCGCTCCTCGTGCTCGCCGTGGTCGGGCGCCGCCTGCGGGCTCACGATGGAGGGCGGGTCGGAGGCCGGGAAGCTGTCGTCGATGCCAACGTCCAGCTCCTTCTCGACCTGGGCGCGGTCCTTCTCGTGCTCTTCGGGCGGCAGGTCGGCCGGCGGCTCGCCGTCGCGGCGCCGCGACCGCAGCTCGGGCGGGATGGAGTCCTCGTGGCGCACCTCGGGCGCGCTGGCGGGGGCGTCGAGGCCGCCCGTCCGGTGGAGCTTCTCGTGCCGGTTCCCGTGCTCGTGTCGCTTCGCGTCGTTCATGGCAGCACCTCCGCGATGTGCCCGTACAGTAGGGCGCGAAACGCGGAAGCCGTGTGCGTGAGGCCCGGCCCCCCTCAGGTGGTGGGCTCGGCCTCCGCCGCCCGCTCCATCTCGACGGCCCAGCCGGCCACGCGCGTCACGCTGGCGTCGACGTCGCGCAGCAGCGTGAGCACCTCCAGGTGGTGCGAGCTGGAGGCGCGCGACTCGGGCAGCTGCTCCTCGAGGCGCCCCAGGTGCGCCACCCGCATGCGCGCCACCAGCGCCTCGAAGTCGCGGCGCCCGTCGAGCACGCGCTGCGCCATGGCGGCGTCGCCGGTGGCGAGCGCGGTGAAGGCGGCACGCATGCGCCTCAGCAGGCGCTCGCCCGTCTGGGTCAGCTCGGCGCGGCCGACCTTGCTGAACTCGAGCCCCTCGGTGCGCAGCTTCTCCTCGCGCCGGCCCAGGCGCCGGATCTGGTCGCCCATGTGCTCGAGCTCGGTGGCCACCAGCAGCAGCCTCTGCGAGGCCTCGTCGTCGCCGTGGCTGTGCCTTAGCCGCGCCAGGTAGTCGACCACGTCGTGCGTCAGGCGGTCGAGCTTCGTCTCGCGCGCGCGGATCGGCTCCGGGTCCCAGCGGCCGGTGTCGAGGTTGCGCACCGCCAGCGCCATCATCACCGCCACCTGGTCGCTCATGCGCACGGTCTCGCGCAGCGCCAGGGCGGCGGCCAGGTGGGCGTCGTCGAGCGCCTCGCGCCGCAGGTACTTGGGCGCGGCGTCGTCGTCGGCGGTGGGCACCAGCTGCCCGCTGAAGCGCGCCAGCAGCGGCGCCAGGGCGGTGCCGACCAGCGCCACCCCCAGGTTGAAGAGGGTGTGGACGTTCGCCACCTCGCGCGCCTCGCCGCCGCCGATGGCCTCGATGCCCTCGGCGGCGGGGCCCAGCAGCAGCACGGTCGCCACGGCGCCGACGGTGGTCACCAGCAGCTGCATCAGCGCGGTGCGCTGGGTGTTGGTGTCGAAGGTGCGCGAGATGAGCAGCGGCAGCAGCGCGCTGCCGGCGTTGCCGCCCGCCGTGAGCGCGATGACGGTGGGCAGCGAGATGGCGTCGGCCAGGTAGAGGCCTAGCCCCACGGCCGTGACGCCGTTCGAGCTCGACAGCACCGCGCCGAGCGCCATGCCGAGCAGCAGCACCGTGACGGGGCTGCTCTCGGCCGAGTCGATCAGCAGGCTGAACAGCTCGCCGCTGGCGAGCCCGGTCATGGAGTCGACGGTGACGTCGAGCCCCAGGAACAACAGGCCGGCGCCGAGCAGCAGCGTGCCGGGGGCGCGCGTGCGGCTCCACAGCGACACGAAGTAGCCCACGCCGATCATGGCCCAGGCGTAGTCGCCGAGGCTGAAGGCGGCCAGCTGGATGGCGAGGGTGGCGCCCAGCTTGGCGCCCAGCAGCAGGGCGATGCCGGCGGGGATGCCCACCAGGCCCCCGCCCACCAGGCCGAGGCCGGTGACGACGGTGGCGGTGCCGCTCTGGGTGGCGGCGGCCACCACGGTGCCGGTGAACAGCGCGTGGAACGGCGAGCGCGTGGCGGCGGCCATCAGGCGCCGCGCCGCCGGGCCGGCCAGCTGCTGCAGCGCCTCGGCGATCTGGTGGATGCCGAGCAGGAAGAGCGCGAGGCCGCCGACGGCGGTCAGCAGCATGGCGTCGCCTCCGGCCGCTCGCGGGCGGCGGCACGCCACGGCGCCGCGAGGCGGGCTCGGGGGCGCGGCGGGCGCAGGGGGGCAGAGGGGGTAAGCAGGTCGGTCACGGTCGTCATCCGCTCGGGTCGGGATTGCAGTCTACGTCTCGGCCGCCCCTCCACCCGTGAACCGTTCGGCGAGCGGGAGAACGCGCGTTGTACTCCCGCGGGGCGCCGGGCGTGCCGGCGCGCGGCCGCCGGCTTCGTATAGTTGTCTATACATCATCGTACCGCATAGCTCACGGAGGCCGAGGGTTGCTCGATCGCAACGCTGTACCCATCTACGCCCGCATCCAGGCGGACCTGCGCCGGCAGATCGCCGACGGGCGCCTCGCGCTCGGCGCGCGGCTGCCGCCCGAGGCGGAGCTGTGCCAGCGCTACGGCGTGTCGCGCATGACGGTGCGCCACGCGCTCGACGGCCTGGTGGCGGCGGGCCTGCTGGGCCGCCGCCGCGGCGTGGGCACCTTCGTCACCCGCACCAAGACCGAGCGCGTGGCCAGCCGCCTGCTCGGCTTCCGCGAGGACGCCCTGGCTCACGGCCTCACGCCCACCACCGAGGTGCTCGCCAGCGCCACCGAGGCGCTCGGCGCCGAGGACGGCGCGCTGCTCGACCTCGCCCCTGCCACCCGCGTGCTGCGCGTCACGCGTCGCCGCACGGCCGACGGCGAGCCCATCGGGCTCAACACCGTGGTGCTGGTGCCGCCGTTCGCCACCGCGCTGCGCGGCCTCGACTTCGAGGGCTCGCTCTACGAGGAGGTGGCCGCGGCGCTAGGCGTCGAGGTCGCCGGCGCCGACCAGAACGTCGATGCGGTGGCCGCCGAGGCCTCGGCGGCCGGGCTGCTGGGCGTCACGGCCGGCGCCCCGCTGCTGCGCGTCACGCGCGTCACCTACCTGGCCGACGGCCGCACGCTCGGCCTCACCCGCACCCTCTACCGCGGAGACCGCTACTTCCTGTCGCTCCGGCTGCAGCGGAGCGACCCGATGCCGCCCTGAGACACCAAGCCCCCCAGCCGCCCCGAAGCGGACCACCGGCACACGTATGCCGACCCCGACCTCAAGGAGGAAGCCGATGAACCCACCCGCCCTCGCCCGTACCGTCCCCCGCCTCGCCAGCCGCCTGCTCGGCGTCACCGCCGCGCTGCTGCTGGCGCTGTTCGCGGGCAGCGCCTTCGCCCAGGAGTGCGCCCGCGGCGCCCTCGACGCGCGCTACTGCGACGTGGACGGCGACATGCTGGCCGACCCGCCCGCCGACGGCCGCTACTCCGACCCCAGCACCCTCGTGTTCACCTACGCCCCCACCGAGGACCCGGCCGTCTACCAGGACGCCTTCGGCGAGTTCATCGATCACCTCTCCGAGCTCACCGGCCGTCCTGTGGTCTACTTCCCCGTGCGCTCCTACGCCGCCCAGATCGAGGCCATGCGCGCCGGCCGCCTCCACGTGGCGGGCTTCGCCGCCGGCTCGGTCGAGGAGGGCGTCAACGCCGCCGGCTTCATCCCCGTGGCGGTGATGGCCGCCGACGACGGCACCTACGGCTACGAGATGGAGATCATCGTCCGGGCCGGCTCCGACATCCGCTCGCTCGACGACCTGCGCGGCCGCCAGCTGGCGTTCGTCTCCCCCACCTCCAACTCCGGCTTCAAGGCGCCCTCCGCGCTGCTCTACGCCGAGCTGGGCATGAAGCCCGACGTCGACTACCAGACCGCCTTCTCGGGCGGCCACGACAACTCGATCCTGGGCGTGGTCAACGGCGACTACGAGGCGGCCGCCATCGCCTCCTCGGTGCTCGACCGCATGATCGCGCGCGACGTGCTGGCCGAGGAGGACCTCGAGATCGTCTCCACCTCGCAGACGTTCCCCGCCACCGCCTACGGCTACGTCTACGACCTCACCCCCGAGCTCGCCGCGGCGGTGCGCGAGGCGTTCCTGACCTTCGACTGGACGGGCACCGCCCTGAAGGCCGAGTTCGCCGACTCCGACCGCTTCCAGGCGATCGACTACGCCACCGACTGGGACGTGCTCCGCAAGATCGCCGCGGCCAGCGCCGAGCTGGAGTGAGCGAAGGAGTGACCCCCATGGCGGTAACCGGCGCGCGGCCGCGAGGCGAGCCGCGCGCCGCCTCCGACGCGGCGCTCCTCGAGGTCCGCGGCCTGGTCAAGCGCTACGGCCGCGGCGAGACCGCCGTGAAGGGCGTCGACCTGAGCCTGCCCAAGGGCCAGGTCGTGGCGCTGATCGGCCCCTCGGGGGCCGGCAAGAGCACGCTGATCCGCTGCATCAACCGGCTCGTGGAGCCGACCGCCGGCAGCATCCGGCTGGCCGGCACGGAGCTCACCGACCTGGGTCGCGGCGCGCTGCGGAGGGCGCGCCGCGACATCGGCATGATCTTCCAGGAGCACGCCCTGGTCGACCGCCTCACGGTGATGGAGAACGTGCTGTCGGGCCAGCTCGGCTACGTGGGCTTCTGGCGCTCCTGGTTCCGGCGCTTCCCGCAGGCCACCGTGGACCGCGCCTACGAGCTCCTCGAGCGCGTGGGCATCCTGGAGCACATCGACAAGCGCGCCGACCAGCTGTCGGGCGGCCAGCGCCAGCGCGTCGGCATCGCCCGCGCGCTGCTGCAGGACCCCACCATCCTTCTGGTCGACGAGCCCACCGCCAGCCTCGACCCGAAGACCTCGCGCCAGGTGATGCGGCTGCTGATGGAGCTGGCCGCCGAGCACGAGCTGTCGGCCATCATCAACATCCACGACGTGGCGCTCGCCAAGCTGTTCGTGCCGCGCATCGTCGGCCTGCGCGCCGGCGAGGTGGTGTTCGACGGCCCGCCCGCCGAGCTCGACGAGGCCATGCTCACCGAGATCTACGGCGAGGAGGACTGGACCGCCGCCCCGGGCTCCCAGGCGAGCGCCGAGGACGAGGACGCCGAGGACGGCCTCGGCGCCGCCAGCGAGGCCGCGGCGCCCAGCGCGGGCGCCGTAGGCCTGCCCTCGAGCGAGGTCGCGTGAGCGCCCTCCCCGCGCGCACGGCCGCATCTCTCAAGGGCCAGCCCTGGCGGCCGGCGCCGCTGATCCGCCAGCCGTGGCTCCGGTGGGGGCTGCCGCTCCTGGGCCTCGCCTACCTGGTCGCCGCCTTCTCCACCATCAGCGTCGACTGGGGGCGCGTGGCGCGCGGCCTCGACCGCGCGCGCACCGTCTTCGGCGGCTTCCTCACCCCCGACTTCCTGTCGCGCTGGGAGTTCATCCAGCTCGGCATCCTCGAGAGCCTGGCCATGACCGTGGCGGCCACCGCGCTCGGCATCGTGCTGTCGGTGCCGTTCGCCTTCGGCGCCGCGCGCAACATCTCGCCCCTGCCCGTCTACCTCGCCTGCCGCGCCGTCGTCGCCGCCGGGCGCTCGTTCCAGGAGATCGTCATCGCCATCTTCTTCGTGGTGATGGTGGGCTTCGGGCCGCTGGCGGGCGCGCTCACGCTGGCGTTCGCCACCATCGGCTTCCTGGGCAAGCTGCTGGCTGAGGAGATCGAGGAGATCGACCCGCGCCCGCTCGAGGCGGTGCGCGCCACCGGCGGCAGCTGGCTGCAGCAGATGGCCTACGGGGTGGTGCCGCAGGTGCTCCCGCGCTTCGTGGGGCTCTCGGTCTACCGCTTCGACATCAACTTCCGCGAGTCGTCGGTCATCGGCATCGTGGGCGCGGGCGGCATCGGCGGCGCCCTCAACACCTCGATCTCGCGCTACGAGTACTCGACCACCGCCGCCATCCTCATCGTGATCATCGCCATCGTCCTGCTCACCGAGTACGCCTCGGGCATCATCCGGAAGCGGGTGCAGTAGCGTGCCCACCTACGTGGTCGGACGCGAGCGCGTGTGGCGCAAGCGCACCCCGCGCCAGACGTTGCTCGCCTACCTCGGCTACCTGCTCGGCGCGATCGCCGTGCTGGTGGCCGCGCGCTTCATCAGCGGCCAGACGCTGTGGTTCTTCGTCCTCGACGCCCCCGAGCAGGCCGCCGACCTGGTGGGGCGCATGTTCCCGCCGTCGTGGGGCTACGCCAACCGCCTGTGGCGCCCGCTGTGGGACACCCTCAACATCGCCACCATCGGCACCCTGGCGGCCCTGGTGGTGAGCGTGCCCGTGGCGTTCCTGGCGGCGCGCAACACCACCCCGCACCCGCTGTTCCGGCAGCTGGCGCTGGTGGTGATCGTCACCTCGCGCTCGGTCAACGCCCTCATCTGGGCGCTGCTGCTCGTGAGCATCATCGGGCCCGGCGTGCTGGCCGGCATCATCGCCGTGGCGCTGCGCTCGATCGGCTTCTGCGCCAAGCTCCTGTCGGAGGCCATCGAGGAGATCGACTTCAAGCCCATCGAGGCGCTCGACTCCACCGGCGCCAGCGGCAGCCAGGTGGTGGCGTACGGCATCGTGCCGCAGGTGGCGCCCGCCTTCGCCGGCATCAGCGTCTACCGCTGGGACATCAACATCCGCGAGTCGACCGTGGTGGGGCTGGTGGGCGCCGGCGGCATCGGCCTGCCGCTCGACGCCAGCATCGCCTCCCTGCAGTGGTCTCAGGCTACGGTCATATTCGTGATGATCCTGGTACTCGTCGTCATCAGCGAATGGGTCTCGGCCAAGGTGCGGGGGGCGATCCGATGACCCCCGCCACCGGCACCCACCCCCTGGCGGGCGTGCGCTCGCTGCTCCTCGACCTCGACGGCTGCGTGTGGTTCGGCGACGAGCTCGCCGAGGGCGCGGCCGGGTTCGTGGCCGCCGCCCGCGCCAGCGGCCTGCGGGTCGGCTTCCTCACCAACATCTCCAGCGGCAGCAGCGCGCGCGTGGCCGCCAAGCTCACGCGCCTGGGCATCCCCACGCCGCCCGAGGACGTGCAGATGCCGATCGACGCCCTGGCGCTACACCCCCTGATGCGCCCGCGGCCCAGGACGTTCGTGCTGGGGCGCGCCGACGTGTCGGAGGCGGTGGCGCGCCTGACCGACGTCACGGAGGACCCCGACGAGGCCGAGCTGCTGGTGCTGAGCCGCGACCCCGAGCTGGGCTACCGCCGCCTGGCGCAGGCGCTGCAGGTGCTGCTGCGCGGCGGCGGCTTCCTGGCGCTGAACCTCGACATGCGCGTGCCGATGGCCGGCGGGCGCATCGTGCCCGGCAACGGCGCCATCGCCGCCGCCCTCAGCGCCGCCTCGGGGGTGACGCCGGAGTCGGTGGGCAAGCCGGCGCCGTTCTACTTCGAGGTGGCGCTCGAGCGCTTCGGCATGCAGCGCGAGAGCACGGTGATGGTCGGCGACAACCTCGACTCCGACGTCCAGGGCGGCCGCAACGCGGGGCTGCGCACCGTGCAGGTCGGCGGCAGCACCTTCAGCGCCCTCACCCCGCCGCCCGAGCCCGACCTGAGCCTGACGGGGCTGCCGCAGCTCGGCGAGCTCCTCGGCCTCGCCCCCGTTCTACGCCCATGAGAGGCGTGTGAGGGGGCGGCGGCCCCCGGGCTGGTACGGTGCGGTGAACACAAACCAAGCAGCAACAGGAGGAGGGTTCGCATGCGACGACTGCTCGTTCCGTTTCTCGTTGCTCTGATGGCCTCCGGCGCCGCCACGGCGCTGGCCCAGGAGAGCGTCAAGGTCGGCGTCATCACGAGCCTCACCGGCCGCTTCGCGGAGTTCGGTGAGCAGCACCAGGCGGGCATCCAGGCCGCGCTCGAGGACGTCAACGCCGCCGGCGGCGTCAACGGCGTGCCGCTCGAGGTGGTGTACGAGGACGACACCTCCGAGGTGAACGCGGCGCTCACCGCCGCCGAGACGCTCGTCAACCAGAACCTGCCGCTGGTGATGGGCGCCTACTCGTCCTCCATCACCAACCCGCTGGCGCAGTACTTCACCCGCCAGCAGCGCCCCTTCCTCGTCTTCACCTCTGGCGACGACGCCATCACCCGCCCCGGCTCCGACTGGGTCTTCCGCCTCAACCAGCCGTCCTACGCCTACGCCGACGTGCTCTTCGGGGTGTTCGACGCCCTCAACGAGCAGCACGGCGACGGCTACCTGCGGACCATCGTGACGATCCACGGCAACGGCGCCTTCGAGGTGTCGGTGGCCGACGCCGTCGACGAGATCGCCGCCCAGCGCGGCTACACCGTGCTGCAGCGCCAGGACTACGACCAGTCGGGCGCCGACTTCCGCCCCATCCTCAACCGCTTCAAGTCGCTGAACCCCGACGTGGTGTTCATGGTCAGCTACGCCGCCGACTCGGTGGCGCTGATGCGCCAGATCGCCGAGGTCGGCCTCGACGCCAAGGTGTTCGCCGGCGGCGCCGCGGGCTTCGCGCTGCCCAACTTCATCGAGGGCTCGGGCCCGGCCGCCGACTACGTCTACACCGCCACCATGTGGACCAAGGACGTGCCCTACCCCGGCGCGCAGGAGCTCGACGACCGCCTGCAGGCCATCCTGGGCCGCACGCCCTCGTACCACGCCGCGCAGGCGTACGCCGCCATCATCACGGCCGCCGACGTGCTGTCGCGCGCCGCGTCGTTCTCGCCCGCCGACGTGCGCGAGGCGCTGCTGGCCACCGACATGCCCGACACGGTCTACGGCCCCATCTCGTTCAGCGACTACGCCGGCTACCGCAACCAGGCCTCGCTGCCGGCCGTGGCCGAGCAGGTGGTGAACGGCGAGTTCGTCACCGTCTACGTCAACGGCGAGGTCGTGAACGAGATGCTCGACACGCCCGCCTGGACCGAGCGGTAAGCGGAGGCGAGCAGCGGGCGTTGGAAGGGCTGGCTCCGTTCCTCCAGAACCTCAGCGGTGGGCTGCTGATCGGCGGCATCTACGCGCTGATCGGCGTCGGGCTGTCGCTCATCTTCGGCGTGATGCGCGTGATCAACTTCGCGCACGGCGAGTTCGTCATGCTCGGCATGTACCTCGCCATCGTGCTGTTCGTGCAGCTCGGCCTCGACCCCTACGTGTCGCTGCTGATCGCGGCCCCCGCCGGCTTCCTGGTGGGCATGGTCGTCCAACGCCTGGTCATCGCGCGCCTCGTCGACATCCCCGGCGACAGCACGCTGCTCGTCACCCTGGGGCTCGGCCTGGTGATCTCGAACGTGCTGTTCCTGGTCTTCGGCGCCGAGCCCAAGTCGATCTACCTGCCGTACGCCACGCGCACGGTGATGCTGGGCGGCATCCGCCTGCCCGTGGCGCAGCTCATCGCGGGGGGCGTCACGCTGGTGCTCATCACCGGCCTGTGGCTGCTGCTCACGCGCACCGAGCTGGGGCGCGCCGTGCGCGCCACCGCTCAGAACCGGCTCGGCGCCGAGCTGGTGGGCATCGACACCCCCCGCATCCACGCCCTGGTGTTCGGCGTGGGGATGGCGCTGGCGATGGCCGCCGGCGTCATCCTCGCGCCGCTCCTCTTCGCCATCCCCACGGCGGGCGCCAGCTACACCCTCAAGGCGTTCGTCGTGACCGTGCTGGGCGGCCTCGGCAGCGTGCCGGGCGCCATCGGCGGCGGGCTGCTGCTCGGGGTGGTCGAGTTCATGGGCGCCTCCTACCTATCTTCCGGCTACCGTGACGCCTACGGCCTCTTCGCCTTCCTGCTCGTCCTGTTGCTGCGCCCCGAAGGGCTGTTCGGCCGCACGGTGAAACGCGTATGACCCAGGGCCCCGACGCGCCACGAGGCGCCGCTCCCGCCGCCCGCCCGCCCCGCCCCAGCCTGCTCGCCTCGCCGTGGCCGCGCCTGGCGCTGGTGGCGGCGGCGTTCGCCGCCTGGTACTTCGTGTTCCCCTCGGCCCTGTCGCTGGGCATCACGCTGATGCTGCTGGCGGGCTGGGCCACCGCCTGGGACCTGCTGGGCGGCTGGACGGGCCAGGCGAGCCTGGGCCACGCCGCCTTCGTGGGCCTCGGCGCCTACACGGTCGGCGTCACGGCCGCCAACTTCGACCTCGCCCCCTGGTGGGCGGCGCTGCTGGCCATGGCGGCCGCCGCGCTGCTGGCCCTGCTCTGGGGGCGCCTGACGTTCGGGTTGCGCGGAGCCTACTTCGTGCTCTCCACCATCGCCATCGCCGAGATCCTGCGGCTGGTGGCCATCAACGAGCGCCGCCTCACGGGCGGCGCCGTGGGCCTGTTCATCTTCGACCTGCAGGAGCCGTTCGGCCTCGACCTGTTCAGCCGCCACGTCGAGTTCTGGTTCTCGCTCGGCTACCTGCTGCTGGTGCTGGTGGTGGTGGCGCTGGTCACGCGCGGCCGCCTGGGCTACCAGATGCGCGCCGTGCGCGAGGACGAGGCCTCGGCGCAGGCCGCCGGCATCAACCCGGTGGCGGTCAAGTCGTGGGCGTTCGTGCTGTCGGCCGCCCTCACGGCGCTGGGCGGCTGCCTCTACGGCGTCTTCCTGTCGGCGCTGCAGCCGCAGCCGCTCTTCGAGCTGCACCTGTCGGTGCGCATCGCGCTGGTGGCCATCATCGGCGGGCGCGGCACGCTGTTCGGGCCGCTGGTGGGCGCGGCGCTCATCACGCTGGCGGCCGAGCTGTTCCGCACCACCTTCGCGCAGGCCAACCTGCTGATCTACGGCCTGCTGATCGTGCTGGTGGTGCTGTTCATGCCGCGCGGCATCATGGGCGAGCTGGAACGCCGCGTGGTGAGGAGGCGCTATGCCAAGAGCGCTCGAGGCTGAGGGCGTCACGGTGCGCTTCGGCGGCCTGGTGGCCGTCAACGGCGTGTCGCTCGCGCTCGACGAGGGCGCCATCCTGGGCCTCATCGGCCCCAACGGCGCCGGCAAGTCGACGCTCTTCAACGCCCTCACCGGCTACGTCAAGGCGCGCGGCCAGGTGTCGTTCTACGGCCGCCGCGTCGACCGGCTGCAGCCCTACGCCCGCACGCGCTTGGGGATGGGGCGCACCTTCCAGATCGAGCGCCCGTTCGAGGGCCTCACGGTCCTCGAGAACGTGCTCATCCCCGCCTTCCTGCGGGCCGCCGGCCCCGCCGAGGCGGAGCGCGTGGCGTACGCGGCGCTCGAGCAGGTGGGCCTGGCCGACCGCGCCCTGCAGCCCTCCTCCGACCTGAACCTGGCGCGCCGCCGCCGCCTCGAGCTGGCCAAGGCGCTGGCGGTGCAGCCCAAGGTGCTGTTCCTCGACGAGCTGATGGCGGGCCTCAACCCGCCGGCGCTCAAGGAGATGATCGGCTTCGTGCGCTCGCTCGCCGACTCGGGGCTGGCCATCATCATGGTGGAGCACATCATGGAGGCGGTCACGGAGCTGTGCGAAGAGGTGATCGTGCTGGCCTTCGGCGAGAAGATCGCCCACGGCACGCCGCAGGTCGTGATGAACGACGAGCGCGTGGTGGAGGCGTACCTAGGGGGCGCCGATGAGTGAGGCGCCCGGCGCGCAGCGCGTCCTCGAGGTCATCGACGCCGACCTGGGCTACGGCGACCTGCAGGTGGTGTTCGGCGTGTCGCTGCACGTGCACCGCGGCGAGCTGGTGGGGCTGGTGGGCGGCAACGGCAGCGGCAAGTCGACCATCCTGCGCGCCATCTCGGGCATGATCCGCCCGCGCGGCGGCAGCATCCTGCTGGAGGGCGAGGAGGTGGGCGGCCTCGAGCCGCACGCCCTGGCGCTGCGCGGCCTGGCGCACGTGCCCATGGGGCGCCAGCTCTTCCCCGACATGACCGTCGAGGAGAACCTCTCCCTGGGCGCCTACCTGCCGCCGGCCCGCGAGCGCCGCGCCGAGGGGTTCGCGCGCGTCTACGAGCTGTTCCCCGACCTGCACACCAAGCGCCGCGAGGCGGCCGGCGCCCTGTCGGGCGGCCAGCAGCAGATGGTGGCGATCGGCCGCGCGCTGATGCTCCACCCCAAGGTGCTGATCATGGACGAGCCGAGCCTGGGGCTGGCGCCGCTGCTGGTGCGCGAGGTGATGCAGGTGATCCGGCGCGTGGCCGACACCGGCATGCCCATCCTGCTGGTGGAGCAGAACGTGACCCAGGTGCTGAAGATCGCCGACCGCGCCTACGTGCTGGAGAACGGCCGCCTGGTGCTCGACGGCCCCACCGAGCAGCTCCGGGGCGACCCGATGATCCGCCGCGCCTACCTGGGGCTGTGAGCCCCACACTAGAGAGCCCCCGGCGTGCACCGGGGGCTCCTTCGGGTTACGGCCTAAGCGCCCGGCTCAGTCGCGGTTCCCCATGAACATCGAGACGTAGTAGAGCAGGTAGAGCACCGAGCTGGCGGCGGCGGCCACGTAGGTGAGGGCGGCGGCGTTGAGCACCTGCTTGGTGCCCGTCACCTCGCCGGTGGTGGCGATGCCCAGCGCCTGCAGCTGCTGGCCGGCGCGGCGGCTGGCGTCGTACTCCACGGGCAGGGTCACGACCTGGAACAGCACCGCGGCGCCGAACAGGATGACGCCCAGCTGGACGAGGCCGAAGGCGCCCATGACCGCGCCGGCGATGATGACCCAGGGCGCGAAGTTGGCGCCGATGCTGGCGATCGGCACCAGGGCGGTGCGGATGCGCAGCGGCGCGTAGGCCTTGGCGTGCTGGATGGCGTGGCCCACCTCGTGGGCGGCCACGGCGTGGGCGGCCACGCTGGCGGTGCGGTAGTTGTGGGTCGAGAGGCGCACCACGCGCTTGGCGGGGTCGTAGTGGTCGGTGAGCTGGCCCGGGACCTCCTCGACCGCCACGTCGGTGAGGCCGTTGGCGTCGAGGATCGCGCGCGCCGTCTGGGCGCCGGTGAGGCCGGAGGCCGCGGGCTGCTGGCCCCAGCGCGCGTAGGTGTTGCGCAGGTACATCTGGATGATCAGGGTCGCGCCTAGCGTGACGATGAAGATCAACAGCATCAGTAGGTTCTCCTCCGATGAGGCGCCGCGAAGCGTGCGCGGCGCGTGTGATACGAGGTTACACGGTGGGGGCGCGCTGCGCGTGACGGGGCGCGACCTGCTCGCCGCCCAGCGGCCGGACGCCCGGCGCTCACTCCTGCAGCGCGGCGAGGTAGGCGACCAGGTCGGCCTCGAGCACCTCGCCCACGTGGGTGCGCACGAGGCGCCCGCGCGCGTCGAAGAACAGCGTGTTGGGCAGGCCCAGCAGGTCGAACTCCAGGCTCAGCGCCAGGTCGCGGTCGAGCGCCACGGTGCCGAGCTCCAGCTCGGGGCGCTCGGCCAGGTAGGCGGCCACCGCCTCGCGCGCCTCGCCCTGGTCGACGAACACGAAGCGCACGTCCGGGTTGGCGCGGGCGTGCTCCGCCAGGAGCGGCAGCTCGCGCAGGCACGGCAGGCACCAGGTGGCCCACAGGTTCACCACCAGCGGCTGGCCGGCGAGCGATGCCAGCGGCAGCTCGCCCCCCTCGAGGCGCTCGAGGGTCAGCTCGGGCAGGCGCCTGTCGGAGCCGGGGGCCGGCGTGAGCAGCGACCAGCCCAGCCAGCCGACCGCCACGCCCACGGCCACGACCGCCAGGCCGGAGAGCCAGCGGGGGCGGGAACGCGGCGCAGCCATGCCCCCATCATAGCGAGCGTCGCCCGTGAGCCACGGCGCCGCGCGCCAAATGGGTGCTGGGACCCTTCTGGCCCCAGCGCCTACGGTTGTAAGGTGAAGCTTCGCGCCCCTCGGGCGCGCCCATCAACAAGGAGAAGCATGAAACGCGAACCAGATCACCCGTTCACGCCGACCGCCATGCTGGCGCTCATCACGGGCATGCTGCTGGCCCAGCTCTTCGCCTTCGTACTGGCCGGCTGACGCACCACCACGACCAGCGAACGGCCGCGTGAGCCCGGGCCGAGACGCCCCGGGCCCGCGACGCATCAGAAGCCGGCCCTGCCGGCCAGCACCCCACCGAGCCCCAGCGCGAAGAGGAACGCCCCGAAGGCGAACATCGCGATGCCCTCGATCAGCGTGCCGATCTTCGGGAAGTCGGCCGATTCGAAGGCGGTGGCGCCTGGCATCCGCTTGCCCGGGTTGATGAAGAACGTGTAGAGCATCAGCCCCGAGCCGAGGAAGAGCCCGAGCCCGAGGAACAGCATGATGGTCGGCATGTCCCGCTCCCTTCCGGTCGACCGCGTGCTGACGCTAGGGAGGTAGGCCGGACGACCCGCTTGCCCTTCAAGCGTAGACCAGGCCCGCGCCCCTCGCCGGGCCAGCGTCACCACCCCGACGTCCGCCTCCTACGGCACGACACCCCGCGTGGCCCGCCGCCGATGGCGGTGCTAGCATCGGGCAGGCCAGCTCCGCTCCGCCGCGCCGTCGATGGGGGCGCCCTCCGTTCGCCCGCCGGCCGCGCCGTCGCGGGGCGTAGCTGCAGGAGGTGAGGTCTAGGCAGTGGGGGCGCGCAGCCAGCATCTCCGACGGCTCGCCAACGAGAGCTTCGACGTCCTGGTGATCGGGGGCGGCGCCACCGGCAGCGGCATCGCCCTCGAGGCCGCCACGCGCGGGCTCAAGGTGGCGCTGGTGGAGCGCTACGACTTCGGCTCGGGCACCAGCAGCCGCAGCACCAAGCTGGTGCACGGCGGCGTGCGCTACCTGGAGCAGGCCGTGCGGTACGCCGAACGCTCGCAGTTCCAGCTGGTGCGCGAGGCCCTCAAGGAGCGCGCCACGCTGCTCGCCAACGCACGCCACCTGGCGCGCCCGCTGCCGCTGCTCACCCCCATCTACGGCGCCCTCGAGCTGCCCTACTACTTCACCGGCCTGAAGCTCTACGACATGCTGGCGGGCCGCGCCAACCTGCGCCGCAGCCGCCTCGTGAACCGCGACCGCGCGCTCGAGCGCTTCCCCATGCTCAGGCACGAGGGCCTGCACGGCGCCGTCGAGTACCACGACGGCCAGTTCGACGACGCCCGCATGAACGTGGCGCTGGTGCTGACGGCCGCCGAGCACGGCGCCACGGTGCTCAACTACGCCGTGGTCGAGGAGCTGGTCAAGCTCGACGGGCGCGTGCGCGGCGCCGTGGTGCGCGACGACCTCGCCGAGGCCTACGCTGGCCAGGAGCGCTACGAGGTGCGCGCCGACGTGGTGATCAACGCCACCGGGCCGTTCGTGGACGCGGTGCGCCGCCTCGACGACCCCGACGCCCCCGACATCCTCAAGACCAGCTCGGGCATCCACGTCGTGCTGCCCGGGCGCTTCAGCCCGCCCGACACCGGTCTGCTCATCCCCAGGACCGAGGACGGCCGCGTGCTGTTCCTGCTGCCGTGGCTGGGCCACACGCTGGTGGGCACCACCGACAACGCCGCGCCGGTGGAGGCCGACCCGCAGGCGTCGAGCGCCGACGTGGCCTACATCCTCAGGCACGTGCGCCACTACTTCGACCTGCCGGTCGCGGAGAACGACGTGCTGTCGGCCTGGTCGGGCCTGCGCCCGCTGGTGCAGCCCGAGGGGCTGGCGGCGGCGCAGCACGGCGGCAGCCGCGCCGCCGCCGCGGGCAGCACCTCGCGCCTGTCGCGCGACCACACCGTGCTCGTGAGCGAGTCGGGGCTGGTGACCATCACCGGCGGCAAGTGGACCACCTACCGCAAGATGGCCGAGGACGCCGTCGAGGTGGCCATCGCCGAGGGCGGCCTCGCGCCCAGCGGGCCCAGCGTCACCGCCAGCCTGCCGCTGGTCGGCGCCGCGGGCTACGTCGCGGGCGGCGAGGAGGCGCTGGCGGAGCGCTACGGCCTCGACCCCGACGTGGCGCGCCACCTGCACCACGCCTACGGCGACCGCGCGCCGCAGGTGGCCGCCCTGGCGCAGGGCGGGCTGGGCGCGCGCCTGGTGGAGGGCCTGCCCTACCTCGAGGCGGAGGTCCGCTACGCCCGCGAGGTGGAGTTCGCCCAGACCTCCGACGACGTGCTGGAGCGCCGCACGCGCCTGGCGTTCCTCGACCGCCTGGCGGCGGAGACGGCGCGCGGGCGGGTGGAGGAGCTGCTCGAGCGGGTGCCGTGAGGCGCACGCCGCTCCCCCTTAACGCACGCCGCGCGGCGCCACCTTCGGCGCCGCGCGGCTGCCTGTACCCGGTCGTCTAGCCTCTAGCTACTGCAAGGCGTCGTAGACGCTCGGGTCCACCACCTGCTCCCAGGTGTAGGCGTTCTCGATGAGGCCCACGTCGACCAGCAGCGCGACGGAGCGCTCGAACGCCTCCTGGTTCAGGGCGCCCACCTGGGTGTCGGGGGCGGGCCTGACCAGCTTGGCGACCTCGGCCATCTGCCAGGTCTGGTGGATCAGGGGGCTCTGACGGCTGCCCGAGCCGGCGCAGGTGTCGCCGCAGTGCGCCAGCACGATCTGCACCGCCTCCTCCTGGTTCTCGATGGCGTACTCCCAGCCGCGGATGGTGGCGCGCAGGAAGCGCTCGGCCACCTCGCGCCCGCTGAGGCCCGAGCCCTTGAAGTCCTCGGTGGCGAGCGTCTGCGGCGTCGCGAAGATCGAGTCCTCCAGCAGGTCGGCGCCGATGCTGGCCGGGTCGAGGACGTTCAGCGTGTTCAGCTCGTAGCCGAGCCCCACGATCTGGTCGAGCTCGTTGTAGGTCATGGCGCTGGCGGCGTCGACCTCGTTGGGGAACACCAGCGAGGGGTCGAAGGCGTACACCACCGCGTCGATGTCGGGGTCGGTGACGGTGGGGTCGAGGTTGGAGGTGAAGCCGGCGGCGGAGAACACCGCCTCGGCGGCGAACTCGTTGCCGAAGCCCCACACGCCCACGCGGCGGCCGGCCAGGTCGGCGATCTCCTCGATGCCCGAGTTGCCGAGCGCCACCAGGCGGTAGCCGGAGGTCTGGTAGACCTGCGCCAGGATCACGACCTCGAGGCCCTGGTCGCGCTGGGTGAGGATGTTCGCCACCCAGTCGGTGCCGAAGTCGGCGTTGCCCGACGCCACCGCCACGGTGGGGTTGACGTTGCCGCCGTCGAGGACCGTGACCTCGAGGCCCTCCTCGGCGTAGAAGCCCTTGTCCTGCGCCACGAAGTAGCCGGCGAACTGCGCCTGCGGGAACCACTTCGACTGGAAGTTGACGGGGATCAGCTCCTGAGCCATCCCCACGGGCAGGAACACGAGCAGCGAGAGCACGGACAGCGCACTGCGTTTCATCCATTACCTCCTGGTTGCCTTACGGTCTGGTCGATCTGGCCGGTGACGCGCGGACCTCGAGCGGTGTTCACATGGTCATGACCCCCTGTTGGACGGATGCCAGCCCGTGAGCAGGCGCTCCAGCAACGAGACGACGGCGTAGATGCCCATCGAGATCAGGCTCGAGACGAGGATGGCGGCGAACACCACGTCGAAGGCGCCGCGGTGGGCCGAGAGGCTGATGCGCTGCCCCAGGCCGTTGGGCGGGCCGGGGATGAGGAACTCGGCGACGATCACGCTCACCACCCCCACCACCACCGCCACCTTCAGCGCCGTGAACAGGTACGGCAGGGCGTTGGGGAGGCGCAGGCGGAAGAACGCCTGCAGCGGGCTGGCGGCGTAGGAGCGCAGCAGCTCGAGCTTCAGCGGCTCGACGTTGGTGAGCCCTTGCACGGTGTTCAGCACCACCGGGAAGAACGCCACGATGACCACCACCGCCGCCTTCGACTGCCAGTCGACGCCCAGCGCGCGCCCCAGCACCGGCGCCAGCCCCACGATGGGCACGGCGCCGAAGGCGGTGGCCAGCGGCAGGAAGCCGCGCTGCAGGAACGGCGTGAACGCCACGGCGGTGCCCACCAGGAAGCCGAACAGCAGCCCCACGCCCAGGCCGAACGCCACCTCGCGCACGAAGGTCAGGTAGGCGTCGGCCATCAGCACCGACCACGACGACACCAGCGCGGCGCCGATGTCGGAGACGCGCGGGAAGATCCCCTTGGGCACGCGGCTGCCCACCACCAGCCCCTCCCAGGCGAGCAGCAGCAGGAACGCCACCGCCGCGGCCGGCAGCGCGCGCTGCAGGCGGTGCTGCCAGGCGGGGTCGTGGCCCTGCAGGTCGATCACGCTCACGCGCGCGGTGGCCGCCACGGCCGCCAGCAGCGCGCCGCCCAGCACCGCCCAGTAGCCCCAGCCCGCGACGCTGGGCAGGGCGCGCTGCGCCAGCAGCGCCAGGAACGCCGCCGCCAGCGCGAACGGCGTGGCGGCCGGCACCACCCAGGCGCCGCCGTGCAGCGCCGGCAGCAGCGCCAGCGCCAGCAGCGCCGCCAGCGGCGCGGCCAAGGCGCCCGTGAGCCCCTCGCCGCCGGCGCCGAACGGGCCCAGCAGGCCCGCCAGCGCCACCAGCGCGGGCAGCGCCGCGGGCCAGAACGGTCGCAGCCGCAGCAGCCCCGGCCGCGCCGGGGCGCGCTCCTGGGCGCCGATCATCGCCGCTCCCAGGGGGCGATCAGGCGCTGCGCCAGCCCCACCAGCGCCACCAGCCCGATGCCCAGCGCCGCCGAGATCAGCAGCAGGATCCACACGTCGGCCACGTTGCCGGCCTGCACCTGGCCCACGATGGCGTAGCCGAGGCCGAAGCGGTTGTTCGACTCCGTCTCGGCCACCAGCGCCCCCACCAGCGCCGCGGCGGCGCCGAGCTTGAGGCTGGTGAAGAAGAACGGCACCGCCGCCGGGAAGCGCACCTTCCAGAACACCTCCACCGGGGAGGCGGCGTAGCTCTTCATCAGGTCGAGGGCCAGCGGGTCGACGGAGCGCAGGCCCGTGACCGTGCCCACCGTGACCGGGAAGAAGGCGATGTAGGCGCCGATCAGCGTGGCGGGCACCAGGCTGGCCTGCACCGTCACGCCCACGTTGCCGAGCAGGAGAAGCAGCACCGGCACCAGCGCGATGATCGGCACCGTCTGCGAGGCGATCACCCACGGCAGCAGCGCGCGCTCGGCGGGCCGCACGGCCACGAACACCACCGCCAGCAGCACCCCCAGCAGCGCCCCCACCGCCAGCGCCAGCAGCGTGCCGCCCGCCGTGTACAGCGTGGCGCGCACCACGTTGCGCGCGTCGGCGAGCGGGTAGGCGGTGAGGAACGGCCCCAGGCGCTGCGCGATCCAGTGCGGGAACGGCATGGGGTGCTGCGGCATGCTCAGGAAGCAGTCGAGCGCGGTGGCGCCGCAGGCGGGCCGGTCGTAGTAGGTGTACGATGCCGCCCACAGGCGCTGTCCCGGCTGCGGCGCCACCGCCAGCGTCACCACGCCCGCAGCGGGGTCGCTGACCAGGTAGTCGGGGTACTGGCGCAGCTGCGCGTTGCGCGTCGGGGGGCGCGCGAACGTCACCTGCGCGCCATCGCGCTCGTAGTCGACGCCCTCGACCGCCTCGCGCCCGTCGACCGTGACCACGCCGCGCGCGCCCACGAAGGTGAAGGTGCGGGTGGCGCCGTCGACGCGCTCGCGCGGGCGCTCGGCGGCCGAGGAGAGCTCGCGGTCGTCGAGCATCAGGCGCCGCGCGGGGTCGTTCTCCACCAGCGGCACGTGCTGCAGCTCGAAGGTGCGGTTGACGCCGTCGACGGCGCCCACCAGCAGCTCCGCGAGCGCCAGGCCGCTGGCGGCGCGGGGCGGGACGGGGCTGGGCTGCGCCAACGCCACCGTGCCGCTGGCGGCGTCGACCACGGCGTAGTCGGCGGTGAGGCGCCGCACCGGGGCGTTGAAGGGCGGCGGGGCGGCCAGCGTCACGCGCTGGCCGTCGGCCTCGAAGCCCGCCCCCTCGAGCACCAGCCGCTCGCCTACCAGCACCGGCCCCTCGCCGAGCGGGAAGGTGAAGGCGACGGTCACGCCGTCGGCGCGCTCGGCGGCGTCGACGACGCCCGCCTCCAGCAGCCGGCCGCCCAGGTAGAGCGGCCGGCCCGCCTCGGCGGGGTCGGCGAAGCGGAACAGGTGGCCGGCGGCGCCCGGCGCCAGCCCCTCGTCGAGCGGCCCCGCGAGCTCCGCGCCCCAGGTCAAGAGCGGGCCCGCCACCGCGCCCTCCAGCACCAGCTCGCCGCCGTCGAAGCCGAAGGGGGCCGCGAGCGGCGCCCCGTCCTTCACGAGCACCAGGCGCTCGGGGGCGCCGGCGGCCGCCTCCAGCTCGGCGGCGCCGCCGAACGTCAGCCGGGCGCCGGGCGCGGCGCCGGCCGCGGGGTCGTCGGGCACCGCCGCCAGCGGGTGGGCGGCGGTGGTGGTCACGAGCCAGTTGGCGAGGTTCTCCATGCGCTTGCGTGCCAGCGGCAGGCCGAGCCACAGCGCCACCGGGTACATGAGCGCCACCCCCAGCGCCAGCACCGTGAGCACGGGCAGCGCGCGCCCGAGGCGCGCCCGCGCCCCGCCGGCGTCGGCGGCGCCCAGCGCCACCTCAGTACCCGGCCTTCGCCAACCGCGGCTCGGCGGGCGGGCCGGCGGCGGCCTGCGGCCCCAGCTGGCCCACGCGCAGCGCCTCGCGCACGCGGGTGGTGAGCTCGAAGAAGCGCTCCGACTCGCGCGTCTCGGCGTCGCGCGGGTAAGGCAGGTCGACGTCGATCACCTCGCGGATGCGCCCGGGGCGCGCCGTCATCACCACCACCTGCGAGCTCAGGAACACCGCCTCGGCGATCGAGTGGGTCACGAACACCACCGTCTTGCGCGTCTCCTGCCAGATGCGCAGCAGCTCGAGGTTCATGGCCTCGCGCGTGATCTCGTCGAGGGCGCCGAACGGCTCGTCCATCAGCAGGATCTTGGGGTCGATGGCCAGCGCCCGCGCGATCGACACGCGCTGCTGCATGCCGCCCGACAGCTGCCAGGGGTAGGAGCGGTGGAACG
>Ga0079224_100000575_pt1 | contig 36861 bp, 34 predicted proteins | sample Stecom2015_FD_80414 | JGI IMG/M metagenome (GOLD analysis project Ga0079224, IMG submission 80414) | Agricultural soil microbial communities from Utah to study Nitrogen management - Steer compost 2015 | ecosystem: Environmental > Terrestrial > Soil > Agricultural land | place: USA: Utah... | reverse complement strand
AACCTTGGCTTTGGCCTTGTTTTTGTGAATGAACAAATCGGTGCGACATCCAACTTGGAAGGTAATTTGTCATTGGCGTATCATTTTCCCATACGACGCGGAGTCTTGAGTATCGGGGGATCAGCGGGGGTGTTTTCCAGCAGCTTAGATTATGACCAGTTGGAGCTGATAAATCCCGATCTGGCAGTTCCGGGAAGTGGCAGTGAGAACCAAATGAACGTGAATTTCAGCGCGGGCGCGGTCTATGACAGGGGGAACTTCTTTTTGGGATTAAGCGGCAGGCATGTAAACGAACCCGGTTTTGACTTTGGTGAAGGTGGGGTGGTCAACAAACTGAAGATGCACAATTATTTACTGGCTGGTTATAGGATCCGTACTTTTGCTCTTTGGACAATAGAGCCGGGCTTCTTGTTAAAAGCGGTGGAGTTAAATAATTTTTCCTACGACGTCAGCGTTATAGCGACATATAACAAAAAGATTAGCGGTGGATTGGCATACAGGGGCGAGGAGTCCGCTTCAGTGATACTGGGATACAGCTTGTTAGAGAACAACGCCTTGCGGGTTGGCTACGCCTTTGATCTGGTGGTAGGCGGACTGGAAGCGAAGTCTCCAACCTCCCATGAATTTATGCTGACGTACAATCTCCCCGAAGTGAAACGGACCGTGGAGAAGGTCATCCAGCGGACGCCAAGATTCAGGTTTTAGTAATGGTAAAATATTATTTTAGCATTGTGTTTTTTTAATATTTTCTATTACATTTCGATTTGTTAAAAGAAAAAGAACGATGTTTTAAAATGTGGATAAATAAGTGTCATTTATGAACAGGAAAATGGATTCGCAATATTTATTAATGATTGCGGTGTTTTTAATAGCGGCACTACTTCAGGGTTGTGGTCTTTTTGGCCAGCGGGGATCTGCCAGTGAAAAGGCCAACCGCAGGGGGGAGGTTACCGGGGTTCCAAACCGGTCCGGATGGCAGCAGACCCTGCCACATGAAATGGTGCCGGTAAGGGCTGGAACGTTTTGGATGGGGCAGGCCGATGAGGATATTTCGCAGAGCCAGACCGCCCTCAACAAACAAATTACGATCTCTGAATTTTTTATGGACAAATATGAAGTTTCCAACAACAAGTACCGGCAGTTCTTGGAAGCGGTGAGGATGGGCGAACTTACTACAGGAGCCCCGACCACTTTGGATGAGCCTCCGCAGTTCAACATTGATGAACTTCTGCCTGACACGGCGGTCTGGTCCAACAGCTTCAGCTACCATTACGGGGATCCGTTGATGGAATATTATTTTGAACATCCTGCCTTCGACGATTATCCGGTGGTTGGGGTGAGCTGGACGCAGGCCAAGCAGTTTTGTGAATGGAAAAGTTATCACATGAATGCCAACGACCGTTCGGAATACGACATGCCCCGGTTCAGGCTACCTTCGGAAGCAGAATGGGAGTATGCTGCCAAAGGAGGCAAGCTTGCTTCCAAGTACCCCTGGGGAGGGCCCTACTTAAGGAACAGAAGAGGATGTCTGATGGCCAACTTCAAACCCGGCAGGGGAAATTACATCGATGACGGGTTTGCCTATACCGCGCCTGTGGATGTATTTGCTCCGAACGGCTTTGGCTTGTACAACATGTCCGGAAATGTGGCAGAATGGGTCAATGATGCCTATAATCCAGCGGGAAATGTTTTGATGTGGGATATGGATCCCATATATGATGATCCCAATGAACCCAGGAAAGTGGTAAGAGGCGGGTCCTGGAAAGACATCGCCTACTTCTTGGAGACCAGTACCAGAACCTTTGAGTACCAGGATACCCAATCCGCCCATATTGGCTTCAGGACCGTGATGACATTTATCGGAAGGTCGGGCTCCATGGACATAAATTCAAACAGAAGAAACAGAAGATAAACCTTATAGATAATTTAGTATCATAAACTATGGCAGTAGCTAAAAAATCACTTTCCAATAAATTCTACACCGATATCATGCCCAAGATTTATGGTATCGGTGCATCTATCGTCATCCTGGGGGCCATGTTCAAAATTTTGGACTGGACAGGCGGTAACCTGATGATTGGGTTAGGGCTTACCACAGAGGCGATAATTTTCTTTTTATCCGCATTTGAACCAAAAAACCGTGAAGTAGACTGGACCAAGGTTTATCCTGAATTGGCAGCAGAGGATGAAAGTGCCGTACCCGGAGAGTCACCACGAAGAGGTAAGGTAGCGGTGTCCGACGGGACTACGCAGAAATTTGACGAGATGTTGGAAAAAGCGAAGATCGGACCTGAATTAATAGATAGCTTGGGCAAGGGAATCCAGAATTTGGCAAGCTCAGCCGAGCGCATGGGTACCATCGCGGATGCCGCGGTAGCCACCAATGATTACGCCAACAACGTAAAAGCAGCTTCTAAAACGCTGGTGGACATGAACCAGTCGTATGCCAGCACAGCCGCCGCCCTGTCGGAAATGTCCTCCGCATCCATGGATGTAGCGGGATATAAGGAAGAAGTGGCCAATGTCACCAAAAACCTGTCCGCCCTGAATGTGCTTTATGAAATGGAGCTAAAAGATGCTGACAGCCATGTAAAAGTAATCAACAAATTTTATTCAAATGTTACTGCCGCTATGGAAAGTCTGAACGAAGCGGGAAGGGAAACTGAAATCTTCAAGACAGAATTGGCAAAACTAAACAACAACGTCAGTTCCCTGAATAAGATTTATGGCGGGATGTTATCCGCCATGAAAAGCTGATTCATTCGTTCACACTTTTAAAGAAAACAAGATAGAGACATATGGCGCGTGTTAAAGAAACACCAAGACAGCGGATGATCGGTATGATGTACCTCGTCCTAACCGCTCTTTTGGCGTTACAAGTCAGCAATCAAATTCTGCAAAAATTCGTTTTACTTAATGAGGGATTAGAAAGGACTTCAGGCAATTACATACAGAAAAATGAATTGACAGTAAATTCTATCGCCAGTACGGTAGAACAGCAGGGAAACAACAGCAGGGATGTGCCCAAGGTAGCCGCTGCGCAAAAGATCCGGGAGGCATCTGCCGAGATATTTCAATACGTGGAAGGCCTGAAGCAGGAACTCATTACTACGACAAATGCCATAAATGACGAAGGAGGATATAACACCGCGGCATTGAAAAACACTTCCACCTCCGGCACCATCTTCAACAACAACAGGGCAGGATACGAAATGCAGGAAAGGCTGAATGCCTATCCTGATCAGGTTTCCGGCATTTTGGCTGAAGTGGGCATAGACATGCAGTTCGACAGAATCGCCAAAGATGCCAATGAAATCGATCTGTTTAAAAACGATTCGGAGGTAAACTATAAAGATTATGTAAACCTGAATTTTGTCAAGTCTCCGGTAGGCGCGGTATTGGCCATTTTGAGCCAGCATCAAAACGAGGTATTGAACATCGAAAGTGAGGCCCTGCAAGCAATAACCAACACCATAGGTTCGTTTTATTTTAAATCGGATGTTATTCAGGCGAGGATAGCCGCAAACTCCAATGTGGTAGCTGCGGGCACGACCTTTGAAGGAGATATGTTCATTGCATCTTCCTCATCTTCGGCAAGGCCGGAAATGACGGTGGACGGCAGAGAGATTCCCGTAGAAAATGGGTTTGGTAAAATCAGTTTTACGGTGCCACCAGCCTCCAACTATGACGACAGGGGTTTGGCGGAAAGAACGTTAACAGGTGAAGCCGTGGTAAATATTGGAGGAAAGGACAGCGTATTCACGGTAGATTATACCTACTACGTGGCGCAACCGGTGATTCGGGTAACCTCCGAAGTGGTAAACCAGTTGTATGCGAACTCTGCCAATGAACTACGGATTGATGTTCCCGCGCTGGGTAATTCCTACGCACCGGAATTTACGGTGACGGGCGGCCAGGCGATCAGGGGAAACACGCCAGGCCAGGTGACCATCGTTCCACAAGGTTCCGGAACGGTATCCATAACGGTAAGCAGCGGGGGGAACAGAATTGGAACTGTGGAGTATGACATTAAGCCGGTGCCGCCTCCGACGATAAGACCGTTTGATTCCAGGGGGGAAATCAACCAGCAAAATCCTTACCCTGCACCGGGCCCGTCCCAACTTATGGTCAGGGCAGTACCGGATCCTACCTTTGCAAGAACGATGGCCAAGGATGCCAACTTCGAAGTAACAGGGGGTGAAGTGAGGTTGATCAGAAATGACGTACCCAGAGGCTCTGTAAACATTACAGGAGAAAATGTCGGCATAAGGAGCCTGCTGCAGGCCGCACAGCCGGGCGACAGGCTTGTAATCATTGCCAACCAGGTGACCAGGACCAACTTTAGAGGGGAAAAAATCAATACCCCGGTCAGTGAGGTGATCATCATTCCGATCGGAAAATAATGATCAGCCTTGTCACGGAGGGGAGTAATTAAAATGAGAAAGAGATGAAATTAGGAAAAGGAAGTTTAAGAGGTTTCTTTTTGTTGGTGCTGTCGAGCTTCATCATGATGGAAACCTACGCTCAAAATACGGGGACTACTCAAAGTCCTGCCAGTGACGGAGACCGCAATTACCGGATCGATACGGTATTTTCGGTAAGACCTGTGCGGGAAGCGGATAAGATGTTTAAAATTTCAGTCTGGCGAAGGATTGATCTTAGGGAGAAGTACAACCTTCCTTTTTATGGCACCGGCAATATCAAGGATGACGGTATCATCGGCAATATATACAACGCCTATGTTAACGAAAATGCCTTTGAGGTTTTTGCTGACGAGCAGTTTACGGAACCATTGTCCATCGCTGATTTTCAGAAGAACTTTTGGCTGGCGGCCAACGGAGACAGCATATTTATAAAAGACCTGTATTATCTGGATTTTATGGAGGAATTTTCCTTCGACAAACATCGGTCGCAAATTCTTTTCGATATTAAATATATTGAATTAGTCATGCCTTCGGAGACAAACTCCAACGCAGGCCAGAAGACCATCGGTTTTATCCGTTACAAGGACTTCTATGAGTATTTTAAGGATCATCCGGACGCCAGATGGTATAACTTCCAGAACACCGCCAAAAATCTTACCTATGATCAGGCATTTGACCTGAGGCTCTTCAGGTCGGTGGTGCGTAAATACACCAACCCGGATGATGCCCTCATTGTGGATATGGTGGATCCCAACAATCCAAACCAGGATGTCCAGGCTTATTTAAACTCGCTTCAGTTTGAGTATGATTTGTTGGAATGGGAAAATTCCCTTTGGGAATGGTAGCCGTCGATCAAGAGGAAAAATAAAAAGCCGGGTTTTTACCCGGCTTTTTCTTTGATAGCCTTTGATAGCTTTTCGGCTTTGTCTTTTCCAATTAATGCCACCAGTTCATGGTGATCTGCCTCCCGGATTTTTTTGTATGACTTGAAATGTTTAAGGAGTTTGTCCGCTGTTTGGGCGCCTATGCCCTGTATTTCCGTAAGCTGCGTATTGAATGCCTTCTTACTACGTACCTGCCGATGAAAGTTAATGGCAAAACGGTGTGCTTCATCCCTCACCCGCTGGAGCAGGCGAAGCGATTCGGAAGTTTTGTCGATATGCAAGGGGTAGGGGTCTTCCGGAAAATAGATCTCCTCGAGCCTTTTGGCAATGCCGATGATGGGGATTTGTCCATAAAGGCCGAGCTTTTTGAGTGCCTGGGTAGCGGAAGACAGTTGGCCCTTCCCTCCGTCGATCAGGATCAGGTTTGGCATTGGCTTGTTTTCTTCCAGTAGCCGCCTGTACCTTCTCTCGACAATTTCTTCCATACTGGCAAAATCATTCGGACCTTCCACGGTTTTTACATGGTAGTGCCGGTATTCCTTGGAGTTGGGTTTACCATCCTTGAAACTGACCATACTTGCCACCGGGTGGGTTCCCTGGATGTTGGAGTTGTCAAAACATTCAATGTTGTTCGGCAGGTCCTTTAATGATAGATCCTGCTGCAACTGGGCCAGCACCCTGTTTTTCTTGTCCACCGCTACTCCGGCCGCCATCGCTTTTTCTTTCCTAAAATAAAGCGCGTTTTTTAAGGAAAGCGCCACAAGTTTGCTTTTGTCCCCGATTTTCGGAACATGAATCTGAAGCCCTTCAATGGGTTCTTCCGGGGCGATGTTGGTGATAATTTCCTTTGCGTCACTTTGAAACTGTTCCCTCAGCCTTACGATGGCCGTGACCAGCATTTCCGTATCCGACTCCTCCAGGCGTTTTTTCAACTCCACGGTTTTTGTGAGGTGGATGGCTCCGTTTTTGATTTTGAGGTAATTTACATAGGCGCTTTTTCCGTCCATGACAATGGAGAACACGTCCAGGCTGCTTACGCTGGGGCTGGTCACCAGCGATTTTGCCTGGTATTTTTCAAGCAGCTCAATTTTTTCCTTAAAACGCTGTGCCTGTTCAAAGTTGAGGTTTGCGGCTGCTTCCTGCATTCTGGATTTAAAATGGGCTTTTGCCACACCCAGGTTTCCCTTGAGTATATTTTTCGCCTGCTCTATATCCTTGAGATAATCTTCCTCCTTTTCAAATCCTTCACAAGGTCCCAGGCAGTTTCCGATATGGTATTCCAGGCACACTTTATATTTTCCCTCAGCTATTTTTTCCGGCCTCAGATCGTAGTTGCAGGTCCTGATGGTAAAAAGTGTCCTGATCAGGTCCAGCACATTCTTCATGGCTTTTACACTGGCGAAGGGCCCAAAATAGGTGCCTTTACGGTGGACTACGTTTCGGGTAGGATAGATTCTGGGAAAGTGCTCGTTGGTGAGCAGCAGGTACGGATAGGTCTTATCGTCTTTTAATAAAATGTTGTACTTGGGCTGGATCTTTTTGATCAGGTTGTTTTCCAGCAACAAAGCGTCAAATTCAGAGTTGACTAGGGTAATTTCAATTCTTTTGATTTCCCGGACCATTCTCCGGGTTTTGTGGTTATATCCGGCGCTTTTTAAAAAATAGCTGGAAACCCTTTTTTTCAGACTTTTTGCTTTTCCTACATAGATTAAAGCATCCCCGGCGTCAAAATATTTGTAGACTCCGGGCTGGTCAGGCAACTGATCATATGCTTCAGGGCTAAAAGAAGTAGGCTCCATACCTTTCCAATCAAAATGAAAAGCCGAAAGTTCAAACCCGCAATATTTATAGCGGAAGCTGAGCTTTAAAAATCAGTGCTCTTGGAATCATAATCAAAATCGCCAAAACTGTCCCTTTGGAGGTTGTACATCTCGCAGTCGATCTCTATGCTCAATGGCCTTTCCGGTTTTTCGAACGGTCCCTTGGTGATGTTGAGAGAGGGGTCTTCATAAACTTTGGCCATAAAATTGGTCCAAATTGGCCTGGCGGTTCTGGAGCCCTGACCGTTTATCCAGCTTCTAAAGTGTATTGCACGGTCATCTCCGCCGACCCATACACCGCTGACCAAATCTTTTGTGGCGGCAATATACCAGCCATCGGAGGCGTTTTGGGTGGTGCCTGTCTTTGCGGCTATTTCATTTCCCTCATCCCTCAACGCCCATGGCACTCCCTGGCTCGTTCCTCCTTCCTCTTCCGTACCACCCCTGAGCATATACAACATGATGTAGGCATGTTCCTCGCTCATGGCTGGCTTTTTTCTGGGGGTGAACTGGTGCAGGACATTTCCGTTTTTGTCTTCTATCCGGTCTACATAAAAAGGCGAAATATGCTCCCCGTGGTTGACAAATGTGCCGAAGGCGCCCACCATTTCTATGATGGAAACGTCGCTGGTTCCCAATGCCAAAGCAGGAACCGGGTCCAGGTCGCTGGTGATGCCAAGACGCTTTGCCGTCTCTACTACTAATTTTGGACCCAGCTTTTTCATCATGTAGGTGGTGATGGAATTGACGGACTGTGCCATAGCCTTTCTAATGGTCATCCGTTCCCAGGTAAATTCCCCGTTTGCGTTATTGGGCCTGTAGGTAGGCTGTCCGGGGATGGAGACTTCCACCGGCTGGTCAATCGCCGTGTAGCAGGGACCGTACCCGTTTTCTATGGCCGCAGCATAGACGAAAGGCTTGAACGTGGATCCGGGTTGCCTTTTGCCTTGTTTTACGTGGTCGTACTTAAAGTGCTTGTGGTTTATGCCTCCCACCCAGGCTTTGATATGACCGGTGAATGGATCCATTGAAACGAAACCTGTTTGTAGGAAATGCTTATAGTAGGCCAGCGAATCCATGGTGCTCATAAGGGTGTCGATTTCCCCCTTTTCCCAGGAAAACACCCTCATCGGTTTTTTTACGTTGAGTTTGTAATTGATGGAATCCACATCATCGCCATAATGGGCCCTAAGGTTTCTGTAAGCTTCTGTCCTTCTTACCGCATTCTCCAGGAAACCGTCAATGACCCGTCCATTGCTGTCTATCCAGGGATCCCTCCCTCTTAGCTCCTCGTGAAAACGGGCCTGGAGCACAGGCATATGCTCTTGCACAGCTTCTTCAGCATACCTTTGCAGCCTGCTGTCGATGGTTGTAAATATCCGCAAGCCGTCCCCGTATAGGTCATAAGGCGTCCCGGCAGGCTTGCGGTTTTCCTGTGTCCATTTGATCAGGTCAGCTTTGACCACCTCGCGAAAATAAGTAGCCAGGCCCTTGTTGTGGCTTGCTACCGAGTATTCCAGATCCAAAGGCATCTGGGAAATTGAATCATACTGCGAGGGGGTGATATATCCGTATTTTGCAAGCTGACTCAGGACCACGTTCCGCCGTCCGATCGAGTTTTCCGGGTTGTATACCGGGCTGTAATAAGAGGGCGCTTTAAACAACCCCACCAGGGTGGCAGATTCCTGTATGTTCAGCTCGTTGGGTTCCTTGTTGAAAAAGGTTTTTGCAGCGGTTTTGATACCATACGCGTTGCTACCAAATTCTGATGTATTCAGGTACATGGTCAGGATCTCGTTTTTGGTGTAGGCACGCTCCAAACGGGTCGCTACGATCCATTCCTTGGTTTTAATGATAAGCATCCCGAGTCCGGGAATATTGCTCAGCACGCCCTGGGAAGCCCCCGACCTGGTTTTAAAGAGATTTTTTGCGGTTTGCTGGCTGAGCGTACTTCCCCCTCCGCTGGATTGACCCAACAGTAAGGATTTAACCAATACCCTGCCCATGCCACGAAGGTCAATCCCGGAGTGGTTTTCAAACCTTACATCCTCCGTGGCTACCAACGCGTTGACAAGGTTGTGGGACAGCTCATTATAACTTACCGGGGTACGGTTTTCCCTGTAATAGTTTCCCAGTAATACCCCGTCCGAGGAATATAGCTCCGAAGCAAGTTCGGTTTCTGGGTTTTCCAGGGATTTGAATTCCGGAATCTCTCCAAAAAGGCCCAGGAAATTGACGCTCACGGCCAAAACAAACAGGATAAATCCCAATAGGCCGAATAGAAAACCAAGCCAAAGGAACTTTATGATTTTAGCCGTCAGGGACGGGCTAAGGGAAATGGATTTTTTGCGCATAATTCTCAGTGGTAGGACTCCTGATAGAAAGTCCTGTATTCTTCAATGTCTTTCCGCTTGTTTAGTTCCTGGAAATTTTTAATTGAAATAACAAAACTACTCATTTTTAATTCCTCGGTTAACGAATCCGTGTTAAAACTCTTTAAAAATTCCTCCCTATAAGCCATCGCTTCGTCCGCATTGCTGAAAGGGCTTATGATGACCACGGCGTGTTCCCTGGTGAAGGAGATATTTCCTGTTCTGAGCCTTTCATTGGGAAAATTTTTATTGTGGAAGTTTTCCAGATCAGCGGTCAGGTTTTTGTTTTGCTCGGACTGCTGGGGCTCCATGGCCAGTAGGAAGATATGCGTCTGGTCCGGCTCGAAAGTGTAAGCCGGAGGATCAGCGCTTTCAAGTTCGCCGTCCGGATCCAGGTTCTCCCGCACATAAGCAATGGAATCCGGCACGGGGACCGAATAGCCGTCATCAAATGTTTTTTTCAATCCCTCCCCTGTCAGATCCGCCAGCATACTTTTTGCAAGTTCTACCAATGCGGTATCCTCAGTGTTTTGCACATAAGCCTCCAGTCTTTGCTGATACACTTCCCGACCATCCACTTTCCCCCCAATCATGATGTCCAGCAACAACAGCCTTTCTGTGTTTTGGGTAAGGGGATAATTGTTCAGGGTATTTTGTATTACTGATCTTGCGGTGAGATAATCGCCTGCCATATACATATTATAGGCATTTTTGTAGTTTTCGGCTGAGGCAACATTGTCCTGATTGCCTGTTCCGCGCTCAGGATTGTTGAGGGATTTCGTGTACTGCGATTCCGGGAATTGCGTCCTTAACTGTTCGGCATATCTGGCGGGATTTCCATTGATGGCGTTGGTAGCGAGAAACAACGTGTAAAGGGATTCCGGCTTGCGGTGGGTCTCAGGGTAATTTTCGAGCAGCTTTTCCAGATACTCAATGGACAGGGCTGGTTCATCCAAGTCGAAGAACAGTAATTTCCCCAGGTTGAAGTAAGCCTCTTCCAGATCTTTGTTCATGGCCTGCAGGCTTTCCGGGCCTCTGGGGATACTTTCCAGTAAGCTTTCCTTATCGGGAAGCGTTACGGTGATGGCGGCGCTCTCCTCCGCGGGAGTTTCAGGGGCTTCAGGCAGTTCCGGGAGATCGACCAGCGCCGGCGATTCCTGGAAGTTTCTGTTTCTCCTTCTCCAGTTGTCTTCCAGGGGAGGATTACCCCAGACTCTGGCGAACTCAATGGCCCCTTGCTGCATGGCAAGTGAATTGTCCCAATAAAACGTGCCTCCGGATCGGGAGGAATTCCCAAAGGCCAACAGGTTGTCAAATATATTTGAGGGCTTTTCTTTGCTGGCTTCCTCAGCCTCCTGTAGCAGTCTTTCCTCTTCCTGCTTTATGTAATTTTCCACATAAGCTTCCTGTTCCTCAGGACTGAGCTGGCTTAACCGAAGCAGGCTGTCATTTTGTTGGATCAGATCAAAGTTGAGTACATATTCATCGAGAATTTCCTTTTGACTGGCCAAAGCACTGTATTGGTTGTCGGTTTCTTTAAAGTTTTCCAGCGCCAGGTCCACATAGCGCTTGGCGGCTTTATAGTCCTTCTTTTCATTTAAAAACAACTCACTCAGTTTTTGATAGATATACCCCTTTTGTTTGGGATTTTCCCCGGGTTCTTCGGCAGCAAGTAACAGATAGTCCACCGCCGTCTCCATCTCCCCCTGCTTTAATTCGAACAGGGCCTTTTCGTACAAGATGACGTCGCGGAGCCCTATGTTTTTTCTGTCCTTATACAATTCATCATAATAATTCCTGACCCTTCTGAAATCCCTGCTTTTTTCCAGTTCCACCACTTGCTGTGAATACAGGTTGGCAAAAAAGGTTCGTTCATAGGGGGGATTCCCTCGCAGTGCCTCCTGGTAGTAATCATAAGCCACGGCATCCAGTCCCGCACGCTGGTATAGCTGCCCCATGATGAAATTCAGCCTCGACCGCTCTTTTTTATCCCCGGTGTATTGCAGGGCCTTGTCCAGGGCAGTCACGATCATTTCCCGCTCTCCCCTTACTTCGTAATAATACGCGAGGGTTTTGTAGAGATATTGAAGGTTTTCGTCGCTGATGCCCGGCTCCTTGGAGAGAAAGTCAATGACATAGGCGGCATCGTCAAATTGTCTGAGGTCGATAAATGCCCGCAACAACTGAATCAGGGATACATGTCGAACGTCTTTTTGCGTACTGTTTACATTAAGGTATTTGAAGGTGTTCATGGCCTCGTCGAAGTCAGCCTGATAATAATCCAGTTTGCCCAATAAAAAATAGCTGGGATCAACCCACTTGCTGATTCTGTGCCAGTCTATGGCCTTTGAAGCCAGGTCCCGGATTTCTTGTATCAACTCCTCATTGTCGTCGATCACGGCGCTGTCTACGGGATAAAAAACCGGTAACAACTGCGAGTAATCCTCCCTGTAATCCTCACGAATGTTGTCCTCAAGTTCGGTCATTTTTTCCTTTGCCAAGTAATAGGCATTGAAGCGCGCCGTTGTATTGTGGTACAACCTGTTCAGAAAGCTGTTCTTTTGGGAAGAACAGCCCATAGGGAGTAATAAAATAAGGAAATACAGGATCCTTTTGTACATCAAATATTTGCCTGTTTGAGTCGCCAAATTACTTCTTTTGAATTTAATATTTAAATGCTTGCATTTAATATCTTATTTTTGCAGCCAACTTGGTCAGCCTAAACGCATATTGTATTGAACCTCCAGCATAAAGTGAATAATTGGATAGAAAAGAAATTTCTCTTTGTCATAAGGAGGAAAGAGGATTTTTCTGTCATCACTTCCTTTAGTATTACGAAAGTCAGCCTTGGATTATTGTTGATCCTGTTTTTAATGGTCTGTTTTACGATTTCGTTGATACTCGCCAAGACCTTGCTGTCCCAGTGGTTTGACCCAGCCTATACGGAAACGGAAAATACCCTGAAGATCTATGCCCTTTCCGAGACCGTGGACTCGCTTCTGATGGAGGTACAGGCCAAGGACACTTACCTGCAAAATATCAAGGGCATCATTGCGGGAGAGGATTTGGTGGATACGCGCCCGGATACAGCCGTGCCCCTGGAGGTCAACCGGGCGGAGATTGACCTGTACAAAACCAGCGAGGCCACCCGGCAAATTATAGAGGAGTTTGAATCCCTGCCATTGGACGAAAGCAGCTTTATGGGAATTACCAGCTCCTCATTTTCGGACGCCTACTTCTTTCCACCGCTCAAGGGGGTGGTGACGGGGGGATTTGACCCTGCCAAAAACCATTTCGGGGTGGACGTGGTCTCCGCGGAAAACGAACCTGTAAAATCCATTGCGGACGGCACGGTGGTGTTTGCTTCATGGACGCTCGAAACCGGATATGTAGTTACGATTCAGCATTCAAATGAATTAATTTCCATTTATAAACATAATTCTGTATTATTGAAAAATTTAGGCGACTTGGTGAAAGGGGGGGAAATCGTGTCAATAATAGGAAATACCGGCGAACAGACGACCGGCCAGCATCTCCATATGGAACTATGGTACAAGGGCAATCCCTTAAACCCCCAGGAATTTATTACGTTTGATTAATATGTCAGATAAAAACGAAGGTAGAAAATCCACCACTGATCTGGTAACCTCAAGTAATCTGATTGCCCAGGAGACCTCTATCGTGGGAGATATTATAACACAGGGAAACATCCGCATTGAAGGTAGGGTGGAAGGAGCTTTGGAATCGAAAAACAAGATTGTGATCGGGGATTCGGCGCAAGTGATCGGAGACATCCAGGCCATGGAAGCGGAGGTTTCCGGCCATATTGATGGCGCCATCCATTGCAAAGGTACCTTATACCTGAAAAAAACGGCCTACATCAACGGGGATATTTTTGCAAAAAAACTCATTATCGAAAATGGGGCTGTATTCAACGGCAAGTGCCATATGACAGGAATGGTGGAGGCGGAAAGTCTCGTATATAACGGCAATGAGCGGAAAAAAATCGTCTCCGGGTAACACGCCCACGTACGTCCGATACATAGGACTGTCTTTTCAAATGTGTGCCATCATTGGCCTGGGTACATGGGCAGGTCTGGAAATTCAGGAAAGAAGCGAAATGAGTTTCCCGCTTTGGGTACTTGTATTTTGTTTTACGTCCATTTTTATAGCCTTTTACCAGCTTTTTCGATCGCTGAAGCGGGACGAAAATGAGCGGGAAAAAAACTAGAAGATCTAAGCTGGGAAAAATCTGATCGGCGATCACGGCTCGGCAACTATACATTCATGAGGAATTACCTGTTCTACTCCCTTAGATTAACTGGTATTACGCTGGTTTTGGCTGGAATAATATTTTTTCTCCGCCAATTTGCCGCACCTGTCTGGCTTCATGAAAAAGCGGGTGCTGTGCTTTGGTTTTTTTTTATCCTGACACTGCTCTCAGGGCTGCTCACCCAATATTTGCTGAAGGAGAGTAAAGAAAATTCTGTTCCCATACTTCTTGGCTCCAGCTTGATCCGCCTGATAGCCAGTTTAGGTTTTGTTTTTGTGATTTTGTGGTCAGGGACTGAAAATATACTTTGGTTTGTTGTTGATTTCTTTGTGATTTATTTGTTGTACTTATTGTTTGATATATACACCTTAATAACTAATTTGCACGCTCATTCAGAATAGGCCTATAATTATTGATAGATGTTCCGTAAATTTCTCTGCTTAAGTATCTTAATGTCAGCTATTTGGCTGGGATTTTCCACCTCGGCATCAGCAGAAACCGGAGAAGGGGAAGATGAGACCGCATTTATTATGCATCACGTCAAGGATTCTCACGTGTGGCATTTTGCCACCTTCGGATCCACGCACGTTACGCTCCCCCTGCCCGTGATTATTTATTCGCCGGACAGGGGTTTTGAATTTTACTCCTCTTCTGATTTCGTAGATCCCGAAACACACGAGTTTGGTGTAGAACACGAAGGTTACTACATTGATGATCATGACAAATTAAAAGCGGTAGACGAGAGCAGAAGTTTTGTTGACTTGTCTATTACAAAGAATGTGGCAATGATGTTTATTGTTCTTGCCGTCCTACTTTTTCTGTTGCTTTCCACATCGGCCTTTTACCGCAAAAATCCCAAATCAGCCCCGAAGGGTATTGCCTCTTTCATAGAACCTATTGTGGTATTCGTAAGGGACGAAATCGCCCTGCCCAACATCGGGCCAAGGTATAAGCAATTTACCCCGTATTTGCTGACGCTGTTTTTCTTTATCTGGGCGGGCAATCTTCTGGGGCTGGTGCCCGGTGCGGCGAATTTGTCGGGTAATATTTCCGTTACCCTGACGCTGGCCGTCATCACGTTTCTTATTACCAATTTTAACGGAAACAGGGAATATTGGCGGCATGTGTTTGCCACGCCAGGAGTACCCTGGCCGCTGTTGTTTATCATCGTTCCGGTGGAGTTCATCGGACTTTTTACCAAGCCGTTTGCGTTGACCGTGCGATTGTTTGTAGCCATCACCGCCGGACACATTGTGATCCTGAGTTTTATTGGACTCATATTTGTTTTCGAATCTTTGGCAGTAGGCGTGGCGAGTACTTTAATGGTGATTTTCATCAACATTATAGAACTCCTGGTAGCCACCATCCAGGCTTATGTCTTCACCTTGTTTTCGGCGATGTACATCGGTTCGGCCATTGCCGACCACAGCTATGCCCATGATCATTAGAATTTCTTTGTTCAATTTATATAAATAACACCTATGTTAACTTCATTATTATTGACTGCTGGTTTCGCCCTTCTGGGCGCAGGTATTGGTGCCGGCATTTGCGCGATAGGCGCAGGTATCGGTATTGGCCGAATTGGTGGTCAAGCTATGGAAGGAATTGCCCGCCAGCCAGAAGCTGCCGGCAAGATCCAGACTGCCATGTTGATCATCGCAGCCCTAATTGAGGTGGTTTCATTATTTGCGGTAGTAGTTTGTCTGCTGATTGCACTTAATAACAACCTGACCTTCTAAAAAGGAAACGGGGGAGGATGATAGATTCTCCCCTTCCTTGTTTTGAACAAACACCATTGAACATTTAATTTATAGAAGATGGATCTTATTGTACCGGAGTCCGGTTTAATCATCTGGCAAGCCTTAGGCTTTATCATCCTTTTGATCATTCTTGCCAAGTTTGCCTGGAAACCCATACTTTCGGCTCTGGAGGAAAGGGAAGGTGCTATAGAAAACTCCCTGAAATCCGCTGAAATAGCCCGTACTGAAATGGCGAACCTGGTAGCGGAAAACGAAAAACTGCTGTTGGAGGCGAGGATTGAGAGAGATGAGATTTTGAAGAAAGCCAATGAATACGCCGCCCAAATCATGGAAGAAGCCAGAACCGAAGCTTCTAAGGTAGGCGCTAAAATGCTGGAAGACGCCAAAGCCGTCATTGAAAACGAAAAAATGGCAGCCGTAACAGACATTAAAATTCAGGTGGCGGAAATTTCCCTTGAAATTGCCGAAAAGCTGATTCGGCGAAATCTTTCCTCTGAGCGGGAGCAAAAAGAACTGGTGAAGGATTTTGTAAAAGATCTAAAACTTAATTAATCCAAGCGCAATGTCATTATTTACGGTAGCTTCCAGATATTCCAAATCCCTGTTGGAACTTTCGGTGGAACGCGGTGAGCTGGAAGAAGTTCACCGGGACATGCAGAAGCTCTTGGACATGGGAAAAGCCAACGAGGAACTGGGACTTATGCTGCAGGACCCGGTGATCCGTTCCGAAGAGAAACTGCGCATTTTAAACATGCTTTTTTCGGAAGGAAGTGCTGATTTAACTGCCGATTTTCTGGAACTTATCGCGCAGAAGGGCCGGGAAAATACCCTGATGGCCATTGCCCGGCAATTTCATAAACAATATAACAGCCATAAAGGAATACAGGAGGCCAAAGTTGTCACCACCTTTCCTATTGATGAGGAACTTCGCCAGTCCTTCATTGATATGGTGAAGGAGATATCCGGGAAGGAAAAAGTGGAGCTTTCAGAACACGTCGATGAGGAGTTGATCGGCGGATTTGTTTTAACTGTGGGCGACCGTCAGATTGACGAGTCCCTGGAAAGTAAATTGAATTCACTCCGGTTGCGGTTTACCCAAAACCTTTACGAGAAAAAATATTAAATAAAATATAAAGAAATACCAATGGCAGATATAAGACCCGATGAAGTTTCAGCAATACTGAGAGAACAGCTCTCCGGTATAAAAACAAAGGCTGAGCTTGAAGAAGTTGGAACCGTCCTACAGGTGGGGGATGGTGTGGCCCGGATTTATGGGCTTTCTAAGGTACAGGCCGGAGAATTGATTGAATTTGAGAACGGGCTGAGGGGTATGGTGCTTAACCTTGAAGAGGATAGTGTAGGAGCGGTTTTGTTTGGAGATACCAAAACCATTAAAGAGGGCGATACTGTAAAACGAACTAAGCAAATCGCTTCCATAAAAGTTGGTGAGGGGATGCTGGGTAGGGTCGTTGATACCCTGGGAATGCCGATTGACGGCAAAGGGCCTCTGACAGGCGACCTGTATGAAATGCCGCTGGAAAGAAAAGCGCCTGGCGTTATTTACCGGCAGCCGGTTTCCGAACCCCTTCAAACGGGTATTAAGTCCATTGACGCCATGATTCCTATCGGTCGCGGACAGCGGGAGCTGATCATTGGCGACCGTCAGACAGGAAAAACGGCGGTGGTTGTGGATACCATCATCAACCAGAAGGAATTTTATGACAGAGGCGAACCCGTATACTGTATTTATGTGGCCATAGGCCAGAAGGCATCTACGGTCGCAAACATTGTAGCCGCCCTGGAAAGGGGTGGCGCTTTGGATTATACCGTTGTGGTCAGTGCTTCGGCCTCTGATCCTGCGCCCATGCAGTTTTTTGCGCCGTTTACAGGAGCTGCGGTTGGGGAATTTTTCAGAGACACCGGCCGTCCGGCTTTGGTAGTGTTTGACGATCTTTCCAAACAAGCAGTGGCGTACCGTGAGGTCTCATTGCTTTTGAGAAGGCCTCCGGGACGGGAAGCCTATCCTGGTGATGTGTTTTATCTGCACTCCAGGTTGCTGGAAAGGGCTGCCAAGATAAATTCTTCCGACGAGATTGCCCAGCAGATGAACGATTTGCCGGAGTCTATCCGTGGTCTGGTCAAGGGAGGGGGATCACTGACGGCATTGCCTATAATTGAAACCCAGGCGGGTGACGTTTCCGCTTACATTCCTACCAACGTAATTTCAATTACGGACGGACAGATTTTCCTGGAAACCAACCTGTTTAATGCGGGTATACGTCCTGCCATTAACGTGGGTATATCAGTGTCCCGTGTGGGTGGAAACGCACAGATCAAGGCGATGAAAAAAGTTGCGGGTACTTTGAAACTGGACCAGGCACAGTTCCGTGAACTGGAAGCTTTTTCAAAGTTTGGTTCTGATCTCGATCCCACTACCAAAAGGACAATTGAACGCGGAAGAAGAAACCAGGAGATCCTGAAGCAAGGGCAGTATTCGCCAGTGCCCGTAGAACTCCAGGTGGCGATCATCTACGCCTCGACCAGAGGTCTTATGGACCAGGTACCGGTAGAAGATGCCCGCTCATTTGAAAAGGATTATTACGCGTTGCTGACGAGTCATTATCCTGAGGCATTACAGGCAATCCTGAAAGGCGATATAGATACTGCCGGCGATCTGCTTTCAAAGGCGGCTAAGGAAATTGCTCCCAAGTATGCTAAAAAATAAATTTTCTTGTGCAGGGAAACGAGAAATATTATCTGCTTAGAATAATAGAATGGCCAATTTAAAGGAAGTAAAAGAGAGGATAAATTCCGTTAATTCCACCCAGCAGATTACCAAGGCAATGAAAATGGTAGCTGCTTCCAAACTGCGGAGGGCCCAGGACAAGATTATCCAGATGCGGCCGTATTCACAGAAGTTAACTGCTATACTCAACAATATATCTTCCGGTATGGAAGGTAGCTTTGAGATTGAATTTGCCAAGGAAAGGGAAGTAAGAAATGTGCTGGTCATACCCGTGACTTCAGATAAGGGTCTTTGCGGAGCTTTCAATTCTAATATTTTGAAGGCTACCATGGTGGATATCAATACCCATTTTGCGGGTAAGAACGTGACGGTGATGCCTTTGGGAAGAAAAGCCATGGACTTTTTCAAAAAAAGGGATTTTAAGCTGATCACGGATTATTTTCAGGTGTTTTCCGATGTGTCGTTCGGAAATGTAAAGGAGGCGGCGGAATATGTGATGGAGGCTTTTATTGACGGAACCTATGACCAGGTGGTCATGGTGTACAATGAGTTTAAAAACGTTTCCACACAGCTTGTGCAGGTTGAACAGTTTTTGCCCATTCAGAAAGCCGTCAGCCCAGAAGGTGCCGGGACGGCCGATACCGACTACATCGTGGAGCCGTCAAAAGAATACATTGTGGAGGAGCTGGTGCCCAATTCGCTCAAGATCCAGTTTTACAAAGCCATCCTGGACAGTAACGCGTCCGAACATGGCGCGCGTATGACGGCGATGGACAAAGCGACGGACAATGCCGGCGAACTGTTGAGAGAACTGAAACTTGTGTACAACAGGACCCGTCAGGCAGCCATTACTAACGAAATTCTGGAAATTGTCGCAGGCGCTGAAGCCCTTGGCAATAACTAATAATCATAAGCATTTCCAACAAAAAAAGCGCCTGCGGTAACAGCAGGCGCTTTTTCGTTTTAGACGCCGGATGTTTACTTTTTTAGGCCGGACCTGGCGTTAGACGGGATAGAACCGGATGATTTGGTTTAAATTCCGATGGTACTTTTTATATTTGTCCTACATGGCAACAGCTTCTTTCAGAAGGGTGTATGTTTACCTCCAAACGCTTTCCATAGATATTGTTCTGGGCGCATGTGCGGGAATGCTGTTTTTTGCCCGATTGGTAGGAGCGGAGCTGAATATTATCCTATATGTACTTCTGGGTCTGGCCGTTTGGTGCATCTATACTTTCGACCATTTATTGGACGCCAGGCAAATCGGCAGCCAGGCAAGTACCTTCCGGCACGCGTTTCATCAAAGACATTTCAAAGCTTTGAGCATTTTGTTGGTGGTTATGGGTTGCCTTGGCTTAATCCTGGCGCTGATCATGCTTAGGATAAAATATATTATCGGACTGGGGTTGGGTTTGGGCGCATTAATTCTGTTGGTTTTTATTTTGTTTAAAGTCAGACCCCGTCAATGGGCTTTTCTAAAGGAAATATTCATTGCCACACTTTATGTAGGGGGAATAATGTTGGCCCCTTTTTTCCATAGGGAATCCCAGCTTGTACCGGCTGATTTTTGGTGGCTGGGAAGTGCCTATGTATTGGTTGCCTGGTTCAACAGCGCTTATCTCGGAATTCTCGATAGAGAAACTGATCAAAAAGACGGCTTGTATTCACTGGCGCTAAGGCTGGGTGAACCGAAGTCCCGCAAGATTCTGCGAATTATCCTGATTCTGATGTTGGGTTATATCGCTTCTTTTATCTTTGGCTAGGTTCATTTACCTATATGCATATTAGCATATTACTGCTGATCGCCCTGGTGCATGCCATTGCGTTTCTGGAGAGGGATAGGCATAAGGATGCGATCAGAAGGAAACTTGATGGCAGTTTTATGTTGCCATTTTTGCTGCTTTTGCTATAGGCCTTTTAGGGATTGAAAGGTATTTTTTCTTAAATTTAACCTATGGAAATGCTGAAAACAGACAGGTTAAAGCTGGCTGCGCATTTTGTTAACAGCACCAACAGCCCCATTTTTCTGACCGGGAAGGCGGGCACGGGAAAAACCACCTTTCTCAGAGAACTAACGGATCTTACCCACAAGACCCACATCATCGTGGCGCCTACAGGTATAGCCGCCCTGCATGCCAAAGGGGTGACCATACATTCCCAGTTTCTTTTGCCGCTGGGCAGCTACCTGCCTACCAGGGAGCCGGAGGGGCATTTTGGGAGTTATGGATTTTATACCCAGAACACGCTGGCGAAAAGACATACGCTGAACCTGGCCAGGAGAAAGGTCCTTAGCACGCTTGACTTGCTTGTTATAGATGAAGTCAGCATGCTCAGGGCCGATATATTGGATGCCATAGATTACCGGTTGCGGAGCGCCAAAGGCAATTTCACCGAGCCTTTTGGAGGCACGCAGGTGCTGATGATCGGTGACCTGTTTCAGCTTCCGCCGATTGTAAAGGATCAGGAGTGGCAGGCTCTGGGGAGATTTTACAAATGCATGCATTTTTTTGAGGCGCAGGCATTGAAACAGTCGGGAATGGTGTACGTGGAACTGGACAAGATATTCAGACAAAAAGACGATAATTTTATCGCGGTTCTCAACCGGCTGAGGGAAAACCGGATCACCCGGGAAGACATCGCCTTTTTAAACAATTTCTACAAGGCGCCCGACGAAATCAAAGCTTTAAAGGATACCATTACCCTGACTACCCATAATTATATCGCTGACGGACATAACCGCAAAGAATTGGACAACCTCAAAAGCAAGTCCCATTACTTTGAAGCGATTATTGAAAATGAATTTCCTGAGAGCCTCTACCCGCTGCCGAAGACACTGGAACTCAAGGAAGGCGCCCAGATCATGTTTATCAGGAATGACAGTAGTGGCTCGGCAGCATTTTTTAACGGTAAAATGGCCAAAGTAAAATCCATCGACAAGGGGGAAATCACCGTAGGCATGGCGGATACAGGAGGAGAATACGTTCTAAAAAGGGAAGTTTGGGAAAATAAAAAATATGTGGTGAATGAAGAAACCAAGGAATTGGTGGAGGAGGTCATCGGCAGCTTCGAACAATACCCGGTGAAGCTGGCCTGGGCCGTGACGGTGCACAAAAGCCAGGGCCTGACCTTTGACAGAGCCATCATCGACGTGGGAAAGGCTTTCGCCCCGGGTCAGGTCTATGTGGCTTTGAGCAGATTAACCAGCTTGGATGGGCTGACGCTCCGGACAAGAATTGGGTCTGAAGCCATAAACAACGACCCCGATGTGGTCGGTTTTACCCAAAGCGCCAAAGCCCAGGAATCCCTGGAAAAGCTCCTACAGGTTCACCAGAAAAAATATGTTGAAAGGCTCCTTGTCCATACGTTTCAGCTACAGGGTCTGGTGGAGACCATGCAGAGGTTTGTGCATGAGTCCCAGAGCAGCATGGAGTTCGAAGATCCGCAAATGAAAATAGCAGTGCAGGTGATTGTCGCGGATGTCCAGGAGGAAATCCCAAATACCGTCAAGTACCAACGACAATTACTGAACCTTCTCCAGATGGACGAGCAGGAGAAGCTGATGGACCGGTTGGAGAAGGGCGGCATGTATTATTCAAATATGATGGAATCCTGCCTGAGGAAACTGTTGGTTCACACCGCGGAAGTGGAGCGGTTTTCAAGGACAAAAAGTTACAGGGAAGGGCTTTCTGAAATTGAACTTTTGCTGATAAGGAAGCTGGGTCAGATACGAAAAGCAAGCTTTCTGATCCCGGCAATTCTTAAGGGAGAAGTAATCGGAAAAATGGACAGCCGCAATGAATCTCTTATAAAGCTGCGGGAAACCATATGGAAAGAAGCCAGGGAGGCCGCCAGTGAAAATCCGAAATTTGCCACGACAAAATCAGGCCGCAAGAAAACAGGAAAGGGTGCCCCAAAAATTAAACTCGCCAAAGGGGAAACTTATGAGATCACCTATGCGCTCAGCGAAAGTGGAAAAACCATCAAGGAGATTTCAGAAGAACGGGGACTGGCCGAATCCACCATCAAAAGTCACCTGGCAAAAGGTATAGCTTCGGGGAAAGTATCCATTCATCAGCACCTGGGCGAAGACTTGATTGAAGAAATATCCCGACTGATTACTTCAAAGGAAGGAGACCTGGGGATGATCCGGCAGGAAAATCCGGATAAATATGATTACGGTACTTTAAAAATGGTATCGGTTTTCTTGAGTTTGGAAGAAGGAAAACAACGTTAATATGCGGTACAGCCCGGTGGAACGAAAAGTTCAGGGGGCTATTAAAAGGTATAAAATTCACATGACACGATGATAAAAGTTTCAGAGATTGCCCCGGATATTTACCGCATTTCAATTTTTTTGCGGGATTTGGATTTACAGTTCAACCACTTTTTGATTAAGGATGATGAGCCCATGTTGTACCATGCCGGGCTACGGTCAACCTTTCCCATACTGTTGGAAGCCGTAAGTTCCTTAATTTCTCCTTCCGGGATCAGGTGGATAGGATTCAGCCATTTTGAAGTGGATGAATGCGGCGCTCTAAATGAATGGCTGCAGGTAGCCCCAAATGCCCAGGCCGTGTGCAGTGAAGCGGGAGCCCTTGTCAACATGAGCGACTTTGCCTTGAGGCCAGCCTATGCAATGGCAGGAAATGATCTGTTAATCACCGGCAGGCATCGATTCCGTTTTATCAGTACACCTCATTTACCCCATGGCTGGGATGCGGGAGTGATGTTTGAAGAAACTAACAAGACATTGCTACCTTCTGACTTGTTTCATCAAAACGGCAATGTCATTGACATTACCGATAAAGACATTTTAACCTCCCATAAAAGTGCCATGCTTGAATTTGAACAGGGACCGTTAATGAGCTATACCCCCTACACGCCACAAACCGCAAAGCTACTCTATTCGTTGGCGGATCTGGGACCGAAAACCCTTGCGACCATGCACGGCTCCTCCTATTATGGGAACTGTAGCTAGGCATTGAGAGACCTGAACCTTGTGATGAAAGAACTATGGGGCGCCCAGGATACAAGGATGTTGAAAGGAGATTCCGCTGGACAATACACCTTAAGCATGAGGCAGGGGCAATTTGTCTTTCCGTTAAAAATTAATGTTATACGTCCCGGTGAAGAATCAGTATGACGGGCTAGCTTTTGTTTATGACCGGCTTTCCCGAATGCTGGGGAGATCCTACCGGGAAAGCAAATTTGCTCTTCTGGAAGTGCTCCAACCGGGGTACAAGGTGCTTTATCTGGGAGGAGGCACCGGTGAAAACCTGCCAGCCATGTTGGAAAGGATAGGCGATTCAGGCAAACTGGTATATGTGGAAGCCTCTGAGCGCATGATTGAAAAAGCCAGAAGCAGCGTGGGTACCGAGTCATCATCCAGAATAATTTTTCTACACCAGGCGGATTTTGAACCAATACCTCTGGACCAATATAACATCGTGGTCACGCAATATCTATTGGATATTTTGGAAGATCGGGACCTGGCGGCTTTGGCGCAAGCGGTGAACAAAAGGACGGATGTAAATTCAAGGTGGATATTTGTGGATTTTTTTCCGGTGAAAAAGAAAAGATACTTGCTGGGCCTCATGATCCTTTTTTTCAGAATATTTACACGAAATCCCAGGAAGGGACTGCCGGATTACAGCGAATTCTTTTCCCAAAGTGGATGGACCATAATGGAAAGAGTTTCCTATGAAGGAGGGTTTATTCAGGCGTGGTTGATGGGAAGGGGCGGGTAGGGACGGAGAGACTGTGGGACGTCGAGGCTGAGAGACTTGGATTTCAGCAGATCGGTTTCAATAAACTTCTCAACTCCTCAACTTTTCAACTTTCCACTCCTCCACTCTTCAACTCCTCAACTCCTCAACTCCTCCACTATTTCAGCCCCCAGCCTCTTCGATAATTTCCGTCATCAGCTCATCAAAATAGGCTCCGTTGTAAGGACCAAACCAGTTCATGTCCCGAACCTCATGGTACCTGCGGTTATAGTATTGGTCAGGGGTAATGTATCCGATGTAACCGCCGTTGAAAATGGTGATCATAAGGTTTAGGCCGTATTTGGCGGCGGCTTTTTCCCAATCTTCAAAAAAAACTCCGGAAATTTCCCCGCTTGAGGAAACCAACAGGGTATTGCCTATCTGAACCAATCCAAAATGGGCATTGGTGTCTCCAAATAGTGTATTAAAAACCCAGGGCCTCAACCGGATGTTGTCCGAAATGCGGTAGTGCGGCTCCCGTAGCCCGAGCGGGAGTTTTGCGAATCGTAGCGAGTTTGCTGCAACAGGCTTGGAAACGGTGGGCGTGTCGGTTAAAACAGCGTCAAGGGCTTCTGCATATTGTTTTACAGAAGCAATGTCCCTTTCGTTGACGTTGGGTCTGTGGCTTCCCATGGTGCCTGCCGCAAACATGGCAAAATCGACGTTATCTTCTTCCAGGAACTTGGTAAGGTAAAAAGGGTAATCCCCTGACAAGCCCATGAATTTGCTGCCCAGACAGGTGGCATGGGCACTATAGGTAATCAAGGTACCCGTTTCCCCGCTGGCTTTCGTGAAAATGAGTTGACGGATATAAGGATCCACCGGATCATCCGGTATAAAGCGATTGCCTACAAAGGGTGCGGCGTCGGTTTTCTGGTACAGGAGACTTACGCTGTCCATGGATGCCGATGCAGCGCGGATCCCTGCCAGCGTTTTTTCCTCCAGCATTTTCATCACCTCTTCGTCATAGCCGCCGAAGGCTATTTTCCCCATCAAGCCCGGCATATATCCGCCCATTCCACTGTGGGTATGCGTGGCCGTAAGGTAAACCATGTCAATGGGAAATTCAGCCTTTATTTTTGTGGTTAGGTTTTTGGCCAGGTCCGGATGGATGATCAGAAGTTCATAGTTAAGGAAAACGACCGAATGTTGGCCATTATCAAGCAACAGGGTCTTGATCATGCTGCTGTCCTGGACAAATTCATAGGTTCCTCTGGGCTTATAACCCACCAGATCTTTTGGTTCATCGGGCGTGGCGTTGACGGTGGACCAACCTGCAGTCAGGCCGTCCATGCTTCCACCTTGCCATGGAAGTTGCTCCAGCGCGGCCATGGTTTCCTGGTAGTACGCTTTTGTTTTATAATCTGTCCAATCAACCGTGGTTAGGGTGCACAGGGCCAGCAGCATCAAAAAACCTACAGACCAGGCGAGGATTTTCAGCAGCTTCTTCCCCATACGCTAGGCCTGATACTCAAACACACCATTTTCGGTCTGAATGGTCAATTTTTTTGCATCATCCCTTTGTACCCGGCCAATAATTTGCGCATCCACGCCGAAGGATTCCGCAATATCGATGATTTCCTCCGCGTATTTTTCCTCCAGATATACTTCCATCCTGTGGCCCATATTGAAGACTTTGTACATTTCTTTCCAATCTGTGCCGCTTTCCTCCTGGATAATCTTAAACAATGGCGGGGTTTCAAACATATTATCCTTGACAATATGAAGCTTGTCCACAAAATGCAATACCTTGGTTTGCGCCCCACCACTACAGTGAATAATCCCATGAAGGTGCGGGCGGAGGTATTTGAGTGCCTCCACCATAATGGGAGCATAGGTTCGGGTGGGAGAGAGTACCAATTTGCCCATATCCAAAAAAGTCCCCGGCGCAGGGTCTGTCAGCCCGTATTTTCCCGAATAGATCAGCTCCTCCGGCAAGGAGGGATCAAAACTTTCAGGATATTTTTTGAATACTTTGCTAAACACATCATGCCTGGCGGAAGTAAGTCCATTACTGCCCATGCCCCCGTTGTAGGCAGTCTCGTAAGTGGCCTGACCGAAGGAAGCGAGGCCCACAATGGCGTCGCCGTCCTGGATACGATCATTGGAAATCACCTCGGACTGGGGCATACGGGCCACCACCGTACTGTCAACGATAATAGTACGGACCAAATCTCCAACATCGGCAGTTTCCCCTCCCGTAAGTATGGCGTTTACGCCATGGTCACGGAGCAGTTGAAGCACCTCCTCGGTTCCCTGTATAATGGCCGAGATCACTTCCCCTGGGATAAGGTTTTTGTTTCTCCCGATAGTGGACGAGAGCAAAATATTATTGACCGCGCCCACGCAAAGCAGGTCGTCAATATTCATTACAACGGCGTCCTGGGCTATCCCTTTCCATACGCTCATGTCGCCGGTTTCCTTCCAGTAGAGGTAGGCCAGAGAGGACTTGGTGCCCGCACCGTCGGCATGCATAATGTTGCAGTACCGGGGATCGTTCCCAAGGCTGTCTTCCACGATCTTACAAAATGCTTTTGGAAAGAGCCCCTTGTCCAGGGCCGAGATGGCCCGGTGCACATCTTCCTTTGAGGCGGATACCCCCCGTTGCATATATCTTTCGCTCATCAACACATTAATTTTGTCCAACAGCAAAGTTAAGAATAAAACAAAGGGGGTACTTCCTACGGCTGAAAATATATAGCCACCTGACTTTCAAAGATTCCAGTTACTGTGCATCGTTGATCCAAGGCTACTCGTCTACCTCGATCACCTTGAATTCAGTTCTCCTGTTGGTTTGATGTTCTTCCTCAGTGGCCGCGTTTTCTATAATCAACTGAGTTTCCCCATATCCTTTTGCCACCATCCTGTCCGGATCAATGCCCTGTGAGATAAGGTATTCCACAGCGGATTCCGCCCTGCGTTGGGAGAGATCCAGGTTATACGCGTCGCTGGCCCGGGCATCTGTGTGTGAGCTGAGTTCAATTCTAATATTTGGATTATCCTTAAGGATTTTAACCAGTTTGTCCAGCTCCGCGGCGGCGTCGGGGCGTATGTCCGCTTTGTCGAGATCATAATAAATATTTTCCAGTACGATAGCTTTTTCCAACACCAACTGTTCCAGTACGATGGTAGTGTCCAAGTTAACATTGGTAATATCCTGCACCAGATCTACAGAATCAGGCGTCTTTCCCGTGGTACTATAGGTAAGGCTTTGGGTAAAGTAACCGTTTTTGGAAGCCACCAGGGAATAATCCGCATCCACTTCCAGTTGGAACCTCACCTGGCCTTTAGCACCGGTAAAATCCCCGCCCACCATTTTCTGTGCCGCGTTATACACGACTACCCGGGTTTGGGGCAGTATCTCCTCTTGCCCGTCAGGAGATCTTTCCTTGGTGGTCACGTTGAGAAATACATTGACGATTTTTGGCTTGGGCGTGAGGTCCTCAAAATAGTAAATATCATCATCCCCCAGTCCCCCTTCACGGTTGGAGGTGATAAAACCTTCTTTGGGATAATTTGTAAAGAAAATCCCAAAATCATCCGCTATGGAATTGATGTTCTTGCCCAAATTTATGACTTCCAATTGTCCGTCTTTGGTTTCGGCCACGAAAATATCCAGCTTTCCGAAACCCGGATGGCCATCGGAGGAAAAAAACAGCGCTCCGGAAGCCACCGGACGTGGAAACATCTCATTCCCAGCCGTGTTTATTTCAGGACCGAGATTTTCAGCATTTCCAAAATCGCCGTTGGCAAGCTTGGTGGCTTTGTAAAGATCAATACCACCATAACCTCCTGGCCGGTTGGAGGCAAAGTACAGGACTTCGCCATCGGGGCTAAAGGCGGGCGTGGAATTCCAATACCCTGCTTCTCCGTTGACCGGCATAAAAACTGGCTCGGTAAAGGCAGCCCCTCTAAAGTATGACGCAAACAGGCTTACGTCAGGAAGGTCGTTCCTGGAGGTGGAATTTCCTCTGGCATATATGATGGTGTTGCCGTCGGGGCTGATGGCAATCGCGCCCTGGTTGAGTCCCTGCTCATTCGTAAATTCTGAAATTTCCTGAACATTTTGAACATCCACTTTGATTCCTTCCGCCCGGGTTCGGAACAGCTTGGTATAGGCCTGGCCGGTGGCGGGATATATCCCGCCACTCCTCCGGGAACTTGTTAGATAAAGGAAATCATCATTGACCACCGGCCCGTAGTCGATTCCAGCAGTGTTCAGGAGCCGGTAATTTTCCAATTGGTGGTGCGACCAATAATCTGTGATGGATTCTATTTGCCGGATGTTGGAAATTTGCCTGTCCGCAAGGTTCACCAGGGAGTCCTGCTGTGTATGGTCCTTTGCGGCCTCGTAGGCTTCTATGGCTTCTTTGTATTGTCCCTGATCTTTTAGGCTTTTCCCCTTCCAATAATAATTTTCAAAGGAAGCCTCCTTTTCCAGCAGCTTCTCATAATATGGAGATGCGTTTTCAATCCTGTTGGATAGGCGGAAGCTTTCCGCTACATAGAAATTGGCTTCAGGGTCATCCGGATTTTCTTCCAAGATTTCAGCATAGGAATTGATGACCATCTGGTATTCACCCGCTGCGAACTGGTTCTGGGCCTTTTGCTGAAGGCTGGTACAGTGGACATACAAAAAGGAAATAAAAATTATTACGGGAAAACTACGCTTCATCTTGAAATTGTAGATATATATAATTTTTACCTTCTAATATAGAACAATTATTTTTTAAATCAGCGAACAAAATATTTCTTCAGCCAACTGTCCCTGGCAGGAATCAGCCACCGGTCAGCCAGGTCCCTTTTGTTGTTGACCATGGGGTTAAAGACGGTGGTTTCTTCCTGAAGGTTACCCGCATGGATATAATTCTTCACTTCCCGCAACCCGCCGGTGACTACCTTCCCATCTTCGATAAAGGAAACCTTTCCCTGGTCCAACAGGTTTACTTCCAGTTTTTGCTCCAGTTCCCGAAGCGCCCTTACCGAACTGTCAATGGAGCAGCCACTGGCGCCCAGGTTCGACTCATCCACAGCAAGGATGATGATTTGATCATAGGCAATGGAAAAGGAGGCCGGCATCAAATTGCCGTGGGTATTCCACTTGTCACAAAACGAGGTCAGTTTTTCGGTAACAAATTCTATTTCTTCGGGGCTGAATTTTCTGCTGGATTGGTAAATCCACACCCTTGCCGTCTCCGGCATTTTTTCAAAAGGAATATACATAATAAAGTGATTGTTGTTTCAAGTAAATAAAATTCCTCTTACTAAACGAAAAAATGACCATAATGATTGCAATTCTTTTTAATGAGGGATTACAACAATTACAATCTTGGGGGATTTTCATGCCTGAAGATGCAGGCCCGCCATCTACTTGGGACGGCTTTTTTGTTTTTGGATATGCTGTAAAAATAGCGGGAGAACGTTCACTACTTCAGGGTAAGAAGCATGATGCGGGTATTCCCACGGGAAATCCCAAGCCCAACGCGGGCTTGGGGAGTAAAAGGTTAGTGGTTATTTAGTGGTCATTTGTTTTCTTCGAGTATGACTTTTATTTTGTAGTCGGACTTGTTGACAATGCCGACTCCGGGAAAATAGAACCAGCCTCCGGTGAAGCTGCCGGTGTTTCCTAAAACATCTTCAAACAGCGTATATACCCTGTCATTTTCCGTGGCTATGATGGTACCTTCGGTGGAGAGTCCTCTGACTTCAGGAGCGCAAGCTTGAATTTGGCACACCATGGCCAGGCATACCCACATCCCAGTAATATTAATACCTTTTTTCATCCTAATGGGTACAGTCTTTTGATCGTTTGGCACCAATGTAGATAATTATCCAGTATTTCACAATGAATAGTATTAATACATAAAGTTCTGTTTTTTTCACTAAGTACACTAGAATTGTACTGTATATTTATTATATTGAAAAATTTCCAGCGTTTAGTCAGAAGGCCCTGGTTGTTGGATTATGGTGAATAAAGGAATAAGTTTAACTAAACCGGACCAAGGTAATCGCTTTGTAATAGAAGGGGGGTTCTATGGTAAATTTGCGGTTGGTGTGAAATGGCATAATAGGAAGAAAAAATGTTGGCAAAAAAGAAAGGATAAATTTCCGTCTTTGGGAGGATCTAGGCTTAAACCGGGATAGGCTTTGGCGTCCGAGGGAGTCAATATTTACAAGCTGCCGTCGGACCTTCCAATGCTAATGCTGCTCCCATAAATGCCGGTAATATGATCCAGCAATGCGTAGATAAACAAGGAAGATCCAATCATTTCTAGCATCTCTTCACAGGTATAGTAAAAAGAGTATAATGCCGTGGGGCCCTGGGACTGAATAATGTTTCCGCCCAACATTTCGAATCCCACACTTCCGGTTAAAAAGATGGCGCCCGACGTCAAAAACAATGATCTGGTCCGTTTCGGAAGATCCTTAAAAAATGGTACCAGAAGGGCGGTCAGTAGCACAACCCCCAAGCCATAGGGGACTATCCAGGCATAGTAAAAGTAGCCGGACAGGTTAAGCGCCCGTCTGGTCATACCCATAATCATTTCATGGATCCCCGCTGCCTCGTCAACGGATAAAAAAAGGAAAATCAAGCCCAGAAACGCCCAGGAAAGCATAGGTGAGCCCGATTTTTGTTTCAGCAGGCTGGTCAAGAGCAGCAGCAGGGCACAGAGGAAAAGATTGATGGCGGAAAAAAAAGCAGGGATGTTGGCTTCTTGGTTAAAATCGAACTGCACCATAAAGCGGGGACTGACTCCCGCGCCCAGATACAGCCCCAACAGATGTAAACCTGACAAAAGAAGAATAAATAGCAGCAATACCTTGAGTACAAAAAAAGGCTTGATGTTGATTTGGACGGTTTTCAAATTACGGGTGTGGTTTTTTAAAACAGCCATCGATAAAGCTACATTTTATTGAAGATACACAGAAAACATCGACCAACAATGGACGAATACAGATAAATGTTGGGTCAGAACAAAAAAATGCCGTTCGGATTTATAGTAGAAGGCACCAAACCTCATGCCAACATTAATTCAGCGATTCCATGAGAAGCCGGGGGATTCTTCCGGCAGTTTTTGCTACCTTTAAATTTGTTAAAATTGTTAGACATGGATCAACAAAAGACGAACAACCCTATATGGATCATGTCCTCCGCCTTTGACCAGCTAAGCCTGGATGAGCTTATGGAAAAGGCGGCTGAAATAGGCGTACAGGGACTTGATCTCTGTGTCTTCCGGAAGGACGGGACGAGGAATGATTTTGTGGCTACCCATCTCGATTATGACCGCTTTACTTTGGACACATCAAAGCAGATTCTTGAAAAATTCAACCGGGCAGGCCTTAGGCTTTCCCTTGGTGCTTTTGAAAATCTTATCGGCGGCGATCCACGGCATAAAAAGTTGAACCAAGATCATTTGTTGAAGCTGATCCGCATGGCGCATTTGATGGGCGGAGACGGGAATGATATCAAAGTGGGGACATTTGTGGGTTATAACCATGAGCTGGGTGCTATGGAAAACGGATTCGAAAGGAATCTGGAGGAATATGCGAAGGTTTTCAAGCCTGTCGTAGCCTATGCCGAAAGCCTGGGGGTCACGCTGTTGTATGAAAACTGCCCCATGGAAGGGTGGAGGAGCGCAGGATATACCGGCACTTACAATAACCTGCCAGGGGTATTGGCAGCCAGGAAGCTGATGTACGAACTTATTCCCAGTCCCGCCCACGGGGAAATTTACGATCCTTCCCACGATGTCTGGCAGCATACCGATCCCTCGGAGGTCATTCGTCACACCGATCTAAGCAGGCTTTACCGGATCCATGTGAAGTCCACCCGAAGAGGCAACAGCGTGTATTGGGGCAATATGTACCCTATGCAGCAGGTGGACCGCTCCTTAGCCGATGCGGCAGGGGTGCCTACCTGCAGGAACGAATGGGACCGACACCATTATGAAGCCACCCTGCCCGGTTTCGGTACCGGGGACAGCATGGACTGGCGGGCATTTGTTGGTACCCTGGCCGAGCTTGGGTTTAAGGGGCCGTTTGAGATCGAAAACGAGGCCGCACTTTCCAAAGGAACCGGCAATTTAGGAGCGATTGTTCAGGGTTTCAAAGCAACTATATTGAATCTTGCCCCGCTGTTGTGGCCCTTGCAGGAAAGCGGATATGCTTATGACGGTCGGCAGAGGCAGGCATTGAAGGAGGGTGCAGCAAAGGACATTCCCGTCGTCACCATGGAAGACTTGATATAACTGAGGTAGATCAACAGGACCGGATTTCCCGAAGCTCTGGCATTGGGAACCTCTATTTACAGGGAATTAATAAGATAACGGATACCACATGAGCTGGATGTTAAAAGATGAAAGCAAGTTATTAAGAAACGCGTTCCTCGTGGGGCTTTTTGGCATTCTTGTATGTCTGATTTCCCTTTTCAACAGGAACATGCATTTTTTTGACTATGCCCATGGTGCCTGGCTTACCGGTATAGGAATAGGCGCGCAGTTGTTTTCCTTAAGTATAACGGTCTTGCTGTTGAGAAAAAGGGGCATCGATCCGGAAATTAAAGGAAGGACGCAAAGAATGACCGTTGCGTTGACGGTTGCATTGCTTTTCTTCTTTATAATATAGCTGTTTATTTAAATAATCGATGAAGCGGATATTTACAGTGCTGATCTTGCTGATCTTGCTGGGCTCCTGTAAAAGTAGCCAGATGAGCGGGCAGGGAATCCAGGGCCAGGTATTGTGGGTGGCGGGCAACCAGATGCCCCAGGCCAATGACCGGGGGGTAAATCCGGAAGAAAAAGTTCCCGTCCAAAGGACCCTCAGGATTCATGAGCTTACCCATATCAACCAGGCCCGGTTGGGGGACGCCTTGTTTGGAGACATTGAGACACCTTTAATAGAAGAGGTAAAAACGGATGAAGAAGGCAGGTTCTCTGTAAAGCTGCCTGCGGGGAGGTATACGGTGTTTACCGTGGAGAAATCCGGCTATTTTGCCAATGTTTTCGACCTCGACAGTTATATCAACCCTTACGAAGTAAAGGAGGGGGAATGGACAAAGGCGGAAATATTGATCAATTATGAAGGGGCGTACTAAAAATATGCCCATTATTTGTTAAATTTTGCTCCTATATGGAAGATCTCTCTGTATACCATAGGCCCATTACGGCAATGTTCAAAATGCCCAAGACTGAAGCGGAGTGGGAGCCTTATAGACTAAGCGAAGAGCAGGTTCGGTTTTTTCATGAGCATGGATACCTTTCGGGGATAAAAATGCTGGATGAGGAACAGGTAACCGTGTTGCGTGATGAACTGGCGCTGTTAATGGATCCGGAACATCCCCGGCATGCATTGTTCCACGAATTTCACAGCAATGAATCAGCCGATCCCAATGCTGTGCTCTTCCATTCCCTGGGCCACTGGAGAATAGAAAAGGGTTTTCATGATGTGATATGGAACCCCGCTTTCGTTATGGCGGCCAGCCAGCTGCTGGGAGATCAGTCGGTACGGTTCTGGCATGACCAGCTTTTCTGCAAACCTGCCCGGCACGGTGGGGTGGTGGCATGGCACCAGGACTATTCCTATTGGACCAGAACCGTCAAGATGCAGCATCTTACCTGCTGGACGGCACTTGATGATTCCACTGTTGATAATGGTTGCCTGCACTACATTCCAAAAAGCCACACCTGGGGCCTGCTCGAAAAACCGGAGCTCGCAGGCGACATGGAAGGCTTAATGAAATTTTTGACGCCGGAGCAAAAAGCCCAGTTTAAACCCGTTCCTATAGAGTTGAAGCGTGGTTATGCTGCTTTCCACCATCCTTTATTGGTCCATGGAAGCTATGGAAACAGGTCCGACATTTCACGAAGGGCGTTTGTGCTGAATGTGTTTGCCGACGGCACCGTTTCCAACACAGATGAGCCGCTGTTGCAGGAAGTTCCTGTCATTCCGAAGGGCGAAAAGATGCAGGGGCAGTTTTTCCCTTTGATCTTTGAAAAGTGAACATGAAGATATAGCCCATGAGCCGGAGACCATCAGATGCGCCACAAGATTGTCAGGTCTGTGCGGACGGTCTCCACTCCCAGTAATCGGTACTCACTACTCAATACTCACTACTGTAAAGATGCTAAAATGAAAAAATACCTGCTCATTCTTTTGATTATGGTGCTTGGTCAATCGACATTTGGCATGGATATATTGATCAACCAGGATACCCTTGTGCAACAGGACAGTGTGGTCATCGAATTTGGAAAGTCCGGCAAGCTTGTGATATTTCTCGGCGACCAGGAGGATTATGAGCGGTTAAAAGAACTGGATATCAACGGCATTGTCGAAGATCTGGACCTGGAACTTGATGAAGCAACCGGAGAAATCACGGTGGTGGAACTCCGGCAGTTTGGCGGCACAAAAGAAATCATCAGGATACGTGAGGATGGGCCTGAAACGAGAGTATCGGTAGGCAGGCTGAAAGTGGTGGTGGATGATTCCGGAGAAAAAAAAGAGGTAAATATATCATCCACGCCCAGGAAGAAAAGGCTGGATCCGGCATTCAGGACCTATGGTACCTTTGATCTGGGCTTGAACAATTACCTGGAGAAAGGAAACAGGCCGGGCGGTGGGGCCGTGTATGGTGTGAAGGGATGGGGGAGCTGGAATGTCGGTCTCCATTGGATGGCTAGCCATAGGGTGGAACCTGGAAAGAACTGGGACTTTGGCCTGGGTGTCCAGTGGTACAACTTCAAATTTGAAAATAAGGGGTATCAGACCGTCAACGGGGAAAATGGTGTGGAATTTATCCACAGGACCGATGTAAACGGGTTTAAAAGTAAAATTTCCGCTTCTTATTTGACGCTCCTGACCATGTTTCGGTGGGACTTTGCCAAAATGAACAACAGTGAGAAGAAAGGGGTAAGATTGGCAGCGGGTCCTTATTTTGGATATCGATTGGGAGGCAGAAGTAAGTTTGTCTACAAAGAATGGGATGGATCCGGAAGAAAAAAAGACAGGGAACCGATCGGCAACAACCTGAATGACTTTAGAGTCGGGCTCCGGGGAGAAGTAGGGTATCGCAGCCTGACTTTATTTGCCACGTATGACTTAAACACCCTATTTCAAAAAGACAGAGGTCCATCCTTACACCCCATTGCTTTTGGGGTGGTATTCTGATTCAAGGTGAAGATTTTTTTGCGGCTTGCAGATTGGATTCACGGCCCTACAACTGCCCGCCGCAGCGGGCCGTGACCTTATAGATCCCCCCAGGAATACGCTTCATCCCAAAATGTCTTTGCTTTCAGATGAAGATTTAGCAGACAGGTGCACTGGAAATGGCTCATTCGGTCCGATTGACGTTAAAGATAAGATCCTTTTCCTTGCCCTGTAGTTGAAACAGCCTGATTATCCTGGCAGGAGAAGGCTTGAGCACGGACACCAGAATCAAAATGATGGCGTAGGCCACGGTAAAACCCACATTTTGATAAAACCATAGTCCGGCGGCACACAACAGTCCGGCAATGAACAGTATCCAATACCGCCTGAGCGTCGCATACTTGTACGCCATGAACTTGTCTGCCAGTTCCATATCCTCCCGCTTGACTGTGCGGATTATTCTGTTAAAGTTAAATTGCTGAAGCAACAACAGCGCAAGGACCAAAGATAGCGTAAAGGTGTCCAGGAATTCGGGGAGCTCCGGAATTTGGTACGTCCTGGTGGGACGGGTAGTGTTAAGATAAGCAAAAGCAAAAAATGGAAGCTGCAGCACGATCAAAAGCAAGACGTTCCGTTCCAAAAGCCTGAATTGTTCCCTGATGAAAGGCTGGTTTTCCATACATTTATTCGATATTGATCTTGACATCCGCCGTCAGGGGATGGGAAACACAACACAGTACATAGCCTTCCCGAAGCTCGTTCTCGCTTAATCCCGCATCCTCATCCATTTTTACCTTTCCCGAAATCAGCTTACCCCTGCATGAGGTGCATAATCCGCTTTGACAGGAATAGGGCATATCCACGTCTTCTTCAAGGCCAGCTTCCAGAATTGTTTGTTCGGGGGCAACCTCAAACTGATATTCTTCACCCTCCACGACTACGGTAACTTCCTGGGAAAGGATCAAAGGAGATTCCTGGGTAGCGATAGCTTTTTCCTCCGACCCGGTGGGGGCTATAAAAAAACTTTCCTTGTGAACGGTAGCCCGGTCTACCCCCAGTTCATCCAGGGCTTCCAGGGCGGCTTGCATTATTCCCGTCGGGCCACAGATGAGGTATTTGGTATCGTTGGTTTCCGGACGGGGATGCTGGAGAATGAGTTCCTTTATCCTTTGTGCATCCAGGCGCCCCTTCAATCCGTCCCAACTTTCGCTGGGCTGGGTAAGGTTATTAATGATGCGAAGCCTGTCAGCGTACTTTTCTTTTAATTCGTCCAAAGCCTTACGAAAAATAATCTGCCCTTCAGAACGGCTACAGTAAATCAAAGTAACTCCGGAATGGGGTTCATTAACCAGGACCGACTTTAACAACCCCATGATGGGCGTGATGCCGCTACCCGCCGCAACCATCACATAATGCGTTTTGTTTTTTGAATGAAAATCCAGGGTAAAGTGACCCATAGGCTTCATGACATGGATGGACTTCCCAGGTCTGATCCTATCATTCAAAAAATTGGAAATTAGCCCCTCCCTTACCCACTTGACGGTAATGCCGGGGTATGGATCCACGTAAGGGGAGGTGCAAAGTCTATATGACCTTCTTTCCTGCTTCCCGTCGACGTCCAACAGTACTGTCAAATACTGGCCAGGTTTGTATTCCAGGTAAGGTTCAGGCTGTT